>Ga0247770_1001139_pt1 | contig 22776 bp, 27 predicted proteins | sample UWRJL136409B6_FD_179943 | JGI IMG/M metagenome (GOLD analysis project Ga0247770, IMG submission 179943) | Plant litter microbial communities from Arlington Agricultural Research Station in Wisconsin, United States - UWRJ-L136-409B-6 | ecosystem: Environmental > Terrestrial > Plant litter >... | reverse complement strand
GTGAGCGTGAGCGTGAGCGAAACCGCGAGCGATACCCACCCCCACCGCCGCCCTCATCCCCTCTCGACGATGACTCCTTCCCCTCCGTCCCAAGGGGGCCCTCCCAGCCCGGCGACGACCCAACCAAGAAACCCGCCGCCCCGCGTCCCCCGCGAAACCCTCCCAAGGTCATCGAGGAAGACGACCCCCTGCTCGACTACCCCCCCGAAAGCTGGATCGCCTCCATGATCGGCACCTCCGGCCTCCTCTACCGCTTCAGCACCAACCTCGTGTACAAATCTAACGTCACGCCCCGCGAGGTCTCCCTGATGGAAGCTGCCGGGTCCGAACTCACACTGCCACCTGTGTCCCGCGTGGTCTGGAAAGGGTCCCGTCCCGACGTGGGCACCAAGGCTATGATCATGGAGCTAGGGCGGCGGTTTCGGGGGCAGGAGGTCCCGGTGGAGAATCGGCGGGCGGTGGTGGTGGAGATGTTTCTTCTATTGGAGAAGCTGCACAATGATGCGGGGATTGTGCACGGGGATATCAAGGAGGGGAATTTCTTGTGGGGGAGGGATGGAAGGTTGAGGATTGTGGATTTCAGCTCGGCGAGGTATGTGAGTGAGGTGAGGGAGAGCTGGAACGAGAGCTTTGCGACGGAGGCGTACTTCACCCCTGAGAGGATGCGGAGGAGGGAGGAGGTGAAGAGGGGGACGGGAGGGGGGAGGAGTAGTGGCGGAGGGGGAGTGCCGGCGCCGACGGTTTTTGATGATTATTATGCGCTGGCAGTGACGCTTTGGGGGTTGTTTAGTGGAAGGCGGCCGGGGAAGAGGCAGTTTAACCAGAAGACGATTTGGAGGACGGATCTGGCTGAGGTGGAGGATGATATGGTGAGGGCGTGGATCAAGAAGGTGTTCAAGATGGCAGGGTGTAGGTTGGTGTGGTCGGATCCGATGGAGAGGAAAAGCCAGGGGCAGGGCGTCGCAGGGCCGGGACAGGTGGAGTCTGCGAGGAGGAGGACGGGAGTGTAGTGATTGGGCGATAGCTGCCGTGTTGGAATGATGTACCTGTGCGGCGCTGTATTTATTCTGGGTTTAGACTGTAGATAGGCGAGAAGATTGGCCGCTTGATGCGTAAGGCGGGCGGGTGTTGTACAGCAGGAGATGTAGGAAAACGGCACGGATGGGGGCGGTTAGACTCTGGACAGCCCTACGGCTGCAGATAGACATCTAATGCTGTAGATATTCTTTGAGCAATGAAACTTGGAACAATGCCCTCGGTGATATCACGAACAAAAAAGGCAAAAAGAATGCCAGCAAACTTTTATCTGCGACGAGAACCTCGGAAATCAGAACATCCCCAGGCTGACGCAGTTGCTACAGGTCCCGGTTGCCTGACACAAAGTACCTACTCAGGGCTGAGCTTTCTCGTTGTCACCGAACTGAAGCACGACTTCGAGTGCACCAGAGTCTTGGCTCACTGGAGGAAGGGTGGCGTCTGATTCGGAGGATCGGGTAATGAGAGTTGCCAATGCGGAAGGGTAGACAACTAACCACTGGTCTCGTATTTTTGCAGAAGTAGATGATCCGGCATGTAGAAATTTGTTGGGAATTTATCAGAACACATATCGATTGGGGGCTTGGCAACGTCTTGTGTTCTCTGCTAGCCAAAAAAGGGGAAAGGGCGCAGGGATTGACGTGTGCATTGCAAGGCCAAGCAATAATCTCCCCTCGCGTATTTTCACGTCGCGACTTCCACTCTTCGACAACGCTTCAAACCGATCTCAATGACCGGCCATGCGCTCCCCTGGCGGGCGGCTGCCTGTTCTCAGCACTCCTGGTCGTTCTACTCGTGCCACCATCGGCCTGATGCAGCCCATCCAGCAATTCCATGGAAATGGACATCATCTCTCCCACCGCAGACGGGCGCTACCGCGTGAACCCCGACAGGCGCTTGGCAGTGGTGATAGCAGTGCAAACAGACAGGCTGGAGACCCTGACAGCTAGCTATTCGCATGGACCGTCAACCCCCACAACAAAACCCCACGATTCTGGCTCTCTGGCGTCGTGAGCTGATCAGGCAGAATGCCTTCGGCGCGCCGACCTTCACCCTCCATGACGGTGACCCCTTCATCGCCCTGTCGCACGCGTTTCTCGAACCCTCCAGCAACAAGACAAGAAAGCCCATGCTGCCCGGCGAATACGAATTCACCTGGAGCTTCCAGCTCGGACCGTGGTGCAGCGGAGAAGTACGCGAATTCAACGTCAGTCATTTCGTCAATCGTGGCGTATTCAACATCACTGTTGCCGACGATGGGCCTTGGCCGACTCTCACCCAGGCGAGCCCCACTGGGGGGAGCTGTGCTTCGGTCCCGGGCCAGATCAGCTTTACGGCGTACCACACCACGCTGTCGGGATGGATCAATGGGGCGCCGCACATAGACTGCGCCATGACGGCTGCCGTCATGGAGACGCCGGACCCGTGTCGTGCGACGGTTGATGCTGCACAGGCGGGGAGCATCTCGAGTATCATGACTTGTTCGACGCACGCGCGTCCAAGTTTGGGATCGAGATAGCTGGGGAGTTGGATGCTGTTGATGCACGTGGGTGCAAGATTGTTCTAATGTCAAGGTACCCAGGTATGTATGCACTATAAATTAAGGATTAAGAACATAGACCTTAGTTGTTAACACACCCCAGCGCCAGCTCTGGTCAACAGAACCGTACTCCGATGGTAGCACACTTCAGCCGGCCACAGTTATCCCGATCGTGGGGTATTCGTTGTGGTCTTCCTTCATTTGCAATCTCTTTCAAGTTATTAGGGTTTCACCTTAGCTGAGATACAGAACCCCAAATCTTACGCAGCAGCCTTCCCTTCCCCTGAATGACAAGAAACAAGAGTTTCAGCGACAGAGACTAGATATTCGAGCATAACCGGGCTCTATCCAGATGAGAGTGGAATCCCTCAGCCAGTCCAAACCGCAGGTCCCGGCGGCTTATACTGCATCAACTTCAGATTTTCATGCTTGACCGCCCCACCGTTCATGTCCTGATTCTGAGGCACGAGAATCCCTATCAGAAGCAGCGAGTCAGTCAGATCACTCACAAGGAAGCCGACAATCTGGTTACCCACCTGGATCGTCCTTCTTATAAGCCGGAAACCTCACAAAATCGGTTGGTGTACCGCCGCCAGGGCCAATGATGTTCACAAACGCGCAATTGACATAGAACTGCTGGTAGCCTGTCTGGTTCGTAGGCATGAATTGCTCGATCCGCATCAAGTACTTCCCGGGTGGGGTGGTTTTAGGGATGGTGAAGTTGAACTGCGTGCAAGTAAGTAGACTGTATTGAGTTGCCTGTCTTTCACAACTCAGGAAATGACGAGAATCATACGTCTGATACCGTGGGGTAAAGCGACCAGTGGGTGTCATCGAGTGGGCCAGCATAAGCAATCTTGAACCAGTCGCCATCGCCCTGGTAACTCTGGAGGTCGTCGTTGGGCGCTCGCGACAAATAAATCTGGGCCGGACCCGGATGCCAGAAGTTAGGGTATAGATTTCCCTCGTACCCGTAGTAAGCGCCGTCTCTGACACCGTTGCCGTCGGCGGAAACTCGGAATCCGACCTCAGTTCCGGCGAGAATATCGGCTGTTTTGGTCTTGGGGGCCGCGAGGAATGCTGCCCGACCGCAGGTGAGGTTCCTGTCGTCCTCGCCCAGTATCATTGGGGGTATTTTGCTACTTTCGGAGGAGTCGGGGGATTCCCACTCGCCCCTTGCGTAGGGTCCCTGGACGTCGAGGACGTAGGTCCATTCGGGCGCGGCCGTGCCGTTGACCAACAGGATGCCGTGGACGTCTGCGAGATGATCAGTGTTTGACACTTTGTGTCAGGATCTTTATGAACAGACTGTGACTCCGAGCTCCCGGAGCAAGCGCCACACCGAGAAGCGCAAACAGATATTGTTTCATTGTGATGGTGGATAAAAACCTGGTGACTGAAAAATGTGGTTCCAACCCAAACGAATAAGCCAAGCTGGGTACCCGGTTGCTGCACGGATACCATCTGCTTAAATAGCCCGTCGCTCTGAGTCGCGAATCCATCTAGAGTCGTATTCCCCATAACTATAAACGACTTAGCAATCCTCGGAAGGTCTTGACAGGTCGATGACAGCACATGTGATATTACACGGACCACTCAAAGCAACGGGGTTAATGAATTCGGTATTAAAAGGATTACGAGTGCGGAGTGCGGGGGATCCCACCAGTTCGTAAACTCGGTCAGCCAAAGAGATGTGAAGGATTGCGGCGCGGTCCGTGTAAAGCGGTTAATCATTGGGGTACATGCCCCAACCGCTTTGCGAGCTATTTACCCCGACCTGAGTAAGGCAAGTCACGGAGCGCGGGGGACACACGGCGGATCCCTCCCCGTAACCCTTGTATAAAGCTTACCCTTCCATTGCTATCATTGGTCCGCGTAGGCGTCTGTGCCATTGTGGAGGTAGTCGAGGGTTGGAGGAACTTGTAGCACAACAACCTTGTTGGAAAACAGAATGGGCAAGCATCACAGATCCAAGTTGTTTACAAACAAGGTGCGTCTCGGGACATCCAGACGAAGCAGACAATTTCGGGTCATAGGATGCGATGGCTAGGTGCTCGTTGGAGTTGAAGCGAGGACATTGAGGGCGTGACACGAAGGTGTATGCTGGGTTGAAAGCACTGACGTCTCGACAATCTTGTGTCTCCGGTGTGGGTGAGGTGTGTGATGTTGTAGCGAGGTCTGTAAATGTTGTTAGCCGTGCGAATAGCGTCGTCATAGGCTCTCGCCACTCGGAGGGTCTTTCGGTTGCCATGCTGCCGTTAGTGGCGGTACGAGCTGTTGGACTGCTGCTAACTAGAGAACATTTCTACAGCCCGGGATGTGAGGCGAACGCAGTACGTCAGCTCGTGACCTGCGACCATATTGGGTCCTTGCATCAAACATAGAAGCTTGAAATACCAGTGAAATCTGACGTAAGCAGGGAATTTTGTTGCTAGCTTGCCTCCGGATTGAGTGAGCAGGCTGGGCACCGGAAAATCATTGTGGATGCCAGTGGTCGGCGCCGGAAGACAGTTCGGAAGAGCCAGAGGCGATAAGGACCGGGCTCGAAGTCGAGGGGGGGGGTTATAGTCGCCGTTTGGCGTGTCATTTTGGGGAAACTTCGATGGAATCCGACTCGGACGCGCAGTGGTTGTTTGCGATTCAAGTTCAGAAAGAACTCAGTATCCGAGTCGTGAGTGGGCCGCTAGAATAGTACGGCAGTTAATTACGGCCGAAAAAATCGGTCGCTGCCGACGTTGACCGGCATTGTGACGGCAGTACAGTGAGACGAGCGTTATGTTTTCCACTGGCTAGGTAAGTCAATACTGTCAATATCACGACAGTCGAAGAACTCGGTAAAAGCGGCCGGGACGGAGCGGCGGCAGTCACAGACATGATCGCGCTGCGCGTGGTGGCGGTTATTGAGGATCGCGCCCGTCCTTGACAACCGATTGCAAGATCGGGATTAGTTTCTTTCATCTCAACTTCTTGGGAGAAATCTTTGGCAACAAAATCTGCCAGTCCACATTTGTCCTTTCCTATTTTTGTGCCGGAGACCACCGCCCCACCATCACCCTCCCAGCAGTGGCAGCCGTTGGTGGCCTCGACCTCCATCTCTTACTGCTCTTTCCGCTCTTTTTCTCCCCCCTCCATTGCCTCAAAATCAACGATTTTCTCTGGCACTTCCAAACCCTGGCGCTGGTGCCTCAGTATCATCTCTAAACTTTCCCCTCTTCCCAACCACCTGCGACCCATCGCGGACCTGCTGCCATGGCCTCACAGCAATCACGACTGCTCTCGCTGCCTCGCGAGATGCGAGACCAGATCTACCACGAATACGTAATACGGCTACATTTTCGGTTTTGTAGCCGGAAAGCTGCGCGCTGCTAATACCCCTCCGGTCGACGAGCTAGGAAATGCGAGTGCGCAAGGCTAGGCAAGTGCTCTCGCACTTGACGCGTCGCCCACCTTGGCGAATGCTAACCCGCCGCCCAGCCGATCGACCTCGATTTGATGTACACCTGCCGTCAAATCGCTCAAGAGATGCGCGGAATGGCCCTTCGATCGCATACCATCACCTTCACTACTCTCTACTCGGAGGAGCTTCACACGAGAGCGGGACGGTGGAACTTTCTCCTCACTAGCAACTTGTCGCTGCTGGAGTATGACTGGATTATTAGAGAAGTCGCTGCTTGCATGAGCGACACAATGGCTGAGGAATTTCAGCGACGATTGGGCAATGGCCCCCTCGCGCCAGTCTTCGCTGACATACGCAAAGGATGTAAGGTCCCATTGGGAGACCTTGCGCGGGGTGAAATACCTTCCGTCCACCGCGAGACATTGCGCGAGATTTGTCACTTCGCCATTACGGATCCAGCGATCCATGATTACTTTGCCAACACCTTTTGTCAAGAGGTGGCAAGTGCGAACAAACCTTTTGCTGCACAGAAACTGCAGTATAACCCAGCCTTCATTTTCGACAGCGGCAGGGAGCCGTGGAAGATCCCGACCGAGGAAGAACTCGACTACCTTGCTGGGGAATTATTTCACGTAGTTCCGGCACATCCGCAGTGCTTTAATGACCAGGGAATGCTGAAGTCCGGGGAGTATTGGAAACAACACTGGCATAAGCTTCGGTTTTCGGCTGCCGCTGCCGCCGCCCACTTCTTGATCTCCTTGTCGCCAACCAACAGGCAGCACACCCGCAAGATTGTTGTTCACGAAGACCATTTTTCAGTAGCACGCCCAGAGTGCCACGCTCAAGGACTCGTGCCATTTTGCCAGGAAAATCCTGCCCTCCGCATCGAGCGCCGGTCCAATCTCTGGAAGACTATCTTCATGCCGCAGCTCGGGGTTAATAGTAATCCTCCATCCTCATACCCGCTGCTTGATGGCACATATGGGTACCGGGCACATGGATTGATTACCTAGGTTGCTACCTGGGTGTCCGAAGCGTCTAGCTCCTTGATACTGTAGGCTATCACGCTTCTGCTGACGCCGGCCCCATACCCCAACAGGCTACCAGAATCTTCCAAGACGTTGTGCATCACGAGCTTGGCTGGAGACAGGCATTCCTTCGGGCTTGCGAGTTGAAACTGGCTACCCCGGAGGAAATCTGCTTCAAGGAGTTAAACTACTTCCTTCACCAGACGATCTTTCCTGACATCATGAAGGTCTTGTGAGAGAAGAACCCATCTTCCCGAGTCCATTGCAACTTCGATCCCGGCACGCTGCGAACTAAGGCTCAAATCGCCGCACTTACCCAACAAGGCCTGAGCTCCCCCTCTCCTCCGGGCAGATGTTATGCGAAGTGGAGCTTTATTCTGGACTGTCACCTGGATGGCCTCGGATGCTACTACACAGTATTCCCAATGCCGCCTCTCTCAGTCCTTTGGGAGTATAACCTCACCAGGAGCTCCGAGGACTAGCTCGGTATTTCTGCTCATCTCACTCTTCCTTCAACACCGGGAGCAACCGATGAACAATTTGTCCGACAAGGGCGCGAGACGGCGCTGGTCCACGAAATATGCGTTGTTAAAGCTGCTGGCGGTCTGCGCTACGGTGGAGAACAACGGTAATCTTTTGTTCTAGAGATCACATTAAGGAGCGGACAATGTCTCTGTCGCGGCGGAAAGCAATTGGCGTATTGCGAAGCCGGATCAGCGAGAGAAAGAGGCTAGTCGGACAAAACACCCTCGCAAAAGACTCAGATCTTCAGTAGTCGGAATCATTCACAACCCCGGTTGATAGTAAGCACGGCAGGGCACTCATGTAAAAATAGCGAGAGAGAAATAGGACCGATAGCGTCTCTTGATATTCCAATAATGAGTGGGTAGTAAAGCGCACTGGCAGTGTTGTTATTGTGGGCTTCCAGCTGCTGTGCCAGACTCGCTCGGAGTTACTGGTTTCGATGCGTTGCCTGGTACTCCACATGGTATTCCCCGGGTTAGGAGTCTTTCCTCCACTGCACTCCCGAATGGCCTCCGGTGTAAATAAATCTAAACCCAGACGCTCTTCCAAGTTCCAATCCCCAGTCCTGAAATGCAGGCACATGTCTTTAGCAACCCCGTCTTTGCAAACCCGGGTAGCGAAGTGTTCATCCCATTGCTACACCTCCACGGCTAGCAATGCCTCGCATCTTGCCCTGAAGACTGTCCACTGTTCACGATGCTAAAAATGTCCGTGGGTGCCAATGATTACTGATCCACTGTATTGAGATCTCAAGCTATCCCAATTAGTAATAACGTTGCTCGTCAAGAATCCGCTCTCCGTGTTCCGAGGTGCCAACCGCTAAATGTGACTTGGTTGGTAGGGTTGCATGGGCAGCGTGCCAAGCTCCAAGCTCGGTGACTCTTGCTCTTTCCGACCGTGCCTTGGTAATCATTCCGCACCGACGCTCCGAACATGTATAATAGTAAGCAACATCGCCAACCCCACGGGGCATTCCGGTACTAGCAGGAAGGTATATAGGTAACATTCACAATTCTCCGTCATCTCAAGCACTATTAACATCATCCCTTCACAATGGCAACACCAACGCCCCCATCCCCACAACTCCTCGCCCACCTTAAATCCCTCTTCACAACCTACCACCAAACCGCCTCCATCCCAGCGCGCGCCCGCTTCTACTCCCCACAATGCATGCAGATCTGCCGTCCGCGACCCTCCTACGCCGCGCGCAACAGCCAAACAATCATCCGTTACCTGCACGAGGCCGCCGGCGCGGGGATGGACTTTTCTCCGGAGTTTGAGCCGGAGCAGCAAGACCGTGAAATTGAGGAGAAGGGTCGGGATTTCACGTTCCGCGCGCTGCGCGAGGGGGAGTTTGAATTTGGGACGGACGAGGTGACGATGCATGTGGGTTTGACGGATGAGGAGATGAGAAGGCGGGCTGAGGAGGAGGGATGGGTGGGCGCGAGGGTGGATTTGTTGTTTCCGACGGCGGGAGTTGACGTAGCAGATTCTGGTGAGGGCGAGGTTAAGGGCGGGATGATGTTAGTCAAGGTCAAGTATTGGTGGCGGAAGGAAGGTGAGGAGTGGGTGCAGATTTTGCATGATATTATGTACATGGGGGCGCCGGATGGGACGGAGCAGGAGAGTATGGGCTAGAACGGGATGTGTCGAAGAATTTACTTCCGTCTTGTAGGTGAGGCGCTCATCCCTTACATTGCTTAACACCCAGAGTCAATGAACATGTCTTAGTACTGGCATGCAACTAGCAAGACGCAGCTCAACGTGATCCTCGGGACCTGGAAGACAAACTCGTGGATGTTCGGAAAAGAGAAGCTGCCTGGCAAGCGCTGTTCCGGCCAACTTTTCGGTCGTTCTGAGCTCGTGTGGCTCGAGTTGTTTGGGGATGTGGACGCTTGCGTCCAGACTCTGGGCATCCCGGCGAATAGAATTCCATGATAGTGTCATTCAGCAAGGTTGCTGGCCAGGTAGATAGTGCAGTGGTGTTTTTGACTGAGAACCACTACTGAATACCTAACTGCCTGACGCTACTAGATACCTAATTTGAGATCATTGTCGGTGGAATTCTATCAATCGCAACCTCTTCAATTGCCTCTTTATTCAAGTTGTCCTTACAACGAAACTCCCGAAACCTCAAAGGTCTGCACCATGCTCTTCTCAAACTTGGACCAGAACTTTATCCCGCTGAGTGTCGTGTCTGCGTACTCGGCGTACCTCGTGCCTGAGGTCCCAATTTGCGTCGCCCATCGCTTGACAACCGCGCCATTCACGCCCGGCGTCCCAAACTTGGACAGGTCGAAATTCAGAAACTGCGCGTTTCCCCAGTTGACCGCCACGATGACCAGCTTCTTCGCCGCCGCATCGTATGCTGCAACGGTATAATCGCTCCCCCCATCCAGCATCCTCATGCCCGGTCGAATGTGTCTCGCAAACTGCGCCAGCACGAAATACTTCTGGTTCACCCCAGCAATTCTCTTGCTCTCATTATCCGCATCAATGAGCCCCCAGCCACCGCCATCCAACACCTGCCAATACACCCACGCGGTGGGCTTCAGCCACCGAAAGTCCAGAAACATATTGCTCACCATATCCTTGCCCGCCGCGTCCCCCTCCCCATACTCGCTCTGCCACAGCTTCTTCCCCGCCTTGGAGACAATCTCAAACAGCTTATCCCGCTTCCCTCCCGCATACTGATACCCATGGACATTGACCCTCGCGATCTGCCCCCTCGCCTTCTCTCCAACCCCATTGAACGCATCAATCGCCTGATCATAATGACTCTCATCGCTCGCCGAAACCATCACCCCCTTCAACCCCCTCTCATCCAGCGCATCCCTCAAATGCCCAATCACGATCGCCTGCGTCTTCACATCAAAATGACACCCCTCCTGCGTCCCCGTCTTCCCGCTCCACCACCCCGCCGACGGCTCGTTGAACGCATCCACGCTCTGGAACTTAACCCCCCACTTCCTATCCGCCTGCAGCGCCACTGCCGCCATGTAAACCGCATGCTGCTGCTGGTTCCACGACTGCAAGTTATCCTTCGCCCCGTCGTCCGCCCCCGACGGGTTATGATTGACGCACATCCACCACATGGGCGAATTCGAAAACAACTCCAGAACATCCGCCCCTCTGTCCCTCGCCTTGGTAAGCATCGCCCGCTGCGCGACATCAACGCTCCAATCCCAGCTCGCTGACGCCACATCCGAACTCGTCCAGTCGATCCAAAACCCTTGCATCTTGCGCGAGGGGATCATCTTCGGCGAAACGACCATGCGCGTCCCGTTGATAGAGTTGCTGCTACATGCGCCGGCGTTGTAGCGCGCGATGTTGAAGCCTAGCCCCGGGAGGGAGGGTGTGTTGACGCCGCTGAGGGGGACGGTTTTCAGGGTGAAGAATATGTCGGCGAGGTCGTCGCGGGTGCCGAAGGCTTGGGCCCACCAGGCGAGGGAGGTGCCCCATCCTTCCCAGGTGCCGAGGTTGGATTTAGCGGCGATGGTGGTGGTGAGGTCGGCGGATGCTAAGGGGAAGGGGAGGAGTGCCGTGAGGCAGAGGAGGGGGAACATCCTGTGCGGTTCGTAGCCAGAGATGGACGAGGCGAGAATGAAAGGGCCGAGTCCATTACGAATGAACAGCGCGGGACCTGAGGGGTTTTGTTCCAGCAGTGTAAATTGCCCAGCCCATGTCCCGGGTAGTATGTCGTAGGAACGACGCGGACGGCAGGGTCCGAGGCTAGTTGGCCGCCAAGGGACGCCGTCCCGGATATTCGGGCCCATGGTGCCTTGCATATTATTTTGCGGGGAAAGCGCCTCCATGAATCCGTGGGTCCCCGCGATCGTGATGTTTCACATCCACCCAGATTTGTGGGATGCATGGGCAGGGCGAGGAGCCGGGGTTCATTTCAATGCCAGATCGCGCTCTAAGGAAGGAATGTGTGGCGCCTGCAAGTGATCGATCCCACGAGCTGTCACATGCAGGTGTGTGGATCTCGGCCCAGACCGTTTGTCTGCCCGTGGGGTGGCGGTCTTGGCGAGGGGATGTCGGAGCCGGGAGGACGACTGAGGCGGCCGTCGCGACTAGAGATTATTGTGTTTGGGGCATTCAAATCCCACCTATCAGAGAAGCTCCGTTCTAGAAGAGCATTCGGTGTCCTACGTAGCCTGGCAGATGATACAAATGAAGGCGAGCATGCCAAGAATCTACAGTGGTTGGAAGCATGCGCTCGAAAGCCGAAAGTCGACCACGATCCCCCAGCAAAATACCCAAAAGTTAGATAATCATTGTGCCCAGGTGCAAAAAGAAGTTCCCCCACCGGGGTTTGAACCCGGGTCTTCAGAGATTGATGTCAAGCCACTGAAAATCTGATATGCTAACCACTACACTATAGGGGAGTGTTTGATGTTAGAATAGACGTTGAGGAAGGATAAAGAGCTTGCAGGGCTGATGTCTGGGTTTGAATGGAAGGAAGGTTTAACATTGTCTCGGCATGGGAAGGCGCCTGCCCGTTTGTTCCACCAGGCAGCCTCTGAGTGGGCTGCCGCGTTTGCTTCCCCTACCGCATCCACCACGCGTTGATATTGCCGCGAATGCTTCAACCGTTTGTGTGTTTGACCATCACACTGAAGCTCAAGGCCTCATTTCCAGAACCTGCCTTCTGCGTTTGCCCATTTACGCTATGTGCTGCTGTCACGACAACAGCACTATGTTGTACCCTAAAGTTGCCCTCAGCAATTCCCATGTTCATGTGTAATCCTGAGCCGCTCCTGAGCTAGGGTGAGCTATGGGTGAGCTAGCCTGCACAGCCGTGTGGCCCAATTTTAGGCCCTCGACTAAAGTTGCCATCAGGAAATTCCGGTACGTTCCTCTGTTTATGCTAACCATACCGCATAGGGTGCGGCCACGTCAGCAGTGACGTTAGTCGCAAATAGGATTCTGTTAGCATACATTGCAGCCTGGACGTTTGACTGGATGTAGTGAGGCGAAGTACGGAGAGGGTGGAGGAAGGAATGTCCTCGATTCCGGTCCGCTTTTAATTTGAAGCTTTAAGTATCTCATTGCTCTCTTGATGGATGATTCACCCGTCACATAGTACGAATTACTTCAACCTTTGGAACGCCACTGTCCAATACCTGATTGCAGGAGAACGTTAAAAGGTATAAGCGGCCACGTAAGAGATCAGAGCCCCTGACTGCCAGGAAGCCTAAGCCACTACAATTACGTTAGCGTGATCCTGTGAACGGATTTATAAGGATACAGGTCCCTGGCATGCCAGAAAGAGACACACCACTCAATGACTTTTGGCACCTTGCAGTGCCGTATTTCTGACAAGCCATTTCGCTTGCAGCCCAATAGTTTCCAGCCGCATTGTGAATCGTTAATATGTTACCTTGCCTGTGAATATTCTCTCAAAGTCCAGCTAGAAAGGAACGTATCTTGGCTGGCGGCTAACTTTCCGAGTATGAAAGCGGTAAGTGGAAAGCGGTAAGTAGTCGTACAAGTTAGGCAAGTGGTGAACTCTAAGGCGGCAGCTTTAGCATCAGGCTTTATCACAGGGGGGTGGATGTGAAACGGTGAGCCGTATAAATTGGGCAAGCGGTGAGCCTATAAGCAGGCGGTGAAGCATGCAAGTTAAGTAAGCGGTGAACTCTACCTAGGCGGTTAGATAAATTTACCCGATCGCTTAACCTGGAGCCCAGATCACAGTCCACGCTTAATTCCTAGGCCGATTTCTCGGCCCTGTGGCGGTATGGGAATGGAGAGCGCCTGAAAGCGGTGAGCCTTACAAGTTAGGCAAGCGGTGAGCCTGAAAACGGCGAGCTACGGTTAAGCATATAAACGGTAAGCTACATAAGCTAGGCAAGCGGTGAGCTTTCAGGCGGTGAGGACAAATTTACCCGGTCAGTGGTCCACATGCCTGAGGGATGCCACCCGCCGCACAGATGTCTGGTGCGCTTTAATGGAGAGCCCAGATCACGGCCCGGGTTTAACTCCTGAGCCGATTTCTTGGTGTCACAAGGGACTGTGGTCTCACACAGTGGCTTGGAACTAAATTGATTTGAGGTACCGATATTGCCAATAATCTTCTATGGCCTCAAGGTCGTTGCCCTTCACTCTCTGGCTCTGCCAGAGAGTCCTTCTCATACCAGTCGTCGCCTGCAGCTCGTGTCCATCCGAGCCGAACAATTGTTGTGGCGAGCTGAACTGACTGCGTCAGTTTCAACTCGGATGGTCCAGTATCGCCACCGAGCTCGCCACCAACCCTGCGCACCTGTGCATCTGGTCAGCTTCGCTGACCAAATGCCAGGAGCGGTCTCCACAATCCAATGCCGTGTGACACCTGACATAACTGCGATACCCCTCCAGCGCCTGGATACATGTCAAAAAGCGAAGTCCCAACTGGGATTACTATCGGTGTCCCACTTACATACTGAGATATCTGTAAGATAGATATAGCATTTGACAGCGTTACAGTACCACCGAAACATAGAGTTAAGAGTGTCCTGAAGCTCGGCGCTGTCGGATTTGTCGATACAGTATATGTTAACCTAGAAGAACTTCAGCCCATTATGCTTGGCTTGTTCTTAGCCGTGCAGTCCTCCAGGTCTTTGAAGAGGACCTCTTCGTTAGCCTATATGTATAAGAGTATCGTATATAGTGGGATCTCGGGAGTTGTGTCGTTAGGGAGGTCCTTTGTCAGGCGTAACTTGCCAGTATCGCCGTGTTCCAGGAGCCACATTGTCCAAAGGCTTCTAAATATTCGGTGCGGGAAAGGCGAGCTTATGCATGGTTAGGCTGCTTTTGCGTTTGTGGAATCTGCAGGTATAAGAGTTAGTAGTTGAATTGGAAGAGAGCCACCTGATACTAGATAATTACTTACCGTAAGTGATTACTGGGGAATATGATGTAAATCTCGGTAGGTTTGGTTAATGGTGTTGACTCTTAGGTCGTTGTTATAAGGGGCCGGCGGAAATGTGTTGCAATTTGCGCTGCCTAACATTATGTAAGGAAATACCCCTGGGACCCCACACACGCACCCCACACACCACATACCCCTGGCACCTCACAACCCCTGGCACACCACCGCATTGTATTTAGACCACGGCCCTCGCCCACCTCTCGGCTCAGGCCAGGTTGAATTCTTACACCTTTGTCAGTTCTTGCTCGTGCCACCATTGTGACCACCTTGATCAGGCGTACCTGCCTTTCCTTACATCAGTTCACCCTGTGCACTATAGAGCAACGGCCTACAGTGACTGTGTATCCCCTTGTCTGAGAGTACTTGCTTCAACGACTAGTCTTCCGATCGCCAATCTCCTAGGGTACCTTCCTTACGCTCCGGCGTGACGATTACCCTCGACCTGTCTTAACCCCCTTGGGGTGCAGGCGGTAACATCCCCACACCCCTAAGTATAAGCGAACGGATAAATTTCCACTACCCTACTACTACTATCCTTCATTACAACACAACTACACTAGGAAAAAACAATAACTAAACTAGAAATAGATAAATTAGACGATTTTCCAGCCTACTAACATGTGCATGCGTTATGGCCAGGCTTGCCGCACAGATCACAACACTGAATCTTCGTACGAACGTTACAAATTTACAGTTCTAGTTGTTTCCAGACCCTTCCTTACAGTTCTGGCCGGAGGCCAGAACCCCCTCCTTTCTGATACTCCCAACATTCCAAGGCGGCCAACCATAGCAAGTACGTTCCACAATGTACCTAGAGTACTACGCATCTCACCAGACCAACTATCGCTGCCACAAACACCACCTGTGTACCCGAGAAGATGGTTTCCGCGCTGCTTCGGCGAACCGACGGAGAGGGTCCAGGGAAATCCGTTGTTTGAACGGTAGGATCCAACTTCAAGACACGAGTCACCGTCACCGCCGGCGCAGCTTTTGGAGTGTCGTCTATAATGATCCAAAAATTGGCATCAGTGGCCCGTCACGTCTATCCCAAGGCCACCGCGGCCAGCATTGCCGAGAACAGAATCATTACCGACTCACTCCGGACTGGCGGGGACGCCGAAGAGGGAAACCCTGTCTGCCGCGGGAGACCACCAGCTGTCACGAGCCCGGCGTTTCCTCCCTCGACGGTCGCCATGGCGGTTGCGCAGTAATGCTGGTATATGGAAAGAACGCTGGCCTGGTCCACCGACGCTGTGGTGCCACATCGACTCGTGGCGCACCTCGACAGCCACGACGAGGCTGGGGTTTGGAGGTCGGCGCGGCAGTAGCATTCGTTTTGGGCGGGGCTGGCGCATCTTATGGCGTTGCGGATGGCGTCGTTGTCGGAGTAGGGGTCGTTCCCGATGTCTGTGAGGCACCCCTGTGCGCAGGGGCGCATGTACCCGAACCCTTCATATTCTCCGATAGATATGCCGGTTGCGATGGCCCGACTGGAGAAGAGGATGGTGAGGGCAATTAGGAGATGGTAGCGTGAAATGCCAAGTGATCGGGCCATGCTGGGAACTTGAATGGAAAGAAGGATTGTCTCGACTCGGAATGGGAAGGAGCGTCGGTGGAGGAGTCTAAACCTATCGAGTGGCGGCCTTGCCCGAGTCCAAGGAGAAAACCTGTTGTATATAGAGAGTGGCAGCATGCCTCGCTTTATGGAATACCGGCAGCCCAGCAAGGACACAAAATCATCCACGGTCAATTTCGGTGAAATGCTAGAGACGCCACGAACAGCTAGCGTTATGTGTTCTTCTCAAGCTGAGCAGTGTTTTCCAAATCGGGCGTTGGGGAGGCGCGGAAGCCATTTGTCCCGCCTTCCCATCGATGATTAAAGGCGCGTCTGCAACCTATTGCGAGAGATCCATTCAGCCACTGGGTGATTCGACCTGTCTGTCTTTGTGGGCTGATGTTTCTGCGTCTTCTCCGATGTCCAGCATCTCACGGCGCTGTCACAATTCAGCTGCAACGCCCCGTGATGCTATCTAATCAATAATGCTGTGGAGATTTGAGAGGCGGCACCTTGGGCCGGATCAGGCCAACGATACCCCTGATACTGGTGAGAACGTGGCGGTGAGTGTGCTGAATTATTGAAAGCAAAGCAATAGTTCGCAGAGCCTGCAGGTGAGGTCGGCCGGGTCGATGTTGTGGCTGACTCCGTCGAGCGCCTGCGCAAGAAGAACCAAAAAAAACAATACTGGGTTTTGTTTCGGGAGCCGCACTGCACGGAAAGGGTAGCGCGTTCCTCTGCTGGCTCAGTCAAGAACCTCTGGCTGGAAGCCAACAAACGCCTTTATCGAGTCAGCCGTCGGTTTAAGCCAATGCCGAGCATTGTGCGTCTTGGCGGCCTACAGCCGTTCTCCTCAGCTCCGAAACTAGGGTGCCGTCACTCTGACATTGAGGAGCCACTGCGCATCACACTCACTCAGTAAAGACCCTAAAGACCCGTCGTAGCGCGCGAGGGCGTGGTCTGGCCCACGCCTCGTCCATCTCGAGCTCGGACAAGGGGGAACGGGCGTGCGTTGAAAAAGCGCGCCAGTCCCACGACGCCTTGTACCTTTTCACCCTTCTCCCTCGGCTGCCTTTTTTTTTTCCCGCCCGACTTCACGCTCTCTCATCAGCAACACCACGGTTGTCTCAAAGACCGGCCATCATGAACGCCCATCCAGGATATTCGGCCGCTCGGGCCCCGGGACACGAACACATCCCACTGTATCCCAGTGGCTTCATCGCGCTGCGTATTGTCCAGCTCGTTTTTGCTGTGCTCCTCCTGGCCCTCGCGGCGTATGGCGTCTATGTCTACCCGCTATCGAGCATCATCTTCACTCTTGTTGTGGTATGTGCCAGCACCTAGACCTCCCTCGCAACCCATCATGCTAGACCTAACTGTTATCTTTCCCGCCTGGACAGGCTTTATTCACATTGGTTACCTCGATTTACCACCTCGTCGTGAGATTCGCCCAACCGGCAGGCTACAACTACTGGGCAGTTCTCGGTCTCGACATCTTCCTGGTCATAATGTGGCTGAGTGACTTCGCGGCATTAGGAGTCGATGCTTCGGCGTATCGCGGGTATTATTCCTCGTACTCGTACTCTAGCTACTACAGCAGCTACAATGGCTATGTTTCCATCTGGTACGCCCTCATGGCTGCTGGCGCCGGCCTCGGAGCTCTCGAATTGTGTGTTTTTTCTCCTCCCCTCAACAGCGGAAGGATCCGACTAATCCCTCTCCAAAGCATTCTTCACACCATCTCCCTAATCATCCACAGCATCAGGATGCACCAGCACCGCAAGGCTAGCCTGCACTGTAGATCCCGCCCCCCAGCCACGCTTCCCACCGCCATGGTCATCGCCCCCGGCGCCATGGCCATTGACCCCGACGGCGGCGAGAAGCTGGCATACGAAAACTTTGCGCAGCAGCCATATGCCATGCAGCAGCCTGCCCCCACATACCAACAGCAGCTCCCGCAGGGCCAGGCACCCACCTTGGCGCAGCCCACGGGCGGCAGCTTCCAGCAGCAGCCATACCAACAAGGGGCGCCGTTGCCGCTGTTTGCGCAAACCACGGGCGGAAGCACCATCCAGGAGCAGCAGCAGCCGTCGCCGACGCCACAGGGGGTGACCCCTCCACCGGCGTGGTCTGAGCTGGGAAACATCCAGTGTCCGCCAACTCCTCAGCCGATACGGTCTGAATTGGGAAATACACAGCGGCAGTAGTGAGTGCTACGGTGAAGGGAGTTTGCGGGATAGGAGCTGGAGATGTTATTTGATGGGGGTACCAAGTTGTCGGTTACTCAATATTTAATACTTGGCGTAGATAACCCGGCGAGTAGTTTGAAGAAGACCAATTGTCGAGAGTAATACATTAGTAAAGACAGTCCTACAACAGATCAGATCTATTCTAGTTTCTATTTCCCCCTTCAGTGTCTTAGCCATCGATCCCTGTCACAGGAGCGAAGGTGACGAAGCGGTGAAGTAAGAGAGTTGTTATGCGGACAAATGCTTACTTAGCGGCTACAGATAGTAGTGTGTAGCCAGTTCCTGCCCTTCATATCTATAGCCTAGGTTTTTGGAAGTCAGTTATGGGACAGCGGGAATGGCGAGGAGCACAGGCTGCTCAGCTTGCTCGGCTTCTGGTGACTTAGATTCTGGGAGGTCGTTTGGGAAACTGCCGGGCAAACTCGAGGTGTGGTGCTGTGATCACACTTGCTCGAGAGAAGTGGCTGAGGATGGAATGTATCGTGGGATTCAGTCCGCGGCGGCATGAGTCTGTGTCTGTCCATGCCCGGCACCTCCTCAGATCCCGTGCCAATAGCACAAGTCCCTAGTCCGCTTCGCCCTCTCTGCAATCATCAACTTATCCATTAATGTAGTGTCAAAGGAAAGAAAGAAAAAATGTCCATGCCGCAGGGAGTCTACATCCTCTGCTCCAGCGAAAGAAGTTGAGCAAGGCCACCAAAAAAGCATTTCTCTAATTCCGCTGTTATAAAACGGGGATTGGTTAGAAGGCGGTGAGCCAGGACTTAACTACTTAACTATGGTCAACGGGCCAGGCCTCTCGTTCGATCAAACCGTGTTGGTCGTAAATGCACGATGGCGTCCGTTGTATTAGTTGTCTAGCAGCTACCCCAGTCTGCAGCGCCTTACTTTGGTGACTTACCAGAAACCGCCATCTCAAACTTCGCAGGCAACATTTTGGCCATCCCTTCCAAAGTTCTTGAAGAAACCGACGCCCGGCTTAATAACGCCACCGCCATCTCAAACTTCGACGCCGAATTTCTGTCACGACCTCTATGGTCCGTACCTTAAGTGGAGCTCAAGGGTGTGACTAGGTTAGAACAGAGGTGCAGTGGGCGGATCACAGGGATCGCAGCTAGTCAAGAGATAGCTCAAAGCGATCGTGCAAACCATTGATATTATATCTCTGCAAGCACAAACTCTGTTTTTAACTGCAGCGCTTCGCACTGGCAGCTCGCGCCAAACTCCCCGGACCCACAAAGCGTGGCCCGTGCCAATTTAATGTGGGTCCCCAGCTTGAATCCTTGATGAGTGGTCCCAGTTTTGGGCCACCTGTGTGTCCTAAAAACTGGGACCTCGCGAAAAGTTGCCATTCGTAAGTACTGCCTACTCGCCTAAACCATGTTTTTCGATTTCTCTAATCATTTCCTGAGCAGCGCCTGAGCAGCGCCTGAGTAGCGCCTGAGCAAGGTGGCGGAGGGTGGTGTGGGTGACTGGGGCTGGTAAGGGCAGCTTTAGGGTAAAACAACAAAGAGGGAAGTGCCGAATCAAAGCCTGGCCCCGACAATCTGTACCAAAGAGAATCCAATCAAGCCCGAAGTGACCTTCGCTACAAAACCCAATAAGCGCCCTACAGCCACGCAAGCTCACATCTCCCCTAGCAACTCATGTCCTCGACCCTCCCCGGCTCCCCCACACCACAGCCTTCCTCCTCGCCTCATTCACCACCTTCACAAACTTCTCCCATCCCTCAATCTGACTCTGCACCACAGGACCCACATACACACACGAAGGATGCAACCTCGCCAAGTTCCACATCTCCTCCAAGTGCACATGCCTCCTCCACAAACACGGCCAAACATCACCCAGTAGCACCGACCCCAGCACCCTCACCGTCCCTTCATAGCCCGGCGCCTTGCACGTCAGCGCTTCAACATCGTCCGTCGCCACCAGGATAAACGGACTCAGGTCCGCCTCGTCAATGAGCGTTTGCCGCGGCATCGAAAAGCCGACAACGTACGAGTCGATGCAATCCTTGTCAGCGACAAGAAACGCAGGTGAGTCCAGGCCCTGGAGACCAGCGCCCTCATTCTCCTGCAGAGTCTTGAAGTGCTTCCTCGCGCCTCCGACATCTCCCTCGGCAATTGCATGGTCTCTGCCATCCACCCATCTGATCTCCATTTTTTCCTTGATCTGGTCCGCCCCAGCAACGTCCTTGTCCCAGTTGCTGACACCCGCTTCAAACCTCTGGAGAAACGTGGCCCATTGCTCGGCCGAGTGGCCGTACCACAATCGATACGCAACAAATCCCCACTTCGAGTACCTGGCCGGCGTCCCGTCGCGCTGCGGTGCAAACGACCGTCTCAACCGCCCAACCCACAGCTCTTCAGCAATCGGCTCCGCCTCCCCGCGTAGCTCCCTTCTTCCCTGGGCGTAAACCCTCCGCACCCCTCGCATCGGGATATACAGTCCCTCGCCGGCAAACGCACCCACGTTCCCTACCGAGGCAAGACGAGCATCGACATCCCGCGCAATCCTGTCCCGCGTCATCTCCTGCCGGACAAGGCTGGCGACCCGCTGGTGGTACACCTCGTCGCGCTGGACGATATCAAAGGGGTAGTTCCCCCGCAGAGGCGTAGCGCCATGGCTGCGGATGTACGACGTCCAGTTGACGATCGGCGGGGAGGAGGCCTCCCTCCAGTGCGGGAGGGTGTTTTTGAAGCCCACTAGCGGGAAGAGAATCATCCAGTCTACGCGGCGGATGATGTGGACGATTTCTTCGAACTGGGTGATGAAGACTTCCTGCTGGGGGCTCATGCGCGTTGCGCCGGGGACGGTGGGGGCGGCTTCGAGGCGGGCGAGGATCGCGTCGGTTAGGCGGTCGATGTGGGCGGCTGCCCAGGTGTGGATGCGGTTGGTGATGAATTTGACGTGGTCGAAGAAGTACTCGGCCCAGAGATCCGCGAGGCGGGCGACGGGTGTTGGGCGGGGGGTACTAGGGGTGAGGTTGGCGTAGTAGGCGGAGAGGACGGTGTCGAAGTGGGCGAAGACGTTGTACGCTCTGTTGTAGGCTTGGCGCATGTTGCGAGAGGTGTTGGGCATGCTGAACATGATCATGTCGCAGGCTTTGAGGACGTACTCGGCCGCGAGGTCGATGTTTTCCGGCGAGTCGAGCTTCTTTTCGTCCCAGCGCCGGTCGCAGAGGGGCACCATGCCTGCCCATAGCCGCTGCTTGCAGATTTCGAGCTCGTAGTCGATTTCCTCGGGCCTCGCGAAGCTTGCCAGGGCAGAGAACATGGCTTGGGGGTTATTGTTGCGGAGGTCGGGAAGGCCGCTGAAGCACGCGCTGAACAAGGTCGCTGCCCCCTCGCCGCGGATGCGGTTGGTGCTGTAGGGCGGCGGAGCCCATTCATTGTAGGGCTGGAGAACCTTCCGAACTTCTTCCGCAGAGAGTGTCGGAATTCTCGTCTTCTGGCCGTTGGACAGCTCGTGGTGTATGATGAACTCCATAAACTCCCCCAAGCTCGCGATCGGTAATGGCAAATCGCGCACCCAAATCTCATCGCCGGTTTCAGGCGCGTTGATCGGATTGACCAGCCCAATTGGCCTGCCGGCGGGCCCACTAGGGTTCGGCCATGATCTGCGGGACATCGTGTGTTTCGTGCTTGTTGTTGTGAAAGCGAGACGTTGAGATGGGCGGTTGCGCAATGCGCATCCACGGAGAGATCTGGCGATTTTAAGCCGTACAAATGCTCGCTCCATTCTGCCTGTCGAGCCGCGGATGACTCCAGTGGAGGAAATGCGAAGACCAGGCAACCGCGCCACTAATTATGGGATTGCGGCCGCTACTCGCCACTGGTTGGTTCTCATTTACCCCAGCCTGTGTTGGTGGGATCGTAAACAACCAACAACCCGCTGGGAACCCATTTGACAGGGGCGTAGTCTCCAATGCTACCCATGCTACCCATGCTTGGAAGCACTTCTGAATGCAGGTGCACCGTGAGACGCGGTAAGCCGCCTGTGACCAACCAACGCGTGCATGACTACCTATCAAAGCCATACCGCTCTTCGATATTGCTCGCTGAAATTTGTGCTCCTCTGCATTTCCCCAAAATCTACTGTCAATTGTTTGTTATTATCGTCGTCGAAAATCATGCTGGCAGGGTTTCGACTGCGCCCCGCTTGAGGCGAGACTTGTGACATGTAAGGCAGGCGCGAAGCCTCAGGCACCAATTAGAACCCTACCCCACTGGCCACAGGGCCTTAAAACCAGTCTCAGGCAGCCACAGCTTTTAGAACAATCAAGCATCTCTACCACCACTCAACAGACATCAGCCTCCAGCTCCGTCCCACAATACTGAGAGGTGGTTCTGTGTGGACAATACCGCATGGGAATGACCCGTCACCAAGGATTCATAGGTAATCAGAATTAGCACCACGTCGGAGGAAGAGCGATATAACTGTCAGAATCTAGCACTCATGGCCAATTGTGGTGATGGTTGTGTATTGTTGTTCTGTGGAAGAGAATCTCTGGCCTGCAGGGTCCCCTATT
>Ga0247770_1001138_pt1 | contig 22790 bp, 26 predicted proteins | sample UWRJL136409B6_FD_179943 | JGI IMG/M metagenome (GOLD analysis project Ga0247770, IMG submission 179943) | Plant litter microbial communities from Arlington Agricultural Research Station in Wisconsin, United States - UWRJ-L136-409B-6 | ecosystem: Environmental > Terrestrial > Plant litter >... | reverse complement strand
CCCCTCACCTTTCGCACAGCACACGAGTATGGAAAAGGTTTTCCCCCCCCCCCCCCCCGAGTCGACTAGACCGGGCCAGAGACACAGACACACGCGCGCACACAGGCACACACCGGCGTTGCAATTGTCGAGACACTGGCTCCGCACAGCACCTCGCGAGGGGACATGAGACATACCTGACAGGTGGGGGGCGGCAGTATTTGAATGCTCGCTATCCGGAGATCTTTGCGGGTAGGAGGAGGACAGGATGTCGAGTCCGCTCGACTGTTTGGCCGTCGGTAGTATGTATGTTTCGTTGGGACAGTACTAGTGCGGTGTATGTCTCGAAGCCGTGCAGCTGGTGCGGTGCAGGAACCCCTAGCGACGCCGTCCAAGAAGTCGTCTGCATATGTTGGTGCCGTTGCTGAACGAGCGTAGACGTGCTGGAGCTGTCCAGACGATGGTGTTGACGAAAAAAAGAAAGGAAGAAACGCAATGTGCCGATGCTGGCTCGATGGACATGTGAGATAAAAGCGAGAGGACGGGTTCTGCTCTGTCGCCACAACAAGCCTGGACCCACACCGCGAAGAGTGAAGAGAGAGAGAAGGGGAAAGGACTGAGGGGAAGTGACGACAGGACAAGAATCTGGGAATGCCCAGGAAGTGGCCCGTTCAACTCGTGTCGTGGAATTATAAAGCCCGGTGTTACCGGGCGTGCTCTCTCAGTCAGTGTGGACGGGCCGGTTCTTGCTCTGTTTGCAAAAGCCAGTATCCGTTCCGCGGGGCCATGTCCAGGCCTTGTCTAGTGCCCTGCTTGCCCGCCGGCTCTCTCCATTTGTCGTGGGCCTCAACGAGAGGTGAGGGGCTCGTGGACGTGGACGTGGACACACCACATGGTACAGCGTCGACAACAGCCTGCATATGTTTTCTTTGCGGAGACATGCCGCGGTGCTCGCCAGATGACAGCGGCGGCGGGGCGCCGGGGGGCCAGCCGGGGGAGGAGACCAATCTCAACGAAAGGAGAATTAAGCTCCCCGTCCCCCCATCATGCTCGGCAGAGTACCTATGTCTCGGAAACATGCAGCTCAAGGTACCTTCCCCAACGCAGACATTGGCGGCCACCAGTTTACCTGCGTGGTATTTCCCACCGATGTCACGAGGAATCAGCAGAAGACAAAACGGAACGGCAGCGACCGACCTCGACTAATGAATATCCCACCATTACAGACCGTAAGGTGAGGTGGCTCTCGCAAAACCCAATGTCGACGTCCCTCAAGCGGAGAGCGGCGGCGGGTGCAGTGCGGAACCAGAGTGACGGGCGCACGACGTGCCCAGGCTGTTGCTGGGTTTCCTGCGCACTGCTCTGGCAGGGCAGACAAGCAGACGTGGAGCGATTCCATCTGTCGCCACGTACCTATCGTCAAGCGTGTGCAACACTCAGTGCCCGTGCACCCATACCTCGCTGGTTGGCCGGCTCAATCGTGGACCAAACGCCCGCTTTTCTCGATTCTTCCCGTCTCCGACCAGAGCTGAGCCTCATTCGACTTTCCTGTCCGTCACAGCCCCCAACGAGCAGGCAGGTAATTGACGAAATGTCGAACGGGGACTTGGTATGAGACGTCACCCTCAGCTCTCAGCACCACCCGAAAGAGCCACAGCGGCATACCCCCCCACTTGCAGCCATCAGCAGTTGGCTGCTGCATGCTCGCGCTATTCCTTATTTGCGCTCCTGTCGCACCGCATTTGTCCGCCGCCTGGCCACAACACCCTCAGTAGAACGCTGGCAACACCGCACGGGCGGACAGGACAGGACACACGAGACCACGAAGCATATGTCCCGCACACCGCCGTGGGAGAATTGGCACGCGAGACCAACCCTCAGTCGAGGAAAAGACTCGCATTCCGTTTGCCAGAGCCACACCGCGAATGTATCATGTATGTACGTACTGCGTATGCCTCGCTTCACATGCACCCTGCAAGCTATCAAACAGAAAAAGGGGGCCTCGCCCAATCGCCGCCCACCGCGGGCGGAGTGGGCCGGAACGACTCGTCGAGCTCTGCATTCGATGATCTGCAGCCATGGAGCAGGGTTTGGCGAGCACCGTTTGACACCCCTTCCATTGCAGAATTCGGCCCTGGTAACGGCGGCTGGGAGTCTACCCCGGTGGGCGGGGTGGGGAGGAGACAGGGTAGGTATCAACCAGGTAGCCGGAATGAGACTGTTCTTTGAAGCGTGGCAGGTATTCACTGTCGTCTTCTGTTCTTCGCACACGGTGGCGTACAGTGGAGATGCAGACATCTTTCTTTCCCAGGCTTTCCAGGTTCTCGCCCTCTCCTCTCGACGCCTCTCAAGCGGATTCCCCCTCCTCCTTTCTTTTGTGTCCCAACAGCGCCGTCCAATACCCACCCATCGCACAAAGCAGAGCACAGGGCACAAAGTACAGTACAGAACACCTCCCGCCCGGTTATATCTCCCCGTTCCCCGCCCCCAGTACATGCCTCAAGTCTTAATTGCAATTGCGACCGGAGGTCACATGAATCCTGCAACCGCGTCGCCGTGCCGGCCAACATACCTGTCACGTCACGCCCCGTCGCCCGATGAAGCTATCCAAGCCGAGGCGGCCTGGCCTCTCCTCTCGGGATGCACCATCGCCCAGGAGTAAGGGGGGTCACAAGCCCCGGACCGACCTAGCCTAGCTTTGATTGATATGGTGCTGGCACAACCGGAGGGCAGACACGACACATCATAACAACCGCAATCGACTGTGCCATGTCAAGCCCTCTGCAGTAGGAGCTCGACCTGTCGTCATTTTTCCTTGATGTTTGCTTCTGCTTGGATACGGCGGTCCAAAAGAAGAAGAAAAGGGCGCAACCAGCCAGCCCTGTGCTGCAGCTTGGGTTTTGACAAGGCCAGTGTTCCCTGCTTCACACACACAAGACACAAATTCTGTCATATTTCGAGCCGAGAAATCTCATCGGGGACCCGAAACTTGGGAAATATGAGCGATCCCTATCTGCTGTAGGTTCGGCTACAGGGCGCCAAGGGGTGGGGGAACCCATGTTGCTTGCTTCTCTTGCAGTGTAGGGTGTGTGATGTGCGTGCTGTGCCTGCTGTGCGTTTCCTCGAATCAATGGCGGGCAAGGTGGTGTGCAGCCTGCCGCCCGGACATCTGCCCGGAAAGATGAAAGGGGGGTGAGTGGTTGCTGGGGTATACAGACTCGAGACAAAAGAGGCCAAAAACGGTTCGAGTTCGACGCCCGACACTGTGACGGCGGGATTTGGGTTTTGATTATTCTCGGTCCGGGCCTGCTCATCCGAACAACAGCAATCTGTGCCGATGGGCGCACCATACGCTTTTCCCGATGTCGAGTCCCGACATCCAGGGCCCTTTATCTCGAAGTAACCACAACCACCACCACAGGATCGAGCGAGTCCCTCCCCCGCCACGAGTCTCACCCACCGGTCAGACCACTCTGCGACAAGCGTACCAGCCCTTACAAAGAGAGAGTCGAACGTGATGAAAGGGGTATCGCTTGCCGTCGAGTCCAAGACATCCATTGCCTGCTCTCTCAGACAACTCGTGGTCTTCCTCAGTGTGGCTGTCGCGCGCGGGAACATGCGACTCACCTCATCATTCATGTTCTGCAGCAACGCTCATACATCCGAAAGCATGCATTGAGGCGACATACTAGACAATACACACCATAGCTCCGGCGGCTCGGCCGAAGTCCAAACAATCCCCTGAGTCGCCGTGGCCCCCCCTGAACTGACCGGGCGTGGCCAGCAGGGATAGGCTTTCGTATCCCAACGGCAACCCGAAAGACCGCCCTCACAAGAAAATAATTGGCCGCCCGGTGGCTGGCTGCCTAACGCATAAAGGGAGGGGGGCTAGATCTGTTTCCCGTGCAGGGGGAGGCACCCCAAAGCACACCAGTCTAGCCGGGCATCCCGCCTCCCCTGAACTTTCCCGTTACCCCCAGACTGTTTAAGGGGCAACAATGACACCTCCCCCGGTCGTGTTGCTGCTACTCTATGGTGGATATTTAGATGTATGTCTATGTCAGCCTCCCTCGTGGCTGACCTAACCTGACCTGATCGAGTGACGGGAACAGCAGAGACGCCACCGCGGCGGGAAGCGGTGCCATGCAGTGCACACCGTAAACGGACGTAGTAGGACGCAGACACAACGTATACGTTATGTACTTGCACCGCAACTAAGGTAATTAAAAAGGGGAAGAAGGTCGCGGAAAATTCTCCCCTTCTTTTCGGTTTGGTTCGGCAGCGGGAGCCAGTGGGCGAGTGGGGGAAAGAGAAGAGCTGCGGCTGCGCGGACCGGGGGAGAGGAAACGGCTACCTGCATCTGCCCGCTGAATTTGACAATGTCTGGGGCTGTCAATTGAACATTTTTTTTGGTCTCTTTGGCTTTGTGGTACCCGGACAGCTGTGTAGGTACAAGTATGTATGGGTATTTAAACCGCTGCTGCAGGTGCCCGTCTCGTGTCACCCTCGAACGAGGGAATCGAATGGAGGCCCAAGGGCAATGCGAGAGCAACAAGACAAAGGGGATACGATCAGAGATCAGGGTCAAGATGAGCACTGCAGTGACAGAGATCAATCACGATTAAGATCAAGATTAGGACATTGAGATCAGGACTGGGCTGGACCGGAGACGAGAGCACGAGATGGCAGATACATAACTGGAACGGGCGAGGGAGGTTGTGTTCAGAAGATACACAAACGATGATAGATACAATGCTACGTACAGTGCGGTACAGTATTGCCTGCACCAGCCAACCAGCCAGTCCAGCTGCCCCACGCACACACGCACGACCAGTATCGTGGCAGCCAAGCCATCGCCATCCATCGACACGCCGTGGCTTGCTTGGGCTGGGGTCCAACAACCTGGAAGGATAGGTCCAGGTCTAGGTGTGGTCTCGGTCGGTCGAGGCTAGGCGAGGCGAGGCGAGGCGAGGCGATCGAATCGATGGTGGTCTCGTCTCGTGGGCGTGCATGCGTGCGTTTGAACGTCGATCGCGACATCTCATCCCCATCCTAGGTCCCTGGCATGGTATGGACATGGGCATGGACATGGGTAGGGTGTGAGTGGGTGTGGATGCGGGTGATCCCCTGTCATGCCTCCTGCTGGATGGGATCTTGTCCGTCTGATCTGATCTGATTCGATCTGAGATCATGATTGGCGCACGGCCGCGGAGAGATATCCACGGCACTCTACTTCAAACGGCGACCTCCTCTCCATCTAGATAGGCATAGCCCAGGATATGTCTGTCTGTCTATCTACCCCGTCTGGCCGTCGAGTCATCGAGGGGAAACGGACGGACCGGGGCAGGCAAGCAAGCAGGCAGGCGAGCGTGTGGGCGTGGCGCCCCCTCACCAGCCGGGAAACCAGTTTGGGGTGCGTTGCGCGGTGGTGACACAGGTTGCGGCGAATGATGCACGTGCAGAGCAGAGCAGAAAGTCAACAGCGCCAGGCAGAGGGCGCACTCCTCTGATTCCGGGCTGGCATTCGCCAGCTCACATCGATCAATCAATCACTGGCAACATCGTCGTGTTCCCTTCCGCTGGGGGCGTAACGCAAACAAGGCTGACTCTTTTATTTCGGTTTCCATCAGACGACCTAGCACTGGGAGATGCTCGTCTGATGAGATGTGCTGGGCGAGTGGCAAGTGATGGGTGCATGGTGAAACTGTCCCGTCATCGGGAGAAGAAGAAGGTTTGGCTCAATCGCTGCAGTTAAGTGGATTTCATGTCAGTGAGTCCGTCGACACGCGACGGGGGACGTTGTTGTCTCGCAGCAGCGTCGGGCTCTCTGACGTCCATGTGCGTGTGTTCAACAGAGCGACGAAGCGAGGCTGGCTGGCCGGCTGGCCGCTGTTCCATCGAGCTCTTCATCGATGAAAACGGGCACGAAGTTCGAAATTTCATGCGAATCAGTCCGAGGTCCTGCCTCCCTGTTGCAGGGTGTGCGGACCAAGCTGGTCCCCCTCCGGTGTCACGCCGTGTAACAGAAAACAGTGTGTAAAAATGGCAAAAGTCCTGTGCACGATTCTTCGATCCACGACGCAGACGTAACCTGGCATGTCTGACCAACGGCGAAAGAATTAGCCAAAGGAGGGCATTTCTGAGGCTCGGGGCTGATCTGGGTTGTCGAATGGACTGCGAAATCTCAAGATCCACAAAGTTGGCGGGAAAAAAAGAGTCCGACTACTTTCTTGTCAAGCGGTGTGTTGACGTGTCGCCGCCGGTGTGGTCCACGAGCGAGCAGGCCAGCGAGACCCATCTCGATCAGCGAGCGAGGCTGTAGTAAGTCCGAGTGATCATGACTTGACGTATGAGCAGCTGCTGCATGTAGCGTCGCAGGCAGATAGAGACTCGGAACCGAGAACCTGGGGGCTGATGTAGTTTGAAACATACCGTCGGTGTAGGACAAACCTTGAAGATCATAGTTCAGCCTGCAAGATCTGGCGGCTCGGTGAAGAGGGCCATGTGACTCGGAATTGGATATATAGTGTGTATTGCAGTCGGGCGCAGGCCGGAGCTTCCTGTTCCTGGGGCATCTGTCACCTTGCCCTGAAGAAATCCTGGGACTCTCGTACTCTTGAGACAATGGCTCGCTCAGGGGCGAGATTGTTCTGCAGGTCAAGCCTAACCGTGGAGGGAGCGATCTGCATCAAACCGGTAGGATGAAAGCGCCATTCCAGACCAACCAGTGTCAAACGAAACAGCCTGAAAGGTGTTCAGCACAGCGTCTCAGTGCCATGTGAGACTCCCAGGCTCGCCCAGGCCCGAAACCCCTGCGCCGGAGGACCGGCGCCGTTTGGATCGAGGACAAGGCATTCATCACAGGCACTGTCATCACGCGGACAAAGCAGCAGAGTCCTTGCATGAGGAGGATCATCGATCGGAATACCGGTCAGCTACATGAGGTCAGCACGAGGCCATAGCTAACTCTATGGGAAACAAGAGCAAAATACCGGTTCGAGAATTGAGACGACACTGTGCTTCTTTGCGCCAACACGCTGTGGTGGAGGCACGCCGAAAAGCAGACGTTCTGAATCATGCAGGCGCATTCTAGGGACGGACCCGAGAGTGTCCCATGCGCGCGACGCGGTGAGCCGATGGATGGCCGCTGGGCAGGTTATTTATCTGCGCCTGTAGTCAGCGCCTCCCCGATTCCTATCCCTGTCCCTTTCCCTATCTCTGCCGTATTCGCGATCCCGTCGGTCCTTGTGGTCCCGGCTGCCGTGCCCGCGGCCCCTGCCAGCATCTGGTCTGCCACGCGCATCGTGCTCGTCACGGTAGCGATCCCTCCTCGGGCTTCGACTTCGGCTGTGGCGGCGAAACTCGGGTTTCCTGTCAGAGCCACGAGGACCATCGCCCTGCTGGCGGTTGCGATCGTCGTGACCGGGTTCTCGGTCTCTCGGGCCGCTCCCTTGACCGCTGCTGTCCTTCCCGTGCCGCCCACGCATCTCTTCCATGCCATGAACCATCCTGTAGTTATCGTCATCGCCACGCTGGCGAACATCTTCTTTGCGATATTTGCGCCACTTCTCCAGCTCGTCAACACCTCCCCAGCCACCGCCGTCGCTGACAGCCGCGCGCTTCCGCTTGGTGTTGGTCTCGCTGCGCCAAACGTCGCTCAGCTTGCTGACGCTCTGGCTGAAGTCAACGTGGATGCGGCGATCGTCGATCAAAACTGAATCCATCTTGTAGTATGCCTCCTCGCAACTCTTCTTGTCCTCAAATTCGATGAATGCGTATTGCAGACTGTCCCCTGTCTTGCGGTCTCGGACCACCTCACAGCTCAGGATCTTGCCGAAGCGACTGAAGATCAACTCCAGGTCCTCATCCGTCGTGACGGGATTGAGCTTGCAGACGAAGAGAATGTTCTCCGGCGGCTTGACCTCGGCGAAGGGAAGATCGCCCATCATCTCGAGAGTCAGCGCCTGCGCCGCGGCCTCGCGCTCTTTTCTCCGTCGTTCTGCCTCGGCGGCTGCCTCCTCGTTGGCGTCTTCGTCGAGTAGCTCTTCGTCTTCGCCGATGCGGATGGTCGCGAGCTGTGCCTTACTCGGCGGGGGCGAGCTGCTCGGCTCTCGCAGGCCAGCTGGATCTGGGTAGGGGTCGTCGAGCACGACGGTGTGTTTTATCCTGATGTCGACGAGCGGGTGGCCGCGCTCATCGATGATGGCGTCGTTGATCTTGTCCAGCACATCCAGCCCCTCGACCACCTTGCCGAAGATGGCACCCCTTCCATCAAGGTAGTCTGTGTTGTCCCCGAGCGTGATGATGAATTGCGAGCCGGCAAGCCGGATGTCGGGGTCGGAGGGATGGGGCGCGGTCGCCATGCTGACGGTGCCTCGCTCGAGGTGTTTGAGCTTCGGGTGGAAGAGGGCGGGGAAGGTCTTGTCGGCGGCGTCACCGGAGAGCAGGCCCCATATTGACGTGCCGCCGTCGGACTGGGCAGACAGTGGCCCGAGAGGGTCGCCGGTCTGGAAGGAGAAGGACTTTTGGATCGAGTGGATCGGCGAGAAGTTGTAGTATTTGGCCTTACAGAGTTTGAGGAAGCTGGGGAAGCGCAGGGAAGTTAGCACGGATTCTAGATTGGAGCAGGAGGATAGAGCAGGCGACGCACTTCTCGCACATCTTTGGCGCGTAGTCGACCAGCAGGTCGATCACGATGTCGCCTGCGCTAGTTTCAAGGAGGACCGACATCCCGGCGGCAGCGAGGGAGTTTCAGGCAAAGAAAAGTACCATAGATGATTGTGATATGTGAAGAATGTCTTGATGGATTGGCAGCCGTTGTTTCGCATGTGGGCTTGAAAATGCGAGGTTGCAAATGCGAGGTTCGAAGTTGCTCCAGGCTTGACCCGCCAAAACTTTGGTGGCCGATCGCGACGTCAAATCGCGACCTCCAAAGAAGCTTGGATCAGCCCCACTGAATATTATGCAAGTACAGAGTATATTTACCACCAATATGTATGTATGCAGTTAGTCATCTACCGATGCTCAATTTCCTCTTCTCCTTGCCCTTGTGAAATGAAGTTGGCCTAACTTGTGCTGATCGATAGATAGCCCAAGTTCACAGATTCAAAGTTAACCTACTTTGCGCATATTTCGCGTCTTGTGATTTTGAGCATGACAGTGCTGCGAGTTCGAGAAGGTTTGACACACTCAACTCAGGCAGCTGAAATCGGCTTCATTCGAAACAAGATTGAGTACCCTAATTGATATTGCGTACCTATAGGTAGCGAGATTGGTTTTTATTTCGACATAAAAAGCTGAAACCCTGATAGTAGGGAAATCGCCGACAAGTAAAATACCTCGATCCAACCACGCCCGGACCGGACTGCATCCTAGTGACTTGAATAACACATAGGAGCATTTCCAGGCGCCATACAGTCGGTATAGTAGAGGATTGAACCACCAGACGAACAGCTAGGTTTGGACGCGTCGCTCCCGGCTTTGACCCAGATGACCCGAAAGAGGACGACGAGTCCAAGAATGAACGAAACAAGCTGTCCCAGAGAGTCAAGCGCGTAGACATCTCTGACCTGATTCCAAGAGAGCGTAAGTTCTGTGCCCGCGATGACTGTGATGGAAACGAGGAGGTTGACCAGTGACCGCAGTCGAACAAGAGTTCTTTCTCTCTTCCCAGACCTGCGCAAATCAGTAGCTGCTCCGGAAAACCTAGGACTCGGGCTAACCTACTGGACCTTCGTTGGCTCAAGAAACCCCTTTTTCGATTTCCTAGAACACCACCATTCAACCCATCCAACCACAGAAATACACACAAGAAAACTCGACAGCGACAAATTAACAACTTTCAAAGCAACACCATACAACGACACAGGACCAAACAAAAACCCATACCGCCTGCAAACCGAGCTGCTCCCCACCTGGCCAGACGGCAGCGTCAACCAAAAGACAAACTGCGAGACCACAATCGCAACCAACACAACCTGCGAGTACACCCTCAACGGAAGCTTCGCCGCCAGCGCCGTCCACCTGGTAGGATCCAACTCCTTCTTGAAACAGGTGACAGCCCTCCACAGAAATATCACCACCTGCGAGTAATACGACCCGAAACACAGCAGCAGTACGATATACCGATCAAGATCCGTCACGGCGCCGCGGGCTGTCTGGATGGTGAGCGCGGTGAAGACAGCCGTCAAGTAGCTGTAGATCGCGAACCGAGTTGAGGCAATTTCGGCCTTGAGCATCAGGAAGTTTGCCGCAATGGAGGTAAACCACTGTAGGTAGAAGCCCAGCCGGATTCCAAGGCCGTACATGTCGGCGTTGCCGGGGACTGCACATGAGAGAGAGGAGTCAGACATGGTGAAGTCGCGGGATGGAGTGGTGTCGGGTTGCGCCCATGGTGGTGTTCGGAGATACTTTGCGTCGTATTTAACAATCGAGATGGAATGAGCAAGGCTGGCTTTGAGAGAATCGCTCATGGGCCGGGCGTCAAGCTGAACATCCCTCAGCTACCCTCCATCTCGGACCCCCTGAGCCGCTCAGCCACGAGGGCTATCAGATGTTGAGCCACGCTTAACGCATTTCCACATAAAATGCCATCGTAACTGTTAGGGTGAGGCGTTTTCCCGATATTAGCTCTCCAAATAAACAACCACCAAAATCTCCCGCGGAGCTGATAGCGATAGCCTTCCCTCCAAAAAGGTCCAGTGATTAATGCAAAAATCCAATGAGGCGTCAGCCCCTCCAACCAATATTGTGGCTGATGTTGTATTATCCATACTTGGTGGCGTGTTGGATGGCTCCGAAATGTGGCGGCGGCGATGGCCGCTTCTTGGCGCCGGATGAACCCCGCGTCTCAGGCCGGACCAGCGGGCTTCGAGCCTCCCGGCCGAGATAAAGTAGGGGACGGTTCAAGAACCTCCGCCGAGCGAGTCGGACGCCTCGGCCGAAACTCAAAAGCGCGCCAGTGGACCGTCCGCTGCAGGAGCTGGAACGCTCAAGAGGCGGAGAATATGTGCGGGGCCACGTTGGCACCTAGGATAGCACGAACCAAGAAGCTAGAGGTAGATCATGAAGTATTTTGCATTTCCCCAAGGCTATGTCATATCCATGTCAAGACAAATGCTGCTATGTATCCGTGCGTGATGCGATGATGCTAAGAGTCAAGAAAGAAGAAAGAAGAAGAGAAGAAAAGGCCGGCATCTTCGAGACACCCCCATGCGTCCGTCCGCCATCCGGCAGGACAGGATCGAACAACTCCATTACAAGATGATATTCACCCCCAGGGCTTCTCTCCCCTGCGAGATGTGGTACTTTTTTCCAGGCGACGACATTTCCAGACGACATCCATCATCTGTTGCGCGCGCAAAAGCCAAAACAAAAACCCTAGGTTGAACGCGACAAGAAAAATGAAGGGACAAAAGAGCAAGAAAACAACGACAAAAAAAAAAGAACTCCAGGTGCCATGCTCCCTCGCGAACTCTCTGCTCCTCCGGGGAATCCCGCATCTGCATCCGCACTACACCTTATTACCTTACTCAAAAGGCAAAAGGTAAATGGTTACCGGATGCTCCCGCAAAACCCCGCTTGCTTGCGCCGCACGCATGATCTGATGACGAAGCGAGTGCTTTCCGCTTTTCCGAGCCATGATACGATGCGATGGTATGATCGATGGCGAAATGTCGGACCGATCCAATCCTGTCCAATCCCACGTGCTTGCTTGCTTTGCAAAAAATGTGCGCTGTGTGTGCGTACCAAGTATGTGTCCAAGAGAATATTCCGTTTTCCCCCCTCCATGTTACGTTATTGTTTTCGACGTTTGGCCGAGGCGAAGCGAGACGAAGCGAGGGCGATAAGGCGGGGCGAAAGGAAGAAAGAAACAACGCCCGCGCCGCCAACTCCGAAGCTGTGCCCTTGCTTGCGACTGCAGGAAATGATGATGTGTGGTGATATTGACGGTAGCATTAAAATAGAGATAGGTAGGCCGTGTCGTGCGAAGAAAGTTCCGATGGTTTTGTTGATGTTGCGTCCCGGGCAACAACGCTCGCTCCGAATGCAAAAAAGACCAAAGCAGGCTCAGGCTGGCTGTCAAGCGAAGAAAAGATAGACAGGTACCCATGGTGAGTGTGGGCTGTTGTTTGCAGATCCCATGCAGTCCGCCTGCGTGCGAGCGGGGAGCGGAGATCAAAACTCGGGGGCGCTGCGGCGGCGCCTACCGCTCCGCAGTTCACGCTCCGTATCCATCAGGCGGCACTGGACCCACGTGCGAAAGGCGCGATCGCCGCGCACGGCATCGCAGTTGAGGAGCTCGGTGAGCGTGCGCTTGATGCCCTCGTTGACGTCGCAGAGCTTGGCCTCCTCGACGGCCATTTCTGCCAGTATCGTCTCGTCCAGGATGGGCCCGAGCTCGGTGAGTGAACACGGTGGGAGGGAGGTGCGGCGGTGGGCGCGGGAGGTTGTCGAGAAGCGGTGCTGCTGCACTGGCGGGGGGCTGAGGGAGGAAAAGCTTGATGTCGAATTCGTTCTTGTTGGTGAGAGGGTGGGGCTGGTTGCAGTCGAGGCGACGGAGCCATGGAGCGGGGGTCGCAGCTCGTCGAGATGCTGCCGCAGAGATTCGTGCTGTTCGTGGAGAAGCAGATATTTCTGCAGAGCGAGGTCGCGGTTGTGGTGTATCTGCGGGCTCGGCGCCAGCTGCCGAGACTCGGGGAAGGCTCTGACGGACGTTGGTGTTGCCATTGTGGTCGCGATGGTGCGTTCTACGGGTGATGGTGGTAGCCGTACGCGTATGGTATACCGTTGTGGTTGCTGGGAGGCGGTCGGTAGGCTCATCGGAAGGGAAGAGGATTTGGATGCGGTTAGAGGTTTGAGGTCGAGGTTGAGGTTATCGAGGGATTGCGCGTGTTGATCCAATAATTCTGCAATGGGGGCGGGATCAGATGCCGCGGACTGCCGTCCCGGGTGTTTCCAAGGAAGCGGCGGGGCCAAGAGGTTTCGAAGGGTGGGTGGGTTGAGGGGAGTGTCGAGAATCGTACGTCTGCGCTGCTGGATTGACGGATTCTGGGATCGGACGGAGCTTCTCGAGTCGGACGACGGTGGGCCCCGCGTATCGGACTGTGTTGGACACGTCCTTGCAATCTCCAATTGCGCGACCTGCCTTGCCTGCCACTCCGCGATGCACGGCCAGCCCCGATTCTTTGACTTTTGGGTAATCGCCAATTGTCGTCACTGCGAGTCGACTTTGGGCGGGTCCGTGGGCCGCGTTTGGTGTGGGGAAGTGGGCGGCAACCTTTGCCGTGCGTGCCAGAGAGGTGCTTGCTGTTGGCTCGTAGGTTGCTGGACGACAGGCGCGTGAATGAGGTAAATCAGACCGAGATCTTGCGGAAGCGTGATACTAGGTTGGGTTCAGAGCAGTTGTACAGGCGCTGCGGTCAAACTGTGAGGTCGTTGCGGAGGTTTGGAAGGGGCCCGCAATGTCTTTTAAATGCGGCGGGTGCCGGACTGCCACCCCAGCACGCCAGCACGCCCAGGTGGTCTGGAATCCTGGCTATTGCGCAACCCGCTCACCGCTTGGCCGCTAGGCACTGTGAGTGGACCGCCCGAAATGCTCCTCCATCGAGGTTCCATTGACAAACGTAAGGTCAATTGCCAGGGGGCGATACGGGCAAAACGTCCCGCAAAATGACAGACTTGAGCTTCACGCTGCGTGTGTATTGCCTGGACGTCATTGCCGTACCGGGAGGGAATGGATTCACAAAGCGCACCGAACAAAGGGCTCCGATTTCCCGGCAAGCGCGCTTCGGGTGCGTGGATCGAAACTTACGCAAATTAAAGTAGAATTAAAATAAGGGAGAGCATCGGCAGATAGCACGCAAACATCGGATACTCGCCCACAAATTGCGTTTGCAGGGGAAACAATACCCTAGCTCCGCGTGGCCGAGATCATTTATCACGATAAGGCATGCGAGTTTGTGGGCTTCGCATGTCCGGTGTGGCTTCGGAGTTCTCGTTGGGGGGATGTCTCATTGATAATGCGATAGAGCCCAATTGTCCTGGTGGAAAGGATGCCACGAAGCCCAATGCGACTTCTCACGAATTGGTGTGAAGCCCTGGCGGCTGGGCCCAATCACGATTGCAGGCGATCGGAAGCCATCAACCACGCGATAAACCCCGGAAGGAGTGGTTGATCCGTGTGAGCAATTTCGAAGTTACAGCAAACGTAACGGATTGAGTCGCTGCCGCAACAGCATCATCACCTTCCGGGCTCACCGGCGCAAACACGGCGGGAACGGCTGAAAGAGGAGCTTGGGAATGACGTGGATTGCTTCCTCTTGGCCATCCAGAAGCTCTGGCAAGCCGTTCGAGATTCGCGCATCTCACGCCAGCCAATGAGCGGCCGAAACTGCCCCTCAGATTGCAGCTTTCCCCGCACCCCCTCCCTCCTCCAATGCTGAAGTGTCCCGCTGGGTCCACAGCGCGCTCAAAGGCCAATGACGTAATTCTCGCTCTTTTGACGACGCAGCTTGACCAAGGAGACGAAACGGGCCCAGAAAACTCCTTTACATTATATTCCGTCATGGATTTCTCGCTGAGGGGTTCAAGGCATCATGGGCGAAGGCTGCGCCAATCGGTTCCCATCACGAGACTGCAAAATCCCGGGGGATTGGAACATTTCGTTTGGCACGCGTGGCAGCCGCAACTCGCGTCAGTTGCGTTACAGCTGAAACTTTACATCGGCGAATGATCGGGCAGGTTGCAAATGATCGACAACTCCCGTTCCCTGAAAACGGCGGGGAGTTACTTGCACGGCGACAGCATTGTGTACCTGCAGTTTGAAGACGGCACGGCGGCACAGAATGACGACGGAGCATCTGCTCCGTACCTAGCTACCTCTCCGTGTGAGATCGACAGGTAGACATAAAGAGCCACGTGAGGGCTCAAATGCGCCCCATTTTTCTTTATTTTCGCTATCTGTGGTGATGCGTGGATGGCAGCATACGTGCTAGGAAGCTGATGGGCATCAAAGACAATCCACAGCGGGATGTTAGTGTGCCTTGGCTGCTGCAATCGCCCCCATGGCGTCAGACGAACCCAAGATAGATCCGCGCACCTTCAGAGCCTCGCTCGAGCCAGCTCCCTTCCACCCTGAGCCTGTAAGACTCCGCCCTCCCGAGTCCTAGTTGTGTCCTTGCGAGCCGTTTGGTGTTTGCAGGGACAAGGACTTGGACATCCGAGTCAGCGTCAGCGCTCCGCTCCCTCTCAGCCTTGACCGCCTTGCAAGGCGGCCTTCTCCTCACGCGCCAAGACAAGGTGATGCTCCATCACTTTCTTGTATTTGCGGCGGAAGTAGTATCCCACCTCCATTTTGCCAGGACGCGTGAGAACAGCCTGGGCGTGCTTGACAAAGTGGATGAACGGCCACAGTATGCCAAAGCGCGACTGGAGAGGTGACAGTCCGGCAATCTGCCTGATCGGCATTGGCAATGTCCACGCTACTTCATAGGCTTTAGGACAAGAAACCGAATTGAGCTTCTCCTCAATAAGCTGAAAAATCTCCTCGATGGCATTTTGGGGGCAAGACTCGCCAGATAAACTGAGCCGGTGAAGATAGACGATGCAGTCGACTTCCAGCTCGCGCACAATCTCGGCATTGAGGCCCTTAAGCTCCTGAATGCAAAAGGCGCAGAGACTTTCAATACTGAGGTAATCAGCAACCCTGTACAGCTCTACAGCCCACCAGTAGAGATGAACGGGGTTCAGGGACACGCCCTCGAACATGTGCTCTGTTGGTCACGCCAGCAGCAGTCAGCTTTTCTCCACAAAGCGCTGGTATAGCATGTGTAATAACTGCAAGAGTGGGATCACCTACTGTTTCCGTAAAGAAAATTAATCGCCGCCTTCATGGCAGTCTCATTCAGGTTGTCGTCCAAGCTGATCTCGATTGCCCTAGTCGTTGCCTCCTGCGTTGGGGCCAACCTCGTCAGACAGAATTAACCCACACAAGAAAAGGTCAGGTCCCAGCAATGAAATTCGACTCACCTTGAAGTTGCCATTCAACGCGGCGTTGAAATAGCGTGAATGGGCACAGAGAGTTACTGAGTGAAGGTGCCAGGTGTTCTTGCCGAACTTCACGAAGCAGTCTCTAGGTTCCTCCCTCATGATCACCACGGCCCCGGATGGAGAAACGGAAAGTAAGAAATCCGAACTACTCACAGAACTTGTGGCAACACTGCCAAGTACTTACTTGGCCCGGTTCGGGGTGCCGTCCGGATCGTCACCCATTTTGGCGGTGTGGATGGTTTGCGCAGGCCCGGGCCGTTGTGGTGTCGAGGAAGAGGACGGGAAAGAGCGACAGGTTCCAGACAGCGAAACTTGAAGGAAATTAATGGACGTCGCCCTGTGTGTGCAACGCGCTGCCTAATTCTTGGCGGGGTTTTCATCCAAACAACGCCCAGTGGCAGTGGGTCACGACAAAGTCTTGCTCCAATTACAGCGCTTTTTTATTCTACGTTTTACCTTGATTAAAGTCTTGAGACCACGCTCGGGTACGCTTTGGAGGACCATTGAATTCCCTGATGTCTTATGGGCGGCACGGGGCGGAGCGTCTCGTCGCTGGACGGAGTCTTTACACCTTCCCTCGTCAGTCCAGAACCGGGAAGAGCAGAGCAGGGGCAGGCAACGGAACCCAAGGGTGGCAGAGCATCCTCTTCGGGTGAGAGTGACAGGGGTAAGCAAAAGCCAAGAACGCTCCAGTCTTTGCTTAGTTCGCACATTGACCGCAGGGCAACTCTAGACGCGAGGTCAGCAGGTTAGATGGTCGAAGAACATGGATGGTTGCGATAGGCCGGGCAGTCGCACTTCCAAGGCCGTCGGTGGTCTCTTGAGCAATCTCGATATCGACATCCTCGGCTTCCACGTCATCAGTTTCCATTTTTGGTCTCGGTTCTGCTAGCAACAGACTCAAACGAGTGAGGCGCTGGTGCATCGAAGGCTCAAAATCAGGCGGCACAGCGGTGCCTTCGTTCGCATTTAGGCTCACTCGAATTCTAGGCACATCTCGACTCTCACCCGGCCTCCACGGCTTGAGTAATGGTCGCTCGCATCAAATGCTTCCCCCGTGGTTGGTGGGTCGAGGCTGATGTCTTCTTCACCTTAGAGGAAAGAAATGAGACCATGCTCTCGTGTTCGTTGATCACAGCCCAGAATAAGGGGGTTCTGCCTTTGCAGCATCATGATTGGAGGTCTGCCTTTGAAGTAAGCAGGAGTCGAACTACAGAAACATGTCCAGCTCTGGCGGCAAGACTAAACGCAGTTTGGCCTGCGTTATCATTGGAGTCGGTAAGCAAATACTTAGTCAGATTATGTCGGAGGAGTTCCAGGACAGATAGATGTCCGTTGTGCGTGTCTAGGAGGTAGTTGTCCGTCCCGATTTGTTCTGAAGCATAACTTCAGCCCCAGAATTGAGGAGATCTTTAACCAATCTCGACGTGGTTCTCGATGGCTTCATAAATCAGAAAGGTCGTCCTAGATTATCGGGTTGGGTGACAAAGTCGCTTATATGGGCAAGGAGTCGTCGCACGATGTCTTGTTTGCCCTGTTGCGACGCAAAGCTAAGCATGGTGCGGTCATGTCGCCTACTAAATAGATTCCTCTTGGCAAATTTATCGGACGATCTGGAGAATATATGGTCTCTTCGAATGGTCGCAACCCTTGACGGACTTTCTCGTAAACTAAGGATAAAGGGTGAAGAAAGAAGCCTGGAACGTACGACCTCAGCCAATGCCGCCATTAACGACGAATAGGCGAATAATCCCCAAGATTCAGACACGCCGGAACCGCCCACGAACAACCCAGTCTCCTTTCTCTTCCAACGCTCTCAGTCTCCACGGTTTTGAAGTCATGAACCCAATGCGCTTGTACTCTCCGTCTTTCTCACCCGTCGGAACAACCACAATCCCCTCGACATCATGGTAGTAGTCTGGCCGAGCAAGATCAACCAGCGCCCGAGAAGGGATATCCCGCTCCGCTTCTTTCCTTGTGAGCTGCTCTGCTCCTGCCAGATCGCAGGGCAACACCTCCCATTTCCTCTCCACGACCATCAACGGCATAAAGAGAGCCTCATTCATGACCTCCCATGCTTCATACCTGTCTGTGTGCACTATCATGAATTCCTCGGCCGGGTCCCCACGGAACACCATCCTCGGGGTGTCCCAGCTCGGGGCTGAATACAACACCTTCAGCCTGTGCATCATCCCGTCAGTTTCGATGTGCGCCCCTTTGATCTTGCCTAGGAGATCCCCTTCACGCACCGGCGCCACTTTCACATCCATAATCCTAGCCAGCGGTTTCGTAACCTGCACTCCATGCCCCCCAAGAAGTTCCATCGTCGTAGGTTCCTCACTGTCCATCTGCCCCATCGTAACATTCCCCTCGACTGAAGCCCACGACCACGAAGGTGCTCTGTACGTCTCCGGCCTTGATGAGTCAGCCCATCTCCGCCCATACGCCCTGCTCGTCTGTAACACTCTCGTCGTCCGCCTGCCGCGGTCAACTTTCCAACACAGCCCACCCAACAGCCATCCCCTCCACAGCCCTACCACGTATCCATCCCCAAACCTCTCCTGAAGTATCTTTGCGATACCTGAAACCGCAACAAGCTTATCCCCTTCTTCCTTTAGCTCGCACCGGGTATACTTCTCCACTGTTTGCCTCCAGAGCAAGTACACTGCCCTCCTCTTTCTTTCCCCTTCTTCAAACGCAGCCCCACCCTCGCCGACTTCTAGAGTGTGAAGATCTAGATTTAGATTCAACCCCCTTTTAAACGCCAACCCCTCCACAAATCTGCTCTCCACGCCAACTGGATACTCTTCGCTCGCCTCCAAGCAGCTACAATCGAACAGCAGCTGATCCACACCCAAATGTAGCACCCGTGGCGCTAGCGTCCGTTCCTGAAACACCCACCCTCGGGAGTTTAACTCTGTGTCGAGAATTCTATCTTGCCAGAAGCGCGGGTCGAAGAGTCTGAAGTTTCCGCCTGTGAAGCCCCCATCTTCCTGTTCCCAAGCAGTGGCCACGACCCTTGCGTGTCGTGTGCTAGGGAGTTGTCCCCGTCACGGCTCTCGTACCGTTTCCACCGATAGCTCGTGCCAGACCCGTCATAGAAATGTCTCGTGCTGCCGACCATGAAATACGGGCGTTCGGCGTACTCCTCGGGTGATTTTTCTAGAAAGAAATATGCCCACACATCCGCGCAAAGGCGGCAGCCAATGAGCGCTGACCGGCAGAGAGACGTGATTTCACGGTGGTGTGGGTGCCAGTATCGCAGTTGCTCGGCCGAGGGGCAGTTGCGGGGTTGGATGCAGATCGGGCCTTGGTAGAGGGACTGGCAGGCTGTGCAGGAGAGAAGGCCCGGGGTTGCGGCCATCGTTGAAGTCTTTTCCAGGCTATCTGGGCAGAGTGACGAGGGGAGAGAACGAGTAGATTCCAGAGGACGTGGCCAATGGCTTGAGAGGGGTTGGCTTTGTTGATAAAAGTGCCTTCCTCACCCGCTGCAGGTCGATGTCTGTTAGGGTGGCGGAGACGGTAGGGTGTGTGCTGGGATCTGTTTGTGGCTGCTATAGCCACGGCGTCAACACCACCAACAGCGTACCCCGTCACGCCCGCGCCAAAACGCGCAGCCGCCCAGCAGCATCCGTGGCTTGCTTGAGCTGCGAGCGACGGAGGCATCGGCGTGACGCCGGACTGGGTCGATTGGCCATGAAGACGGGTCGGTTTCGGGGAGAAAGGCGCCACTCCTTGACCCATTCGACTGCGCTTGCGGTGATACTCCGGGTGCCACGTCGGCAATATTCGATTCGTTGGCCATTTGGGGATTTGGTGTCAGCTCGGCGCTGTTCCGTTGGCGCCAACCAGCTGACGGGGACACTTTTAAAAGTTCTGCGTAACTTAGTGCCATTTTGTTATATATATGAGTGTCCACCCGTTCGTGCAGAACATATACGAGGCTACAATGCCATTCAGAAGATGGGATGAAAGGAGAAAGATACCAAGATACCTATTGTACGAGGCCTCACAATAGCCATGAATAGGCGCGACAAAGAATGAGATACATCCCCATTTCGACCCTGTTGAGATGACCATTGCCGTTGAACTCGGGTTTTGAGGCTTCAAGTTTCATTCGCGAAACTATATAGTGGAGTTGGGTTTGTAAGGCGATGTGGTGGTGAGGCTGGGACTCCAAACCGTGGATGATGTGACAGAAGGTTGATGGCCGAAAGGCTCAAACTGAGTCCTGACTTCGAGGACTTTTACAGCATTCGGAGGCCTGAGGACTGGGCATTGACTCTTTCCGCAAGCAGCTGGCCGTGGTTGCTTCCAATGTCAAGTTACAAAGCAAGCTCATATGCAAACAAGCCGAGAGTTTCCTGTCAGTTTAACAGTCAATGACATCGCGGCGAATGGCTGATGGGTAGCTGTGTAAGTGTCAGCGGTTTGTATGAATGGCTAAGTTCATCTTGCAGCAGCCTGCGCGGCTTATTAGCGGCTTTTGCGGAGATGATCTGCATAGTTCCAATACCAGCTTTAGGTTGTATAGTGTAGCGGTTATCACATCGGATTCTGATTCCGGTAACCCCGGTTCGATTCCGGGTACGACCTTCATTTTTGCTTTCATTTTATTTCAGTATTCGATACCGCCGTCCATGATATCACCTTTTTGCCTGTCAAAAGCCAGGTCTGCGATGCATTTCAGAGCAAAGACTGAAGCTTGCTTCTGGAAGCTGAGAGTCATCCGCATTCCGAGCTGAGTGGTCGCGGTGTCACATTGGGCAAGTTTTGATCTTTAAGCTCTTGATCCCGACGGTCAGTCTGCCCTCCGTGTATTTTTTCAGTCCTTTGCCACTCGCAAAAAGAGCACCTCACATTCAAACGTGCCAGTATTATGGGAATTTTTCTGTGATTGTAAAAGTCAGCCACCAAACTGCTCATCCGGTCAATTCGGTTAAGTTCGTGCACCCTGAAGCGAAACACCCCCTGAAGCGGAACAAGCCGGACCAGGGCCCCTAAAACCACCTAGCCCCAATAAAAACAGCCACCACTCGATCAATTTCTTTCTAATTCTTTTCCTTCTTTCTGCAACTTATTCGTCATTGGAATGGCTATCTCCTACACTGAGGAAGACCTCCGTAAAGCCTGCGATAAAGCGTAGCGAACCCGAAGACTCCGCTCCGTCGCTCGGAGATGGGCCATCCCCCCAGCCACCCTTTACCACCGGCTCAACGGCACCCTCCCTTGTTCCGTCGCCTACGAAGACTAACAACGGCTTTCTATTACTCAGGAAAGCCATCTAGCTAACTGGATACAGATTTAACAGGCCGTTAGGTGTCCTCTTACCCACTCGCAGATTTAGGGCCTAACTAGCCGTGTGATCAACTAACGTAGCAACCCTAAGCCACTTAGTATCCGCTGGATAGCTAGCTTTTTAAATCGCTACCCCTTTTTTAAGACTTAGAGAGCTAAATTAGTGGATTCAGTACAGATGAATTACGTAACAGAAGTTAAAATCCGGCCGTGGTTTAACCTCTTTAAAATACCAGAGATTAAGGTTATCCAATTAGAGAATTGTTATAATAAGGATAAAACCAGCATTATAAAGGGTCTTAAAATAAATAGCCTAATAGTAAGAACCTTTAAACATAAGGTTTTAAAGAAGAAGAAAGTTAAAGGCTATACTTAAACCTCTTTTATTAAGTGTATCTTAGCTATTAGCCAGTTCCTCCCTCTATTTATGATTTTTAAAGAGAAAAACGTTTAATAATAGTAATACCTTAAGGATATAAGGCCATATAAAGAGTAGTACTTTATAATAATCTTAAAAGGTTAAATTAATAACAAAACTGCTTTAAAATGGTTAAGGAAAGTGTTTATTCCTTTAATTAAGCTAGCCAAACCCTCCTAGAAACGCCTCCTTATTATCGATAGCTACAGTAGCTATATAACTGTTAATTACATATAAGAGGCCTATTTTAACAATATCTACATTATCTACTTACCTGCTTATACCTCCCACATCCTCTAACCTCTTAATCTTTCGTGTTTTAATGTACTAAAAAGAGCTTACTGTACACGCCTTAAAAGGCTGCTTATTAACACTTATTACAATTCTTCTATTGTTAGTAAACGTGTGTTTCTTAAATGTTATTATCTGGTTAGGTTTAAGGCATTTATAGAATCTAACATTAAGGTTGGGTGGATAGTAACTGGCCTGTGGCCTATTAATATAGCAAAGCCTTTAAAGAGTAAACTCCTTTTAAGGAATTCTAACTAAACTATTACCTTAAAGCTTACCAGCTGCGACTTCGACATTCATACGTTCCAGAAGCCTATCCTAGAAGATTTTAGCGATAAGCAGGTGGTTTGGTTAACCCTAAGGAAGTTTACAGAGTACAGGGAGCAGGTTAGGTAATTTGGGCAGTTAGTTAAAGTAATACTAACAGATAAGCTGTTTCTCCAGAAGGTTAGTAAGGCTTTAGATGAAAAGGACTTCGAATTGGCCCTCTGTAAGCGAAGAATTGAATCGCTGGAGGCTGAGCTTGATCGGTTACAGCGCACTAAGAGGAGGAGGGTTGAACCGGATCCAAATACGCAGTTCGCAAACATCGAGTCGATTCGCGCTGCACAGAGGGCCGTGGGGCGCAATCCAGTGAAAGATTCGGATTTAGAAGAAGAAGAGGAATCTAGTGATGTAGAGAGTTGTATTCAGGTGCTTTGAATTGACCGTTTTTTTCGTTGTTCTGTAAAGGGTGGTGGTTGTGGGGCCTGTA
>Ga0247770_1001137_pt1 | contig 22811 bp, 29 predicted proteins | sample UWRJL136409B6_FD_179943 | JGI IMG/M metagenome (GOLD analysis project Ga0247770, IMG submission 179943) | Plant litter microbial communities from Arlington Agricultural Research Station in Wisconsin, United States - UWRJ-L136-409B-6 | ecosystem: Environmental > Terrestrial > Plant litter >... | reverse complement strand
AATACTGCATCCGTATAGTTTGTGTACTCTATCGCGATCTGCATCTTTCCCCCCTGATCTGAACCCCGCTGGAGTTTTCAGACCTCAAGATATTTCCATCCAGAACTGACGTCGTATCCGCGCCATCTTCGCCCACATACGTATTGTCTCCAGGCATTCCCTCCTGGGCGGGCCATGTGTGCTTTCTCCGGTAGACAAGCCCATTGTGGAATCGCGAAGTGCATTCCAAAGCTGCACTACTCGATAATCGATCATGGCTGACGGTCGACGCAGTCCTCAAGGTCCTGGTGCTTGCCCCCTCAGGGTTGTGGTTTTTGGCCCCAAACATAATACATCGGGATGTATGCGTGTATACTCCGATCACTCAACGCATCCCTGACGGAGCTGAGAAGATCGTCGATCTCTGTTTTTTCCATACCAAATTCGACAAACGGGCGCGCTGCCATCGCTGAGGCAAAGTTCATTATGACCTCCCGAAGATAGCCTCCAATGGTCCTCATACGTGGGTCTCGAGGCCAGTCGCCGATAGGCACATGGAACACCTTCTGCTGGACGTTCACGAATCCGTTGCCTCGAAGAGATTCGGGTAGCTTTTGTATAAAGTCAAGCTCGAAGCTGTAGACTTCCTTGAACACGCGAGTACATAAAGCGTAGAATCGCTGCACCGCATAATCGCCCGGTATTGTGGCGTCGTCGGAGCTTGGAACCGGGAAGAACTCCTGATACTCGACCCAACCTCCAGGTCTGAGGTTTCTGCTGGCAATGTGTCAGATCAGGCTATTCGAGTCGGTGAGCGAGCGGGGACTGGCCTTACTGGAGAATATTCTGCTGGAGTCCACTGTTATCCTTGATGGTTATACCAGTGAAGCGAAGGTGAACGAAGTCGAAATCGTTGGCATAGACCCAGTCATCTTCAATATCGTCGACAATGAATTCAACATTGGGGGGAATCCATACTGGTTGTATGGGGGATAAATCGACCCCTACAATGGTAGCGCTTGGGAACGCCTCGCCAGCTACCATCGGAACCGCAAGTTAGCTTCCGAGAGACACGACGCCAAATATACCAAAGGTACCTTCAATAGCCCACTCGCCGAAACCAGTGCCCATGTCGATAATCTTTTGAGGGTTGTTTCCGATTGACGAGAAATACAGCTTTCCATTGAGTAGTTCTTTTAACAACGTGTGCCTGAGAGACTCCCGCTTGAACTCCTGTAGCAAATATCAGCTTATATTCTCCTTTTGGGAAATTTTTTGGTGTCTCAGGAGTCAGGAGAGAGTTTCTGCTGAGACAGCAGAAAATGGACAGAAAGGGGAGAAAGCCATTCCAATTTGCACCTACTTCCTCGTCATTAGGTAAGGGGTACCTACCATACTTGAACATATGGTATCGCCTAGAAACAACGTCAGTTGCGGACTGTTGGACGTAGCGAGCGCTTGAATTAAGGCATACCTCCCATATTCCCACACATGATCCTTCACACTGGAGCTTAGAGACCCAAACACCGAACCGTCTTGGCTCGGCTCGTAGTCCGATGTCACCTCTCGAACATGGGTTGGTGGGCCATCGTCTGCCATGTCCGCTGGGTGAAAGGTGGTCAGTCCACGATGGCTACCGAGCCATAAACCGACAATCGTCTTCCCTACGATGGGCGAAGAAGTATTTGGCCTAGATACATGAGATGATAAGACGGCTGGCATGGTGACAAAAATGCTGAGCTTCAGAAACGGACGTATTGTTTGTTCTGTGGGTCTGACGAGGAGCTCTGGGTCGGAGATGAGCAAAGCGACAACGATAGAGCTCTGGTGGCTGCTGTGGTCGTCTCACTGGTACAGTGGAGGCTGTGGCTTCATGTACTTGTAAGAACACTCAAGGGAGCTGGGTAGGCAAGATTGCAACGGGTTACTAAAGAAGGGCGATACTGCTGCCCAACCTGTCCCCCGGAGCCCCCTTGGTAGGAAGAAGAGTGAACGAAAGCCAGAAGACTCTAGTTTGACGGTCAGATGGCCTGAACAGCGCGGGGACCTATCAAACCAGATACTAGATTTGACGAGAATCATACACCCGAAGCCATCGAGCTAGACTGCAGCTGGTGGAGCTTCTTATGTATCTAGAGGCGGGTGAGGGGAAGAATAGAAGAGGGGCGGCCGTCGAGACCCGCTAGCGGAAAGAAAGATGTGAGGGTTTCTGGGGAACACGGTGGAGCACCTGGTTCACGGTGACGAACGGGAGCCGGCCGTCTCAGGAAAAAAGCAGCTAACAGCACCTCGAAAGATCAGAATCGATCTCGGGCGGATGCAACAAGCCAGCCCACGGGAGGGATGGTGGGTGGAGTGGAAAACGTTGACGGCCTAGGCCAATCACCCCCCAGGCCCGGGCCATCTTGCATGCGGAGGACGTATCTCGCACCGTCGAACACACTGCCGCACGGCAGAGGGAGAGTGGTGAATTTTGGAAACTAGCGCAGAGGGGAGGAGCAAGGTCCCGAGCGCGCCCGAGGCGGCTCCCCGCCCAGAATGCCGGGACTTGGCGAGCAGCAGCGTCAGGCTGTAATCTGAACCATGGTGGCTGCGGTGTATCCGTCGGGACTGCGGAGGCAGTTCCCGTTACCGTTGTGTCGGGATGGCGAGGGGAAGGTCTCGGTCGACTCAGGTTGGAGAACGGACTGTATGCACCACCTCTAATACGAACCTCCCACCAGAAAAGGGGCCCAATGACTCCCCGGAATGCTGGCAAGCGTACATCTGGCTATCGGCCCACGAAGCAGGCAAGCAAGCAAGCACATCCGACTTCGCATGCAGCTTTACCGACGGATGGTGCTGGAGCATGACCTGCAGTGAATTCCATGCAACCCACCGAGACGTGCGTGGCCCCTCTGGCCGCTCTCTTTTTTTTTTGGCTGCCTCGAGCCTTGTCACCGAAGGGATTCTCACCGAACAGGCGGTCAGAATGGCGTTGCAGCCATCGATTGGGAGGGCGAGCAAACCTCGGGTGTGAATGCACCTCAGACACGCTGGAGATTGCGCCTCATGGCGACGTGGCAGGCTGCCGCTCCACTACGAGAATTCGGTCGTCAAGGTTGATGGGGTTGGTGGTATTTAGGGGCTCTGACAGCTGGTGCGCAGCTGGCTGCCGCTAATGCCGCCATGGCCACCAACCCCACAGTCGCGTCTCCAAACGCGTCGAGCTTGGCCAAGTTTGCTCGCTTGCTGGTACAGTCCAATTCAAGATTGATGATAAACACCTCGTAAAGCCGCGACCCACTCCCTGTTTCTAGCAGTCTCTCCGCCGCGTGTACAGCTTCCTTTTTGGCGCCGGCTCGTATATTGATGCCAATTCCTTGATTTCTCGATATCAATCGCCCGTACATATCTTTCTTTTCCCTTCATCGCGAACGCGGGGCCTGCCGCGTCCTTGACCCCAAGGGAAAAAGAAACACTTCCATGCGTCTCTAGAACACCATCCAAGACGTGCCTGGATCAGGATAGGACCTTTACGAGCCATGTATCTCCCACGGTCTCTCATATCGAAACTCTACCAGCACTTGCAGAACACGCGCCATCCCTTATCACCACCTGTGCTCATTCTCGTCGCCCTCGAGCCCGATGCCCTCTGTGCGTGTCGCATTCTCACGCGTCTATTCAAGCATGACTACATACCGCACAAGATCCAGCCAGTGGCTGGCTATGCCGACCTGGAGCGTGTGGGCCGGGAGCTCGTGAGCCCAATGATGGAGTCGAATGGCGGTGCCGGAGGAGTTGTCGTCTGCCTGGGTGTTGGTGGCATGGTCGACTTGGGGTCTGTCTTGGGTTTGGAGCCGGAAGGAGACGATAATACGTTCGGAGGTGTCGAGGTCTGGGTAGTGGATGCACACCGTCCTTGGAACCTGAGCAATCTCTTCGGCGGGTTTCCCCTGGAACCTGAGACCGAGGATGCCACAACCTACACAGCGCGCTCTCCTGTTGGTGTGCAAGGCGGGCGGATCGACCGTGCATACAGGCCTGGGAAAGGCGGCATTGTGGTGATGGACGATGGCGACATCGAAGACGAGCTGTCCAAGGAACAGGATGCATACCTCGCCATTGTGGATATGCCGGAGATTGACGATGATGGAGAGGATCTCGGCGACAGTGAGGACGACAGCGACAACGGCGACGAGGAACCGGCAGAGACAACGATCAGGGCAGGACAAAAAAGGAAGTCGTGGTCTGATTTCGACGATGAGGATAGCGATGAGGATGACCGACCAAAGCAGCGGAGGAGGAGCAACTCGGTATGGACAGTCCCAAGATCAGTTATCTGTTTCATCTACTAATCTAGCCATAGTCGAGCCCCATACCCAATTCACCTAGACGTCCTGCGCAGCGTGGGCTCGTATCTTTGAGGGACGACGCCATCTTCTCTTCCGACGAACCATCAGACCCTCCGACTGCAGCACAACCCCCCAAGGGCCCGTCCGTGAGAACTCTCAGACGCAGGCTCCTACGACTACGGCGCGACAACGAAAGTATCCTCCGAGAATACTACCGGCTGGGCGCGTCCTACTCTGAGCCAATATCATCAATGATGTACTCGCTTGCCTCGGAACTCGGTCGTGAAGACAACGATCTCCTCTGGCTAACTATTGTGGGGGTCACATCGATGGAACTATATGGGCGTTCATCAGCCGGTGTTGCTGTGACAGTTCGGGGTGGAGATGCTCGACCTGCCTCAGGCTGGCTTGGTATGCGCGGCGCCAGAATACGACAGCTTCTACGAGATGAGGTCCGACGTCTCAACCCACCCGAGGTTGGAAACGGCAGAGTCCTGCCCGAAGCTACAGGCATCATACCCACCACGGCACGAAGCCCCGAGGACACAAGCATCCGCCTTTCGCCGGAACCTAAGTTTCTTCTCATTCGACATTGGAGCCTATACGACAGCATGCTCCATTCCCCCTACCTATTCTCGCGCCTCAAGACCTGGAGCGAGACTGGCCTGAAGCGATTGCACAAGCTCCTAGCTAAAATGGGTGTCAGTCTGGTGCAGTGCAAGCAGAGCTATGCACACATGGACATGATGCTCAAGCGCGAACTCCGCACTAAGCTACTCAAATATGCGTCACTTTACAACCTGGATGAGCTTGTTCCAACTATCGATACCGACGGAAAAGACCGTGGAGGAGCCAAAGATGGATGGGGATTTGTTCGTAGCTGGGGATGGCGGGCAACGCTGAGCGCACAGGATGTGGGCGTGGTAATTGGAGCTCTGCTAGAGGTTGGCAAGAACACGAAAGCGGCCCCAGAGGCCGCCCCTGGCGGTCCGTCCCAAGAATTGGTTGACATTGATAACGAGCACACCCAAAGCGAAGAATGGCTTCCGCGGTTCTGGGACGCCTACGATGCACTTGAAGAGTGAGAATTCTATGCCCCTGCCGCACAATCACATCAACTAACCATTTTACAGCATTGAGTGTCTCAAAGCCGGCCTTCCCACAGCACAGTATCTCCACAAAGCCATATTCACGACGGGCACCACGATTCTCAAAAAGAAGCAGATCTCACACTTGCGCGCGTTCCGCATGTGTATTGTCAAGGACTCCCCCGATGCCACGCTGTTCAACCACCCTGGGGCGCTGACCAAGCTGGCACTGTGGGTTGGTGAGGCGCTTGCAGAGCAAGAAAAGGAGTCGACCGGAAAGCTGGCCCTTGGCGGTCGTGGTACGCCGCTGGTCGCGGCTAGTCTGGATGAGAAGCGAGGCGTCTACGTGGTAGTTGGCACTGGCGGTGGCGGTGGACCTGACACCAGCTTTCTAGACGGCGAAGCGGCCAAGAAGAAGGCCGAAGAAAAGGAGGTTCGCGCCAAAGCGCGAGAGGAGAGAAGGAGAAGCAAGGAGAAGATCAGAGCGGAGAAGAAAGAAGCGAAGAGGGCACTAAGGGAGGCCGCTGGTGAGAATGAAGAAGACGAGGAAGAAAGCGATAGCGAAGGGTCTGACGATTCGGACTCGGAATCGGAATCGGAAGACGAGGACGAGGATGATGGAGTGAGGGAGAGGGGTTACGGCCTCAACAAGTTCGGTACGGCCTTCCAAGATGTGGTGTCAGAGACGAACGCGCGGGTGCGGATCGACAGCTTCGAGCACTGCGTTGTGGAGGTGAAGAAGGAAGACCTCGGAGGCTTCTTGGAAAGTCTAAGCATGAAGGCCGTGGTGGGATGAGCGCTATCTGTATTCTGGGATGGAGGATTGCTACTGTTTGCATAGAGCTTGCGTGGACATGGGCGTTTGCTGGCGTGGGCTTTTGTTGGCTTGGGAAAAGGCGAGGGCAGGGAAGGACAAGGTAATGGAAATGACTGAACGAGCTCGGCATCGCCATCTCCTCCATACTCTCAACATTAGCTAAGATCATCGTGTTTGCTGAAACCGTCACTGATTGTTGACATGTTCGGATCGAGTTCAGGGGTCAGATGGGGAAGGTGTGCTGCTGATGCTGCGTGCCAAGTCACTCCGCCGGTGGCACGGTTATTGGCCAATCTATACTGCCTGCCTCTGACAGACTCATCACCGAGGCAAGGCTTCGTTGCATTCATACACCCGAGATGAACACAGCCCCGTCTTGACGGCGCGACGGCGCTCGCAAGACACCGCCACACAAGGCCGCGACGTCGCCCAGATGGCTCTCTCGCCAAGCTGCCTCAGAATATTCCACGGCGTGAAACTCTCGTTGGGTTGGGCTCATTGCCTCAGACCCGGTTGTTTGAAGAGAGCAGCTGCGAGAACTGGAAGGTCGAGTCGAATGTGGCTGGAACGTCTGAGGGTTGAGTGGTCCAACTCCCGGCATTCGAGCTTGGCGATTTTGCACAGCCCCCTTCATCGACTTGCGCGCCTCACACCTGGAGTAGATTCGACTGCTATCTGGGATGGCCAGACGGCCTTGTCTGCTGCCTTCTGGAGGGAGCCCATGGCCCCTTTTCCCTTGCAATACCTAGCACAGAAAGTGGCAGTTGACAGATTCCATTCAAGCAGTCGTGACGGGGGTTTCGCTTGTGCAACACGAAAGATTACAAGATTCCAGCCACAATCGCACGAACAGCCAGGTCTCCCCTTGCCGCATCGCGCGGTGATCAATGGCAGCCCCTGCTCGAGTTGGGGCGGGCGGGGCCTGTTATCTTTCGATGCCCCTCATCGGACCTGCAAGCCCCTCATCCACTCTTCTCTGAGCCTCATGACACCAATGCTGTAAAGTAAAGAGGGCTAATCCTACATACCGTGAAACTCCCAAATAGCTGTGGTAATGCGCTTGGTGGCCGTTGAGTCTGCGCCCGAATGTTGATTAAGGTAGTTGAATCTTTTTCACTGCGGCCGCCGGTCCTAAGCGCGGCACTGTGCATTGGGCTCAGTTTCATCGTTTGGTTCTCCAACGGAACAGACCATGGAACTCAACCTAACGGGCGTCCCCCCCCGCGTAGTAATCCGTAGCTCTGACCTTTCTGGGATCCATTCCATACAGTGCTGGCCTGTGCTGTGTCCACCGCGCGCCAGAACCCGCCCCGTCGTCACTCAGACTCCTCCCGCCTTACCAACTCATCACCTGGCGCCAGCTCCTCTTCCTGTCATAGCATCGAAGCCTTAAAAATACCACTACCGCCCTTGCAACCCTCGAACCCGCCCCCCCGCCTTCCCAAACCAACGACGCTGCAAATTCCCTCGACCCGGCTGACGAAAGATTTTGACGACTACCGCGACGGATTGCTGTATCTCTCTCCGGACCCGCGGCATACAAGGACGTAAAACGGGTTTGAAATCCGGTCGACCGAGACCCCATAGCCAGGGGTTGTCCCGCGACTCGAGCGAGCAGACCACCGAGCTAGCATTGTCGCAAAGCACCCCTCCCCTCACACCCGACTTTCGACTTTCGCGCCCACCAGCCGCATCACCGACTACAACAACATCGCTTTATCGCCACGGGACGCCGCTGACGCCGTCACCTAGCCGGTAGACATGGGAAAATCGTGAGTTTTCTTCACGCCTCTACTGCCCTTGCTCCCTCCAGTACTCGTCGGCGTTCTGTCTCCCAGCGCAAGAAGTAGGGCGAAAAGCCATGCCTTCGCATGAAGTGCACATGCGCTTCGGCCGGGCGCGGGGTCGACTCCGCGCCCGAGCTGGCCTTGCACGCTTCGAGAGCGAATGACTACACCAATTACCTCCCGAATCCGGAGAGAAGAATGGCTCCTGACGGGATATCCCTGAGGCGTTGTGGTTCGAGCATGCCGCTGACAATGTCTCTCTTTTCGCGATACAGTCAGTCCAAGTTGTCGCAAGAGCAGCTGGCCGAGCTGCAGAACTCGACACACTTTGACAAGAAGGAGCTGCAGCAATGGTATAAGGGTTTGTCACACCCATCTCCTCCTCCCCGTCCTGCTCGGACGCGCCCCTAGAATGCGCGGCTGCGGGAAAGACACTCCCTCTAACGTCGGGGTGTGAGCAACAGGTTTCCTCAAGGATTGCCCCTCGGGCATGCTCACAAAGGAGGAGTTCCAAAAGATCTACCGACAGTTCTTCCCATTTGGCGACCCGTCCTCGTTTGCCGACTACGTCTTCAATGTATTCGATACGGATAAGTCCGGCACCATCGACTTCAAGGAGTTCATCTGTGCGCTGAGCGTCACTAGTCGTGGCAAAATGGAGGACAAGCTCGACTGGGCTTTCCAGCTGTACGATATCGACGGAGACGGCAAGATCAGCTACGACGAGATGCTCAAAATCGTTGAGGCCATCTACAAGATGGTACGCAGATTTCCCACTCCTTCTTGCATCGCCCCTGCGTGCGCGAGATCTTGACTGACGGACTCGGAATAGGTCGGCTCCATGGTAAAACTTCCGGACGACGAGGACACACCGGAGAAGCGTGTCAAAAAGATCTTCCAGATGATGGACAAGGACGAGAACGGCAGCCTCGACATGGAGGAGTTCAAGGAGGGCAGCCAACGCGATGCCACGATCGTATCCGCCCTGTCCCTCTATGACGGCCTGGTGTGAGCCCTGGTAAAAGTCCAGGGGCAGGCGGAAAGGGGGGCTGAGAGTCACCGACGCTAAATTCTGAAGGGAAAGGGGGCCTAAATCTTCGGTCTCGCAAAGGTAATTCACAAGGAGATGAATGACCTGTGGTTTGGAAAGAAAAACTTGGCGTCCATCCCCTGCAATGGGCTAAACGCAACTCCCATGCCCGCTTCTAGGGAGTTTGAGAGGGTGCGGAAGAGGTGACGGCTCAGGGTCACGAGGGCAAACGAAGATATGCGTAGGAAGAAAGACTCGGCGTGGCGTGGCGTGGCGTGTTGTCGTTGTTATCTGTGTCTGTCTGTTGTTGAGTGGTATTTCTGTCCGGTAATACGGCGAAACGGGGAATGACTAAACCGCTTCTGTAACTCGCGTTTTATTCCATTGTTTTTTTTTTGGTTCAAGCAAATCTGTTTTGTAGCAGTTTTGGGAATGGCATTTATCTCTTGGACCATGATTTTAACATCAAGATCTGTCTCAATGATGTGAGACTCGGGCGGGGATTGCAGAGGTTTAAGTGGCCCACTAGAGACACCAAGATTCAGAAATAGACAAAACACCTGGTATTCTCCTCCCGCAGTAACTAAACAAACAAGTGACAGAAAACCAAAGGGAAACCTCACCACACGCTGAGATGAAACCCAGCTATTGACCCGGTCGAATACAACGGCTGAAAGCAGCCAGTGAAAATCCAGATAATACACGTAACCTCCCTACTAAATCCAAACACAATTACCTAATTAGCTTGAGCTGCCATATGCCTGCGTCACTTCCTTCTTGTATCGGTCGAGAATGCCCTTGCGGTTGAGCTTCTGTGCGGCCGTAAGCAGCGTCTGGGATAATTGTCAGTTTCAAGCTCTAGGGGGGTTTTTTTTTTTGAAGGGAAAAGGAGACTTACGTTGTGGGGTGTCCACTCCTCATCGGACACGACAACGCCCTCGATGATCTCAATGCCAGAAAGTCCGCCAGCGCGACCAGCGTTCTGCAACTCCTTGAGTACGGCCGATTGTACCTTCTTGTTGTGAACGAGCTCCTCAAGGCTTTCGCCAGCAACACCGACGGACCCAGCAAGCTTCTTCAATGCCGGCTCTGCGGGCACAATGATAGCGATGGGCTTCGCCTTCGACTGGTCTGCGTACACGCAGATATTGGCGACGACAGGTGCCGCGCGGTAGATGGACTCGAGCTTTTCAAGAGCAATGTACTCGCCGTTCAGGGTCTTGATCAAGTTCTTCTTGCGGTCAATGATCTTCAGATGTCCGTACTTGTCCCACTCGCCGATATCGCCCGTCTTGAACCAACCATCCGCTGTCACTGCCTCGGCAGTTTCCTTGGGGTCCTCGTAGTATCCGCTCAAAACGGTAGGTCCACGAAGCCAAATCTCGCCCTGCGGGTTCGGCTTGTTGGTCGCGAAGTACCCGGCGTCCGGGAAGTCAACGAGTTTGCACTCAACCGAGGCCGGCATGCAACCGATGGACTCAACAGTCCACTCCAAGGGATTTTGAAGCGTACCCATAGCAGCGGTCTCAGTAAGACCGTAGCCGCTGATCATTGGGCAGATCGCCATGCTGAGGAACTTCTGGGTATCCTTGGCGACGGGGCCGCCACCATTCATGCACAGCTTCAAGCGGCCGCCAGTAGCTTCCTTGATCTTCTTGAAAACGACGGCATCCAGAATGCCGCTGCCAGGAAGGCCCGTATACATGAGCTTCTCCTTTAGTGCCAGTGCACCCCAGAAGAGCCCACGGACGACCGGGCTTCCGGCATTGACCTTTGCGATGATTCCCTTCTTAACGCTCTCCCAGACGGCGGGGACACCAACCAATACAGTAGGCTTGAACTCCTTGATGTCTCCGAGGCAGTTGCGCACTGAGCTGTCCGACAGAGTCTTGGGGTTTCCATAGCCCATAGTTGAACCCCAGTGCAGGCAGGCGTTCTCGAACACGAACTCCAAGATGTGAGCCAAGGGGAGGTATGTCAGGAGACCATCGCCTGGTCCGATAAAAGGCTGAACCACCACGCTGACGCCGGCAACTAGTGAGGGAAAGGGTTAGCATACTAGGTTCTTACGTCAGAAATAGGCGGCGGATAGCTTACCAGCGCCAATCACGTTTTTATGCGTCAACGGCACGCCCTTGGGTGTTCCGGTGGATCCGGAGGTGTACATAATGCAGCACAGATCTTCTGGGGTCGGAGGAACAGGGTCGACCGGGTTCTCCTTGCCCAGCTTCTGGAGGTCCTCGTGGCTCAAAATGGTTAGGTTTGGGAATGCGCTCTTCAGGCTGTCGACGTGGGCCTGGTTGACTTTGTGTTGGTGGTTCCAAATAACAGCTTGGATATCAGTAGCCACCTTCAGGACATTTGTGAGGGTCGGCAGAAGATGGGGGTCCAGGAAAACGACCTTGGCCTTGGTGGCCACCATTGAGTGCCTCAACCCCTCCTCGCCCAGAGTGTCGTAGGCTGTGACAATCGGCATGCTCTGCGAAGCTGCGCCATGAGACAGGGACAGCCAGTTCTGACTCGTTGCTGCGAAGATGTGAACGCGGTCGCCCTTCTCCAGGCCCAGCTTGCGCAAACCAGCTCCAAGTTGCAGCGCAAGCGTCTCGTACTCAGTGAACGTCATGTACTCGTAGCCGCTCAGCTCGAAGAAAGTCCAGTTCTTGTCCACTTCACGCTCCTCGCCATCCACCATCTTCTTGACCTTCTTGGTTTCGACATGGGTGTCGATGAGCTTGCGCGAGCCGACACACTTTGCGTTGCCGTACTTTGCCGCGGCCTTGCGGACGAGCTCGTAGGTGGTGGTGATGTCCTCTTCGGGCCTTTCGACAATCTTTTCCACGGACACAGGGTGGCGGCGCACCGGCGTCTCGCCCTTCACGGGTTCCTGGCCAGGCAGCTCGATCGAGAACGGTGGCTTCGCCGACAGCCGCGGCACCAAATGCGGGCCTTTTCCAGTAGACATTGTGGTCGGTTGGGGATCGAATTAATGGAGATTCGGAGGAAAATCTAGGCGAGAATCTCCCTTGCGATGTAAGGGGACTAAGCCGACCAAGAGGGGGGCGACGGCGGTGGTGACGCAAAGCCGTACTTCGATCGCTCGAAACAAGGAACGCTGAAACGGGATCTCCGAATATCGCAGCGCGCAAACACTATGCTTTTGCGGTTTACAAGACGCAGGCAGTAGACTCTGGGTATCGAGACGGTATAGAGCAAATCAGTTTTGCGAGCGAAAGTTAAGAGGGAGGAAGACAGGCACCAGTGGAGGCGAGGGGAGAAAAGACCTTCTTCACCTACGTGAGTGCGCATCAATTTTGGGTGAGCTAGAGTTGGCTCGAGCTCCCTCTCCTGCCGTGCGAGCTCCAGCCCCCTGTCCGCATCAGCCAGTCCCTTGCCTAGCCGGAGTCGGGTTGCTGGGCAGCCCCACTTCCAAGAAATGTGGCACAGGTCACGATGTGCTGGACTGTGTCCCGTCGCTGGCTGGCGATGCTTGCAAGTGCTGTTCCTGCCTCCACGCTTCCGACTCAAGCTAGGCAGCTTTGACCGCACGATTCACAAAGCATTCGGAGAACATCAGCCGGTTCGCTGCCTTGCTCCTCTGCTCTGCACGCGGATTCATCGAGAGATCGATCCGTTACCACAGACGCTAAGCAACGTCTTAGAGCCTGCCAGCGCCTGGGCATTGGGGAAAGCTGCTGGAGTGCCCACATTTCTGTGGACCCGTAGCCAAGACTGTTTGTCAATTTCTTGGTTTATTAACAGCCTCGAGATGCATGGTCGATGAGCGGGCAGGATTGGTGCAACATGACAGCCGAAAATATGGGAATGAATCACTTATTCGCCTCGGTTCTGGGAAGTCGTAGCTGCACGAAGCTCACCCCAGGTCGCCATCACGGGCGGTTGGCCAGCACGACCTCGGCCGCTCTGTTATTAGCACAGTTGCATCAGTGGCATGCGTGCTTCCGATTCACAATCCCGTCTCAGGAACTTTTCATGATTCTCAGCCCCGAGTGCTTGCGCACCCAAGCATTGGCACGTCCATTTCAAGCGATTCAACGCTGGGCAACTGCTTGGCATAAATTGAGAGGGTGGCCAAGTGGTGGTTTCCCCGCCTCGCTGTGGTCCTTTCCAACGCACATGCCTGTCTCCCCTCAAACGAGCCAAGATCCGAACTGATGGTGTTGAATGCACGAACCTAGGCTCTGGCCAAAATAAAAGACCCCTTGGCCAGTGCGGAAGAAGGTGCTTTCTTACCGTCAAGGCAGGGAATAGGTTTTGATAATAGCTGTACTGCATTCTCAAAAGGTCTTCTTGCACTCGGCAATGGCCAATTCAAACATTGTCAGCCATCAAGGCTTTTCAAGATCCGAGTAAGGCCTGTAATGTCGTAGCCTAGACCCCGCTGTTCTCTCACCTGGACAAGCTGTGTAGGTGGGTAAAGTCGCTGTCTATACTGGGAATTGGGTGGCGGTATGATGACAAGTTTCGAGCAGAGGTTCGCGAGCTCGCAGCAGCCAAGGCCAAACGCCTGCCGCCAGTCGCCTCCGCACCTTATGGGAGATTACAGGTGTCCACGGTGTCCTTGGCCAGTCAAGGCTCAGGTATCCTCTTTGGCGATGCCTACCCGTCCCCAACTACATGGCTCGACCGTAATGATAGGATTCGGCGACGCAATAACTCGGAAATTTCCGAGCGCCTTTCCGCAATGAAGATCGAAGGCCTGTTACGTATCCTCGGCGATCAGATCCAGGTCCCTGATGAAGGTTTGGCAGTTATAATGAGGACATCCTTTCGTCACACAAGCCCACTAACACGGGGAATTACACAGAGACATACGATCTCTTTGCGCAGGATCTCCCATCTCACAGCTTGGGATTCATCGACCCAAAAGCCACAGCTCTCGAGTTGGCCATCGCGGGGCGAGACTTGACGATCCACCAATCTCCAGGGGTGCTGGAGAGCAATCGCGCCGGGGGGACCACCGGAGCCGGTATGCACCCCCCGCCATCCCGGACCGTTACCTCATCGGGGATATCGTTGTTCTTATACCAGTATAACCGCAGTTGTCTGGAAAATCACACCACTCTTTGCAGAATGGATCAGCTCACCCGATAAAAACCCGCTATTCACACTGGGCCTTCTCAGTTCCTCCTCGCACGTCATCGAGCTGGGCTGCGGGATATCGGCTCTAGTCGGGCTGCTTTTGGGGCCGCACATCACGCGCATCGTCCTGACTGATCAAGCCTATGTCGCCAAGATCGTCGAGCAAAACATTACCGAGAACGACCGCAGCAGCAGCAGCAAACCCTCGCCACCAAAGAAGGGTGGTCGGCCATCGCCATCGTCTAAGGGCAGCGGCCATGCATCAGTAGCGCAGCAGAAGCAGCCAGGACGGATCCACTTCACCCCTCTGGACTGGGAAACCGACACACCAGCGCCGGCGTTGACTTTCTCTGCGTCGGCAAAGAGTTTCGACGCTGTGGTTGCATGCGACTGCATCTACAACGAGGCGCTTATAGACCCCTTCGTATCGGCGTGTGCCGACGTGTGCCGGCTGAGAGCGGCCGAGGCTGATCCGGGTCTTGAACCATGTGTCTGCGTGGTTGCGCAGCAGTTACGCGATCCTGAAATATTCGAGGCGTGGTTGACGCGGTTCGCCGAATCATTCCACGTCTATCGAGTACCGAATGAGATGCTTCCTAACGGCTTGCGTTCGTCTTCAGGGTTCGTCGTGCATATTGGCGTTATGAAAGGGGCTATAGCTGCAAGCGGAGAGAATTGAAGCAGACTCGGTGTAATCCAACAATTATCATTATAGATGCAGAGAAGCAATACTCGCAACCTATCATAGCCTCCCCGAGACAGCGGAGCTTGTATCTCGGTATTCAAAACATTGAGCATATCTCCACCACGTCAAGAAAAAGGCAGGGTAACCCTCGGATGCTTAAACCAACTCCCACTGCGCAATGCCCTGTAGGCTGTAGGCCACTTTACCCTTCTTCCTCAGCCATTCCTCCTTGGTCAGCCCCCTGGCATCCCTATTGTCAATCGTATCAAACCCATACAACGTGATCGTCTGCCCCGGGCAGCCCAGGTCCCTCGCAGGCACGTCGGCGCTGTACCAGAACCTATCATAATCCAACGTAACCATATCCTCCTTACGTCCGTCCACCCCGTGAATCTTGAGCGCAAACAGCATCTGCTTCCCCTTGCCGTTGCGCTCGGGCGTCCAGTGCTCGCACAGCTTGCTGAAGCGAAACTGGACGATCCCGCCGCTGTAGACGGGAATGCGCCGCGCACGCGGCGAAAAGCCATACTCGTTGAGCCCTTCCTGCTTGGCAGATTCGTATATCGTAGCTGGTTCGCCGTCGGTGTCGCCAATGATGTACTCCTCCCAGGACGGGATACGGCCGTCCTCGCGGAAGAAGTGGGCCGGGTTGTCAGGGAAGTGCCTCTTGCCGATGTGTTCGTTAGAGAGGACGAACTCGTCGGGCTTGAAGGCCTTGTTGAAGCGCTTATCGCCGACATTTCCAGCGCCCCAGCATGCGTCAATGACCTTCCACTTGCCGCCGTCGATGCGGACGGCGTTCCACGCGTGTCCAGTGGGGTCTGGTGGGGGTGGGCGCTCTCCGGGTTTGAGCGGTGTGAAGCCGTAGCCCTTTCCGTGCCCGGTGACCATGATACATTCAAGCCCGGCGCGGCGCGCGATGGCTTCGTAGACGCCCGCGTACCCGGCACATACGGCCTTGCCGGCGAAGATACCCTCCTCGGGTGTGATGTTGCGGACACAGTTGCCGAAGAAGCTCTCGACATCGTATGCGATATTATGGTGACACCAGGTGAATATGGCGCGGGCTTTGTCTGTAGGTGAGGGAAAGGGATCACAGAGCATGTGTGCTAGGTAGCCTATGACGTCCTGGCGCGGGAGGCGGGCAACAGGATACAGGGCGGCAACGTTGTCGGGCCCGGTGAAGTCGCGGCATACGAGGCAGGAGTCCTGGGATGAAGCTGCCGGGGCGGGGCTCGCCGCAGCACCACGGGACGCCACGGCCTTGATTTGAGAAAATGACGGACGGGAGCTAAGGGGGATCGGGGGTGGGGCTCGGCCGGAGCCGACACCGTTGGGACGGAAGCTTGAGGGGGGAGGGGGTAGTCGGCGAGCAGGAAGAGCGGGGGATTGTTCTTCTGGTTGCGTACCTGGAGACCTCCCCGGCCTCGAAGGTAGTCGTGGAGGCAGGGCTGGCGATCTCGCGCCAGCCTCCTCTTCGTTGGCCCTCTTCGCCGCCTCGACCTCACGCCTGGATGGCGGCAGCGTCGGTAGCTTCGCCTGGTCCAGTGTGGGTGGCAGTCTCCTGCCGCCGCCCTGGCTATCTGATGCACCGTTCAGGGATAGAGTTGACATCGCCGAGATGTGCGAGGCATCTGACGAGTTGGAGCCCCTCCGGCCCGGGAGCGTCTGCGCTGATGGACGACGCGATGGCAGCTCTGGTGCTGGAGCCATCTGCTTCTGTGAGTTTCGCGAAGGGAGCGGGGGCGCGGCGCTGCGCGAGGGCGCGGGCGGAGGCGCCATGCCGCGTTTGCCATTGCTCACCTCCTCCGTCTGTCGTCGAGGAAGAGGAGGTGTTGCTGGGGCCGGACCGTCTGTAATGGCCCTGGTTGGGCGCGGGGGCACCGCCGGGCTCTTTGGGGCCGAGACATTGCTCACGGTGGAATCGGTCACCGTCCGGACAGGCGCGACGGGCGGCGGTGGGGGAGGGGCTCGCTTGCCTGCGGTTGACGGGGGTGCTTTGAAGTTCTTCTGTCTGTTGAGCGCGGCGATACGCTCAGCAAGCGTCGTAAATTGTGGCTCTTCAACCTCGGCCATCTTGCACGGTACAGGCAATCGCTGCCAGTGGTTGCAAAACGATGCGACGACACTGAAGACGACAGGTGCGATCGAGCACAGGCAGAAATGAGTGAGGTTCTGACATGAGGTGTTGGACAAATGTTTTCTCGCCAACGGCAATAAGGCACAGCCCGCTCCGCCAGAGGGGTTCCATTCACCTAATAAGGGGGTTGTTCTTTGGCATGCGGCAAAAGGGCCCATATGCTGTAGTACGTAGGTTGTACATACGAAGTACCTAGCACTGCCCTGCCCACTACTACTGCGTGCAGGGGTTGATAAGTGGCGTCAGTTGCAGGAGGAGGTATTGAGATGTGGGGATGGTGACATGCTCATCCACGGTTCAAGCAGTGGAATATCTATGTAGGTATCCATTGACTCCATTCTGTGTCAATCACAAGAGCAGACATTTTGTTTCTTTAGTGCGGGCTATCAGAGCCTTGCACTCACCCAGACGCGTCTACTTTGGCCTCCGTAAAATTAAAATAAAACACCACTCAAAATCTGCTACAGGCCCCTCTCTTGTGCCCCTCGGATGGGCGTCTTGGTTTGCGCTCGGAACAACAACGAATGATGACGGGCCAGAGCGAGGTCTGAAGTCTCGTGCGGAGCTCGTTGGTTGGTTCCTGAATTGCCTTTGCACTCGTCCCCGCCCACCACTTACAACCTCAAGCCTTCCTCTGCAGGGCTTCCATCGAAAGGCAGCAGAGGGTCCTAATCTTAGCGGGGTGGCCAGCTTGTAGCCGTGGGACAAACAAGTTCGCAGAAATTTCCTCGGGGGGGCAATTCGAGGCTGTCGCACAGTTGCATAAGTACTTGGAAGTTCCCATTGGGCGCAAATTGCTGGGTGTGGGTAACTCTGGGTTTCGTCGTGGGCGTACTTTCCAAGGGGCTGGGAATCCAAGGCCACACTGAGAAACTAGCTGAGTTCCAGAACTGGGGAGAAACTAGGCTGAGGATGAGACGACAAGTACTTCACATTATCTACCACCCTCCTATGTAGTCCGTTGGGTGCGCTCTCGAAACACTCCATCGGCTTTTCGAGTGGAGCCTTGGAGCTGGACGCTAGTAGCCATCACGCCTCCCGGCCCCGACCCTGACCCTTGCTCGTGCCCGCCGGCCTTCGCACTGGCGCCCGACTTCTGCGACTTTCACTATCATCAAACCAGTCGGGCCAACCAGAAACCAATTGCCGTCGATCAACGACGGAAAAGCAGAGCATCTTGCGCTCTCTCGCTCCCGCCCCTGCATCGAGAACTCGCGGCACGGCTCTCAGAAGCAAAGTAGCATCCCGTGCTGAGCCAAAGCCTCATTCGCAGTGTCGCAGATATCCACCTGCATCTTCGCATTCTCGCATCCCTCGTCGCCCGTCTCCGTCGCCTTAGAGCGCGCTCGGCGCAACATGGCCTCCACGATCACCGACACGTCCCCTCCAACGCCGATTCGTAGCCTGGTGGATTTGCCGAGCGAGATCCAGAAGGAGATTGTCAGCCATTGCTCCCAGAGCGATCTCATCTGTCTGTCGTTGGTTTCAAAGCACTGCCGGGAACTCGCGGCCGCGCAGCTCTATCGAAACTTCCACATCGTTTTCCCTGACGAAGATGACCCGGCCTTCGACTCGCCCATAGATGGGCTCGCCGGCGGCCTCGATACCTTCGTCACGAGCGACTACGACTATGCGAACCATCTCCGAGACCTCTCGCTCGACACCCTTAGCGCTGGCGACAAGGCCGAGACCGCTTACAAGCCCTACCTCTATAATGTTAGCTGCGGCAAGTTTATGAACACACTGCTCCTTGTAACGCTGCGCAAGGCGAAGTCTCTCGAGTCTTTCAGGTACGTCGCTCCATACTCGCGGGGTTTGGCCCTTGGTCACACCGGCTGAGCTGTGCGCGTTCATACTTGGCCCCCCCTTTCGGTCCACGGAAGGCACTGTTCGCAACGGGTTTATACTACCATATGCTGACTCTGTTGCCTCTCTAGATGGAACATCCGAGTTGAGTTGAGCCGCTCGGTTTACCAGGCACTCCATCGCATTGAGACCATCTCACACCTCCACATAAGGATGCAAGCGGGCCCGTCGCTGTATGAGACGCCACCTCCGCTCCCATATAACAGCTCGCATCCAGCTCCATCCTCATATTCGATGGTGCCACTACAGCACATGGCGCCGATGACGATGAATCCTGGCCCCCCACCGCCGCCGCAATCTTTCATGGTTCCCCCGCCGAACACGCTATTTTATGTCCCACCCTCGAGTACGCCAGCGCCCCCTCTTCCAAAGCCAGTTGTCAGGGCGAAGGTGTCCAAGAAAACTCAGATGTCCAAGGAGCCACCAACTCTGTCTGGCTTCAAGAAGCTGAAGAGCCTTGCTGTCCTTGACATAGACACACTCGACGTGGTCACTGAGCTCAAAACCTGCGTGAGGAACTCGTCTGGAACTCTCACTAAGCTCAAACTCTCTTTTTCCGATACGCTCGCCAACCAAGCAAGGAAGCCTCCGCCGGATATGGACCCGGATGACTCCGACCCAGACGACGAGTTCCAGGTAGTGCCTGTCCCTGCCGTGGGGGGCGGCTACAACGACGATGTGAGCGGCCCTGCGCGGGCGTTCCGGGCACAAGAAGAAAAGAAAAGCCAGGAGTCTGTTCTGGGTAGAATCTTCGACGTGGAGCCCTACGTCATCAAGAAAGCTCCAAAGAAGCCCCGGGAGAAGGAGAAGGAGGCCAAGGAAGAGGGAACCTCGAACCCAGGAGCCGAATTTATCAACGCTATCAAGGTGGTCTCGGGGAAGCTCATGAGGGATGTCCACGGGATCGGGATCAACGACTATTCCGCTTCGCAGGAAGAAATACTTGCCACAATAGAGTATGCCGCCCGGAAGTACGTTGCGTCAGAAGAGGCGAAGTCTCGCGACGGTAATCGCCAAGGACAGGTGGGCGAGCCGAGCTTGGATGCCAGCTCGAGCCAGGTAGCGCCAAAGACCTCGGTTCAAGTTGCAGACGCGTCTACAGCGCCGAACGACTCTTCCGTCAGCCTTTTTGGGCAGCCGACATCCACAAAGGTAAAGGAGGCACAGAAGGACATAGATCCGGATGATATCGATATCGTAGCGCCGGAAGAGCAGCTGGTAGATGAACCTACTGATGCGGCAACAACTGAATCACCAGAGCCGTCGGGCTCACCCGATGTTATTCTACCTAACGGCACGGCAACAGCTGAGGTTGCGGCATCTACAGCAGGGCCTTTGAGCTCAACTGACGCCACCCTAACTAACGGCACGGCGGCAACCAAGGTTGCAACGTCTGCGGCAGAGACGTCAAGCTCAGCTGCTGCTGTCCTGCCGAACGGTGCACCGTCGTTGGGTGTGGACAAGGCAATGGGTACTCTGGCCGCCCAAAAGGATAATTCCAAGACGCTAGCCGAGAAGCAAGAGCTCCAAGAGTCACGGGCTAAGCTGTTGCGTAGGGAAATCGAAGGGCTGCGGGATGCCGACGCTGATGTGGAGCGTATTGCAGAAGCCGAGCAGGAGATGGAGATCGTCACTTTCGACATCAAAAACATTCAAAAGGAGTTAAGTGCCATAGCGGCCGAGATCAACGACGCTCAAAAGCAGGTAAATGTTGCTGTTGACGCTGAACCCACCGAAGGCCAGGGCCAACACATCACTGAGTACCTTCGCGCAACGAGGGGGCTTGCACTGCAATCGCTCGGCGTCTACCTCATCCCGGTCAGACCCTCGGTGCTCTCGCGAGCAATTGATTTCCGCGTTCTCCGGCGGATTACACTGCTCAACGTCGGGCCTCAGGCGCCCATCTGGGCGCACCTGCATAAAGAGAACAAGGAATCGCCATTGCCGCTGCGCAAGATTTTCACGGACAATGTCTCGCAAGTGTTCTTAACATTCGTCTCTACGCTTGAGGAATTGCATGAATTCTTCATTCTCGAAAGAGATTCAAAGTACAAGCCCGAGAGCTTTGCACCGAAGACAAACACAAACATCGATCAGATTCGCCGCCTCGTCCTCAAGAAGCACATGCCAACACTAAAGCGTCTGATGATCAAGAATATGTCCGATACTGCCTGGGACGTGAACGAGAAAGCCGTCTTGTTGATCTGCAGGCGCGGGAAGGAGCTCCAGGAGCTGGCGTGCAACATGGGCATCCGGGTTATTGTAAGTTTCATGTTGAATGCCAGTGATTAATTATGTTAACATGATCTACAGCACACGTACATGCAACACCTCTCAGGCCTTATCAATCTGCGGGCACTGCATATTATTCAGCTTCGCAACGATGACACGTGTGTGTGGGTGATGCGGGAGACGAAGCGGTTCCTCATTGACAACCTGTCGCACCACCCGCATCTAAAGCTCGAGTGGATCTCAATCGACGACGAAGATCGTGTCGAGCGGCTGATCCGGCCGTCTGACCTCCCCAAGAATGAGAAGAGCGTTTCGAAGAAGGCCAAGGGCAAGCAAAAGGCGTTGCCCGGTGGGTTCGGCAGCAGCGGGAACGACTTGTTCCCGGTGCTACCGCCGCCCGACAACTGGGACAATGCGTCCAGCGACAGCGATGAAGACGATGACTTGCAGGACCAGCGGATCGAGACGGTGGATAACATCCATTTCTACGATGTCTGGGGGGTCCGGATCTTCAAGAAGGAGATTGTGAATGGCCGGCTTTGAGAGAGTGAGAGCTCCCATCTTGAGCAACTGATTTCTTTTCTTCACACTGGGATTTGCACTGTTTCACGGAATACCCCCTGGCTAGGTACGTTAGTTGTATGGACATACATGATCATTACACGGGATACCTGCACGGCGTTTAGAAGGTGCCTTACCGCCCGCCCTCCCGTTTGGGCATTTTGGTCAGGAGGAAGTTGACAGGTTTGTTTTGTGTGTACTAGGTACCTGTAATTGTATTTCTGCCCGCAGAATACCTACCCAAAATACTACATCTTTTGTTATTTACTAGACAATCAGGGGGGAAACCCAGGCCAAATCCAGCAGCTGATACCCAACCCTAAGGAGTTCCTGCCTCCTTTACACCCACCAACCAACCATCCATTCGCTCCGGTATACGACCTCGACATACAACTCCAATTAGTCTCAACATTCCCTTCCGTCCAATCCATGCCAACATCCCCCTCCATCCGGTCAAATTCCCATCACCGCTCCTGTCCCAGCAGCCTCGGCCTCACCCACTTCATCCTCATCCCCCTCCCAGTCCTCGTCTTCATCATCCCCCTCCTCCTCCTCTCGCTCCTCAAAAATCGCATCCCACACCCCCGGGAGACATCCCAGCCCTGTCAGCGCCCTGGGCAGGTTGTTACCCGCCGGGTCCAGTTGCAGTTGCTGGAGTTGCCCCCCTCCCCTGCTCGCCGCCGCCTTCGCAACTTTCGATATCCGCTTCGCCAACCCCTTTGGCCCTCCCTCGCCCTGCTGCTGCTGTTGATGGCGATGGTATGGCCCTCCGTCTCCATGCTGCTGCTGTTGGTGCGCCTCCCCCTCCCCCTCCCCTTCCCCATCCGGACCAGCCGGACAGAGCGTCTCGGCGAGCATCCGTACGGCCTGGGCGTGTATCTCGGGCGAGGAGAAGGCGGTCTGGAAGGCGAGGAGGTATAGCGGTGCGGAGAGGGGGGTTGAGAGCATGGGGCAGCGGAGGTTGAGAGGGGAGGCGTGGAGGAGGGTCGCGTGGTGGAGGGCGGCGTGGTGGGTTTGTGTGTCGGGGGCGAGGAGGAGCTGGGCGGCGTGGAAGTGCAGGAGGGAGATGTGCTGGTTGAAGGAGGGGAGGGTTGTTGGGGGGAGGGTGGTGGGGGATGTAGAGGAGAGGCGGGCGGCGAGGCGGGCGGAGCGGGAGAGGAGGGAGGCGTGTTGGCGGTGCTGGAGGGGGGTT
>Ga0247770_1001136_pt1 | contig 22813 bp, 19 predicted proteins | sample UWRJL136409B6_FD_179943 | JGI IMG/M metagenome (GOLD analysis project Ga0247770, IMG submission 179943) | Plant litter microbial communities from Arlington Agricultural Research Station in Wisconsin, United States - UWRJ-L136-409B-6 | ecosystem: Environmental > Terrestrial > Plant litter >... | reverse complement strand
GGGCGGATCCTGGGCGGAACCTGGGCGGAAATGCTGAGTCATCCAGTGACAGCACACCTTGGACAACTCAACGCGTCCAGCCACCGCAAATCCGGGGGGTAGGTGGCAGGGATCGTCGACGAGGCGGATGGCCAGCACAGACCTTGGGCAGCAAGCGAAGAGCCTCCAAAGCGCCTCCGAAAAATACGCGTCGAACCCGAATTCCGGTGTCCTCGTGGGCATAAAGAAATGCATCCCTCAACACCGTCATGAAAGAACTGTCTGTCCTAGGCCTCAAAGAAAACAGGCCGTTTTCAGCCATCAAACAAGAGCCTTCTTCCAGCGAGGGATGCACACGGCCGCCGTCGCGGCTTTCTGAGCGTACCTGGTTTTAGTTGTTCGACCTCGCTGTCAAGTCGCCGCCCGAACTTAGGAACCTCGAAATCTTCGCCATGGAATAGCGCATCGCTGCTTCGCATCCTATTGTGGCTATTCATTCGTCGACTGTGTCCGCGCATTATTATTGTTGCGCAGCGTGTGTGTTGTGACGAGCTCAAGGATCGCAAACTTGGGATCAAAAGGTCAGAGCTCAACCTCCAGCTCAAGGTAAACAACCACTTCCATTGCGCTCACTGAACCTGCCCTTCTGCCTTACTTTGCGCGGCAACAGCATCATCGCTTGTCATTTCGACCGACACAGCACTTTTTCTCAGCTCACTTTATGTTTATGCTTGACTCGACTCACCGCTGCTTTTATCTGAGAAATGGGGATCATGGCTAACGATCATCTTAGCTCACTCATTTTGGTCGCAAAATCGCAACAGCTAGATCTTGCGATCCCACAATCCAGGCACTTTTACCAAGAGCGCGAGTTGACTGCCGTGATGCCTCCGCGCGCATCGCGCCCCAATGCTGGGACGCCGACCCGGTCGATTCGTGGAGGGTCTCCCTCAGGATCCTCTGTACGAAGCTCAGACCCGCGCCGGCTCGATACTATCAGGTCGCCCTTGCTGGCAAAGTACAGCATTTCCTACGGGTCGCCTCTGACGCAGCTTCCTGATCGATCCTCGGTCGGCGGCGACGGCAAGATCTCGTCAGCCGCAGCCCAGGTCTTCCAGCAGGTCAGGAAGGACAACCGAGTCTCCGCGGCCCGTCGCCGCGAGGCTGCCAGGAAGGCCATAGAGTCTGACCACGGCGCACCAGCGGATGAAGTCGATGTCGTCCAAGATCCCCACGATGAAGTTGATGAACTGGCTCAGGACAATGTCGATGACAATGCCGGGGATGATACTATCGAGGAGGAAGTTGAGGAGGAAATTTCTGATGAATCCATGGAGGAAGCCGAGGAAGCAGTGATGGAATCCGACGGTGAAGATGCTGAAGCTGAGGAAGCTCCGCAGAGGCAAGCTGGAACCCGAGAAAAACCACACAACAGACCTGGCGGTCGCATCGAAAACCCGGTTGCGGAAAACCGAAAAGAGACAGCCCAAACACAGCGGCGCAAGGACCTGGCAGCTGCTGCGAAGCGAGCCAAAGAAGCTGCTGACATGGAAGCCGCACAGATGGAGGCCGCAAAGGCTGCGCGTAAGAGGAGGAGGAACGACGAGGACGAGGCAGAAGAGGACCTAGAAAGAATTGAGCGAGAAGCTCAACAAAGAAGAGAGCGGCTCGCTGAGGCCCAGCGGCAGGCAGCGCAACGACGTGCGAAAGACCTGGAGTCCGCGCGGAAGAGAACCCAGCAGGCCGTGGACGAATCTCGGTCAAACCTTCCGGCTCCCGCGACTGCCGGCCTCGGTCGAGCACCGATGACCCCAGCCGGCACCACAGGTGGAAACCTTCAACCACCCGTCCCTGGTACCGCCCGGAGCTGGCAAGAAGAAGATGATCTTTACGGCAGAGCCAATCTCGGCTCAAAACCAACAGGCTCAAACCTAACAGGCGTCACCCACGCCACGCGCCAGCAGCAACAACGCGGAAATACAACGCAGGGTGGCCCTCCACCGCCCATTGCACCACGACCGCGGCCAGAACCGTATGCGTCAGGAGGCAGAGGAGCGCCCCCGCCCGCACTTCCGCCGGCCTTACAGCCACCCGAAGTGTTGCGCCAGACCCAGGGTCCTGGGCCAGCCGACCCAGCCGCTGCCTTCGTCCCTCAGCTCCGACCCAACAAGTCGACTGCCCAACCGCGCTCACTCCCCCCACCGGTGTCCGAGGTTCCTAGGCGGCCCGTCGGACCGGGGCTGCCGGGGAGGATTAACCAGGCCGACTTGGGACAAGATGGCGACCGCAATCCCAGTCGGCAACATGATATGGCTGGGAGGCGTGCGAGACCAGAGAAGGGAAATCGCCAACCAGATGATGGCGCCGACGACCCTACACATCGCAACGAACCTCACCCCGATGACGTCCGGCTCAACGACGACCATTCCATCAGTTCGCAAGCAACCGAGGAGCTGGATGGAGGGGACTCCGTCTGGCCCGGCATAAAGCGTATTTCTACGCCTTGGAACATCCTGAAAATCATCGCGATTGCTTTGCTCGTCCTTCCGATACTCGCTTACCTCCGATCGGCCGAGTTCGGTCATGTTCTACCTCCGCCCCCGGTTTTGTCAGACGAGCAGTTTGACAGACTCAACGACTTCCTAAGAGACCCTTCTAACCTCACACCAAGTGCCCGAGAAAACCTAAAAACCCTTCTCCCTCGCATGATTCACGTGCAGAGAGACCGAACCGGGAAACTAGTGATCGATAGCGAGTTCTGGCACGCAATAAAGGATCGGATCCAAGAAGATGACTCCATTTTCACTCTCGATGATCGTTCCAGGATAGCAGAGCGGCAGCTGAAATCCCTCAAAGAACAATTCCCGGTTGGGCCGGCACAACCAACAGCTCAATCTTGGGAAGCCTGGCTGAAAAAGAACGAGAAGAAGGTCGTCGATCTTTTGGGGGATAACTTGGACAACATCATCAAGGATAAACTCCCATCAGACGTAGTTTCCAGCGACGAATTCGTTCGTGAGCTCGAGGCGGGTTTGGCAAAGCAGAAAAAGGCCATGGATGGGGCCTTGGGTGACATCAAAACAACGGTGAAGTCAGTCGTCGATGATGTCACTAAGCTGAAGGCATCGGCGAAAACGCCCAAGGGCATGAGTGAGGCCGAAGTCACAAAGCTCGTGGACAAAATGGTGAACAAAGCCATCAGCAAGCTTCAACTCAAGCATGCAGCAAAGAATGGCATCGCTGGCGCTCTCGATATGGAGCTGCAGAGCAGGGTCAATCATTTCGCTTTCGGAAACGGCGCCACCATCGATGTGTCCCTCACTTCGCCGACCCTTAAGATGGGGAAGCCCAGGGTTGGCTCCTGGCGATTTAACCAGAACTCGAAAAAGCCGCAATTCATGAAGGAAGGCCACGCTGCCCTGACTCCCTGGGATGAAGCTGGCAATTGCTGGTGCGCCGCTATCAGCGGCTCCAATAACCATACCTTCCCAGCGGACCTCGGGATCCAGGTCGCAAACCTCGTGATCCCAGAATACATTGTTCTCGAGCACATCAACCCCGCCGCTACAAACGACCCGGACGCGATGCCCAAGGAAGTGGAGATCTGGGCGGACGTCATCGAACCCCAACGAGACAGAGTCAAGGACTGGGCTGCAGTAACATTCCCACGCACCTACAGCGAGGGGAATAAGCACGATAAGTTGGCGCAGACAAACAATCTCATCAAGATCGGCGAGTTCGTGTACAAATACGAATCCGCCACCGGTGGTGCCCACATTCATCGGCTCTCTGAGCAGCTAGTCGAAACACTCAAGGCCGCCACCGATACCGTGCTCATCCGCGCCAAGAGCAACCACGGGGCGGACCACACGTGTTTTTACCGGGTCAGGATGTATGGCCAGGTATTCGACATCTTCGAGTCGGTGACCAGGAGGCCGGCGACAGACGAACATGAAGAGAGGGAGAAGGGTACCTCGTGGAGGCCGTGGTAGTGAGTTGTTGGGGTTTTCTCTCTACGGTCTGCCATTTTGGAGACCATTATACAGTTGTCATGCGATTTCGGCGTTTACGGAGATTTGGAGGGAAATGGGGTGTGGGAAGAACGTTACGATACCCGTGAAGCGTTCCTCGAGTCAGTTGACTGTAGATATACATATTGAGCTTTGATGTTGAAAAGCCTTTTGTCAGATGAAAGCAATGCGGTACAGTTTATCATGTGTGGTTTACATGAAGTGTTGTGCAGCTTGTTGTGTCACGACATGATAGAGTGGATGAAACTATGTAGGGTGGACCGGAAGCGTGGCGAGATGGGTTTGCTCTCCTCTCGTCACAAACTCTGTCCAAGGATGTCGGAAAACTGTGCCTCAAACAGTCTCACGGAAATGATGTAGCCACATAGCCAGTTAGCATCACAACAGAGGGTGGTATTGAGGTATCTATCTACAAAATGATGCTCACAGCAAACCAAGCTCAGTCCTCCAACAACCCAGCCGCCAACGCCTCATAATCCTCTAGGTTATCAGGTTCATGATCCATCTCAATAACCTTCCCGCCCCTCTTCTGCTTCTTCGCTTTCCTCTCCTCCTCTTCTGAGTCATCCTGGAACCACTTCTTCTTCTTAGGCGGCTCCTCCTGCTCCTCGTCTTCTGAGCTACTCATCGAGTCTTGCCCGGCAATGGGCAGCGAGCGTAGCAGCGCTAGTGCATCTTCTGCCGTGGCGCCGTCGCCTGCCTCGAGCTGAGGCATGCCCGCGCCCACTTCCCCGGCGAGCTCGTCGCGTTCGCGCGCCTTCTGCTTGTCGCGCTTGTCCTTCCTCCTCTGCTTCGCGTGCTCTTTGTCGTCGACATCGGCCTCGCGCACCTTGGTGGCCTCGGACTCGACGAACTCGCGGCGGAGCTGGTCGGCTGGGCCTTCCTGCTTGAAGTCATCCTCGTTCTGGAGCTCGTAGAGGGGATGGGCGATGCCGTTGTCGTCGAAGACGAGGCGTTGGCCTTGGTCCATAAATTTGGAGAGCTTCTTCTTGGAGCGCAGCATCTTCTCACGGCGGTTGGAGTCGATGATGAGCTCTTGCTTTCCGAGGGTGATGATTTTGGGCATGACGTGGGTGCCCGCGGCACCGGTACCTGCAGTGTTGTCGAGCTCGTCGTCGTCGAGGACGCGCTTGACGGAGAGGAAGTCGTCCTCGTTGTCTTCTGCCTCGTCGCCGAGTAGCTTGCGGTAATGGCTGGAGAGAACGTCCTGGTTTTGACGCTCGGCCATTTTCTCGTATTTTGTCCTGACTTCGGGCTTCTTTTTCGTCTTCCCCTCGCCGTCCGAGTCGTTTTCGGAGCCGCTGGACATGGCAGCGCGCGAGGCATTCTTGAGCCGCTTGACGTCTTCTCCCTTCTGGAACTTGACTTGTGGTGTACCCGGAAGGCCGAGGCTTGCCGCGTATGCGTCCAGATCTAGATTTTTAAACTTGAACACCTCCTTGTCCTTTTGCAAGAAGATTGATCGTGTGTAGGAAATGAATGCTTTCTGCCCCAGGTACTTGAGATCTGGTGACTGGAAACACATGCTCTGCAGCTCATTTACTATGCTCTTCTTCTTGGTTTCCTTGACGTTGACTTTTTGTATCGGAACCTTTTTCTGCTCAAGTCGCTTCAGGAATGGCTCCTCGTTGGGGTCGAGAAATAGGACTGCTCGGCCCTTGCTCTCGTACCGGGCTGTCCGCCCAACACGATGAATGTATGTGTCGGCGTCCTCTGGGCAGTCCGCCTGGATGACCCAGTCGACGGCCGGGAAGTCTACACCTCTTGCGACAACGTCCGTAGCAAAGAGGCAGGCGTATTTTGCGGATGTGAATCGGGATGTGATCTCCATGCGCGCCACTTGCTTTTGCCGCCCGTGAAGGTGCAGCAGTGGAATACCGGGCTGCATCCGCTTGAAGCTCTCGAACGCGAACCTAACCTGCTTGCCTGAGGACAAGAAGACAATGATCTTGCTCTTGAGGTTCGCGCGCAGAAAGCCCCACAAGGTATCAAGCTTCTCCACGAGAGGCGTGACGATATAGTGTTGTTGGAGGTTGGAGGGGGTCGCCGAGTCAGCCTCTTCGTGCACCGAGACGTATTCGGGGTCTTTCAGACTTAGACGAGCCAGGTCAGACACCCTCTTACTCTGCGTTGCGCTGAAAAGAAGTGTCTGTCGGCTTTTGGGGAGATGCTCCACGAGCGCGTCTACTGCTGACTGGAAACCCATGTCCATAATTCGATCCGCCTCGTCCAGAACCAGAACCTGGAGGTTGTCGACATCGAAGCCTGCCGTCTGATCCAAGTGCTGCAGCATGCGGCCGGGTGTGCACACGAGGATATTCATCCGCCCCAATCGCTCCGCCTCTTCCTTCAGATTCTTGCCTCCAATGACAAGACCAGCCGAGAAGCTGTGCTTGCGGCCGATTTTCCTTAAGACTTCGAAGATCTGCACCGCAAGCTCACGGGTGGGGCTGATGATCAGGGCCCCGAGGCCGTCGTACTCGGTCCATTGTGCGCGGTTGAGCGCCTCGAGAACGGGGATGAGGAAGGTGAGTGTTTTGCCGCTGCCTGTCTTCGCTGCGCCGAGAATGTCTTTCCCCTTCAGGGCAAGTGGGATGGCGGCTCGCTGAACATCGGTGAGGACTTCGAAGTGGGAGGAGCGCAGGCCGGAGGCGGTCGCTTCGCAGAGGGGAAGATCGGTGAATTTTAGGAGGTCTGGGGACTTGGGATCCTGCGGTCGCGGTTAGAGAATGAAGCGACAGCGAAACATTGGAGGCTGGACTCACAAGCTCGTCGATTGCCTTCTTCAGCTTCTCGAGATCGTCGTTCACTCGCTTCCTCTTCAGAGTTCGCGCCTCGGTCTTGGCCTGGGTTGGTTTGGCGCGGCCGGCGCCGCCCTTCTTGGCGCCGTTTGCAGGCATGATTTCGTGTGGTTCGAGGAATTGCACCAAGGACGGGCTTTAACTCGGTCTGTCGCTGTCGCAACGGAGCAGAATGGAAAATATTTGGCGGAGAGGAATTCTGCCGTTTGCCCCACCAAAGCTGGTGTGGGACTGTGGAGATGCCAAGACGGCCGTGGTGGGGGTTAGGGTTGACAACCACGACAACAACCTCTTCTCTCCAGGCATACTGATGCAGCCCACACCAGTCTGGGAGGCATTTGGCCAGAACGAACATGGTGGAAGATATTCTAATAAGGCTTGACTCTGTCAGTATTCCGGGCTCGAGTAATCACAAGGCAGTGTTGACATGACAAGAATCACCAATCTACGTAAATCGGATTGAACATCAGTTCACATTTCATCACAGCCCCTAGCAAAACCAGCCAGGTGGTCAACATTAGAAGCTTTAATTGGGTAGCCACATGTGTGGTTGCATGTCAAGAAATAATGCGGGCCCTCAACATGGGATCAAAACGTCCAGGTTGTCGAATCTCTGAAATTGGATACCTGCCTTGGATGAAAGATTGAATACCTATAAAACCAGAGTTGCACCTGTAGTCTGGCAGATCCGAACTTGGAGCCTTACCATTATAACATTATGGCCATCTTTGAATTCGCCGGCCACGGAGCGAGCCAATCTGTTTCTCTTCATCCATCGCGTGCTCTCACCAGGGCAGCAACTTCTCGTGCTCTCACAGCTGTGATCCATACAACTATCTGCTCATATAATCACTGCCGCTGCCTTCAAGATATTTGGCTGTGGTCGAGCCAGTTGATTCATCTCGGATCAACAGTTCATCAGCCAAAAACCGGGCTTCCACGTATGCCAAGTACCCGTACAAGCAAGCAGACACGGCAGTGGCGATCCAACCCCGACACCGCATAAACATCGGGCGTGAGCTCAGGTAAGATATCTCCACCTCAGGAGCGATCTCGTCTTCAAATCTCCCATGCCCGCGCAATTGCCCAGCTTCATTCTTAGTACTCATCACTCTCACTTCCGAATATCTAATTCATCTCCCAGCTCTTGACGCACACCTTCCACTTTTCAACTCTCCCTCCAACAACTCAGAAATCTCAGTTTCCATCTCCACTACGCCCACTTGTTCTTTTCAAAAGCCTGCATCTACTTCGGCCTTCCCTCTTCCTCTCAACCTGCAACTCCCACATTCCATCACCACAATACCTCGGTTGCCATCACCACGAGGTATACACTCCGTTGCCACGGCGCCTGTCTTTATTTCAGCAAGACTTGGTCCCGGATCTCACAACTTATTCCGTCATCTTTTCATCACCAACCACGCTTCTCTTCTTCAAGCTGGGGCATCTGCTGCTTGCCTCACATCATCCAACTCGGCCGACTAGACACCGTGAGACTTCAGTACTTCTCAATCCGGAGAAGTCCCACTATTGTCCGCTCTCCATCGTCAGACACCAAGTTTTAGCCCATATCTCTTGAGGTAAGTCTTGAGCTTCACACATTCAAGGCTCTATCACTGGACCCTGCCATTCTTATCTGTTGCTCTTCCCTTCGGCTGTCCCACTGCAGCTACTCTGCACCTCTACCTAAAAAAATCGAGGCGTGGCTTGCTTGTAGTCTTCCTTCCCAGTCCAACACATGACAACCTTTTTCCGTCGTCACTAGTTGCACCAGCCAGCCCGCTTCTGCCCTTCTCTTCAATATCTCAAGCATCATGTGCTTCTGCCCTTCTCCGGTCTAACCAAAGTCGATTCTACCAAGCTCTTTCCGACTTTGGGCTATATGAACGGCATCTTCCGATAAACTCCCGCACATTTATCGTGTTGTGCTCTCATTCCTCGCCAACTTCTCCTTCCTGAGAATCCATCCTGATTCTTTCCAAGGTATCTAGTGTCTGTTCAGTAAGCCTTCTGCGAGTTTACACGCTCTCATCGTTCGTGGGTCACATTGAGACATCCACTTCATCGTTTTTTGTCTTTCTTGATCTCGTATTGCTTGATTTTTGAACCCATGTTTTTTGAATCACATATTCTTCTGAGTTTCGGATAACTGACCACCGGCATAGCAGAAGTTTCCAATATTTTGAAGCAGTTCAAGACAACACTTCAAGGCAATCAATGCATCTCTCATTTTTTTCGTAACTCCCCAAGCAGCAAAATCAACCATGGAGCCTTCACTCGGGGATCCGGGCGAAGGCAGTTCCTCGGGGCCTGTGCCTAGCGGTCCGATACACATGGTCGCTCCCGTGAGCTCTGCCGCCGCTGCTCCAGAAACCCAATCATCAGCCGGTAGTGGTGAAGCCATCACAAATACCAATAGCCAGATATCTGGCAATGCAGTCCCTACATTTGACTCTACACCAGCGACGGAATTTCCACTCGACGATCTGGGCGAGGGCAGCTCCCTGGGACCTGTGCCCGGCAACCCGATTGAAACGGGCACTCCCATCACTCTTGATGCCGGTAGCGATAATCAAGTAGAAATCGACATCTACAAACTGCTCTCCAGCGATGCCATCACCGGCGCGGAAAACACAAAGCCCCTAGGAGGAGAGCACCGCGATGAAGAGCACGGCAACAGGCTGGGTGAGCGAGTCGCTTTTCCTGACTGTCCTTCCACAACCGGTCGGGAAAGGGATACCGACACCCCGGCCCTTGGAAGCACGGCCACCGAGGCCTCACCCATAGCAACCCCTGGCAGAGATCATAATCCCGCCGATGATGGCGACAGCCTAAGCTTGCTCACCTATGCGTCTCGTCGTCGCCCGGTAACCCTACCCGAGAGATCACCCATCGTGTCTAACCATGAAGAGGACAGCAGTGACAGCGATGAGGACAGTCTCTTCGTCGGTGATCATAATCGGAGGACAACCCATGACCAAGTCAACGGCATCCCTATTCGAAACCACGATAGGCCAACAGGAGCCCGCAGCCAGGCCGGTGTCGATCCTGCGATCAAACTCGAGGAAGCAGTCGACGACGACGATGATCTTGTTGTGGTTGATCCCAAGGAGCTTCCAGAGGATGTGAAAGCAAAGTTCACGGAAAAGTCCGGCAAACAGAACTTCGGAATGCATCTCCCGGACGATATGCCTCTCGTTTGCACCGGATCCAGGGTGAAGACTGAGGCTGAGGTGGAAATCTTCAGTATGCGACAGGTCCAGAAGTACCGAGACCAACATGCAGACGAGGGCAATGACGGGGACTTCGAGGCGGATGACTTGGACCAGCTTTCAGATGGCGAGAATGATGAGAGCCCCCGACGCCGCCGCAGAGCCCAAGCGCCCCGGACTCGGCCGCGAGTGCAGCCACGAGCAGGTCCGTCTAAAGGAGTCGATTCAGCTACCGCAATGGTCGAAACCGTGCAGAAACGTATTGCGGATATGAATGATGAGCTGGAAATACTCAAGATCCAAAGGAAAAGGCTGCTCAGACAATTCAAGTTCGAGGGGTTGGACTTCAGCACCAAGGAGAACCCGCCAGTGGAGCTCCAAGAAATCACCCAGAAGATCGCGGCGCTTGAAGAGAAGATCAAAACAACAAGGAAACGGTCGCTTCCTATCATGACTGCCCGAGAATGGTGGCAAAAAAAATACGAGAAGCATCAACAGGTCATCACTAACTTCACCAAGAGGAAGCGCATGGATGAACGTTCAGAGGCGCAGGCAAGCGTGAAAAGACGGAAGAAGAATGCTGCAGAACGGGCCACAGCACGGGAAGAAGAAAACAAGATGAAGAAAATGCGAGTCAACGATCCCCTCCGCGCCCTAGCAATCATGCGAGACACCCTTACCCCGGGCGCTATGATGCTGAATGACAGGTCGCGTCTCAAGAAACAGTTCCAAACATTCCCCATGTTGTTCCCGGGACAAGATGCCCCCGATTTGGACGAACCTGGTTTGCGGGGCCTCGCCAGGATGAAAATGACGAGCGAAACCAGGGGACAGGCGAAGCTATTGCAGCAGGCGAAGTCTTCGTTTGGGTGGGCGGGATGCATGGTTGAGAACAAGGAGAGCAAAGCCATTGTCGCAGACGCGAAGTGGAATGTGCGCGACATCGACACCCTGCTATTCAACCACCAAGTTCTCGGGGCAAGTTGGATGATTGGCAGAGAGCTATCCCCTTACGGTCCACACGGGGGGATCTTGAGTGACGAGATGGGGCTTGGCAAGACACTAATGGTGTTGACGTGCATGGCGAACAACCCTCCTACCAAAGCAGATATCGCGGCTGGCAGGATAGCGACTTTGATTGTAGTCCCGCCTGCAGCTATTGCGCACTGGGCACGCGAGATCGAGAACAAGACCGAACTTGATGAAGCCTGCATATACAAGGGTGGCAACTCTAACATCCCGGAGAGCAAGTGGAAGACATTCAAAATCATGTAGGTGCTGTTGTTACCTATGATTACCGATATGGCGTTCGGTTGGGAGGAGAGTGCTGACATTTACTGACTTTAGTCTGACAACGTATCATGCAGTCCGTGCCGATTACCCAGGTCGCAAGACTCTCAAGAAGCTCGAAGAGAAAGAGCTCACGGATGAAGTGTGGTCCGAGGCGGTATCTGAGCAAATCGGGAAGCTGTTCAGAATTCAGTTTCACCGCGTCGTTCTCGATGAGGCCCATCTCATCAAAAATCGGTCGGGGCTAAGTTAGTAATCCCATTCTGGTTTCCTGTGTACGTGGACGCATACACTGACCTTCGGCAGCCTCCACAGCATGCGCGAGGCTCACTTCAATGTACAGGTGGGCTATAACGGGAACCCCCATCCACAACGGGCTCGTCGGTGAGAAAACGCTCCGCATCTGGCAATCTGCGATGCGACACTAATCTGATTCTTGAAGAAATGTACTCCTACCTTCGATTCATTGGGCTCGAAAGAACAGAGGAGTTTGAGAACTACTCCGAAATCTTCACCAAGGCTAAGAAGGTAAGGCGATGTCTCTCAGGTGACAAACAGCAAGCAGGCATTGGACACACATTTTGACATTAACGTATCTTTATAGAAAGAGAAAAACCAGCAGCTACTTCAGAAGATAGCGGCCCACGTAATGATCCAGAGGTAATTATCAAGTCGCCAACCTGTAACAAGCATCCAAGTTACTCACAAAGCGCCAGAAAATCATCGGACCTGCTGTTAGGCAAACCTATCTTGAAAATCCCGAAGCCATACCCTACCATCGATGAATGGGTGATGATGTCACCCGAAGAGGATATCATCTATCGGTTTGTCGGCGCTCTGCTAACTGTGTGAATGTTGACTAAGTATCGTGTAGGAACCAAGAGCGAATGTTTCGCGAAACGGTCAACGAACTTCTCGAGAAGAAAAACGAGAAGTGCTGTTTTTTCACTCTGCTCACTCTGATCATGGCTCTGAGGCAGATGACAGCACACCTGTTTCTTGGAGACAGGCTCTATCGCCGCTACTGGGGAACCGAAGAGTTCAAAAAGATCATCGACGGTTTGGAAGAGAGTGTTCACGAGATATCCCCAGTGCTACTCAAGCAGCTGAAGATATACTACAGACAACGGACCAGAGTGGAAGCTATGCGTCCCCAAGCATTGAATCGGGTAGCCCGAGTTCCCAAAATATCATCGGTACTCCAAAGCATTGAGCGTAGCTCCGATGATGAGAGAGCGCTCCTCTGCCGGTTCTGTCACGACTTATCAGAGGATGCACACTTGAGCCGGGTATGTTTCAGAGGGCGAGAGGCCGTGGCCGATAGGCTAACATGAGGTTGTGTCTCAACAGTGTGGGCATGTGTTCTGTGCAGGTTGCTTCCAACAGAACCTGGACGAAGCAATGATTTCAACAGGCGAGGACCATATCAACTGTCCTGCCTGCGGATCCAAAGTTCGGCGCATGCACCTGACGCCTATCGACCTTCATGGAGTGGACGATGACGCCTCGTCCCAGGTCGACGTGCCTGTAGCTCCGGGTCACCGTGATGCTTTCGGGAAGCGAAAGCGGCAGCAAAAGGATACGCGAGAATATGGCGACGACATCAACCTGATCCAGCCCGAGGCAGAGTACGAGAACATGTTCTTGGAGCTCAACGACAAACAACAAGAGTTGTCTGTCACCGGCAGCACGAAGATTGATATTGTCATGAAATACATTAGACAATGGCAGAAGGAGGCGCCCGACGAGAAGATCATCGGTGAGTCTCCCCCGGGGATAGTACGGTGCTGTGTCTAACACTTTGCAGTTTTCACTCAATGGCGAGTCTTCGGCAAGATCCTTGGCCGCAAGCTCTTCGACGAGGATATTGGGTTTCTCTACCATTTCGGCACTATGAAAATGGAGGAACGGGATAAAGCAGTTCTTGACTTTCAAGCCAAGAAGGAGGCCAGCGTATTTGTACAAATGCTATCAATCTGAAATTTGGGACGGCCAGCTAACTGTATCCTAGATTTCGGGATTTCGCTGTGGTGGTGTCTCGCTGAACCTGGCCTTTGCCAGTCGGGTCATTCTGGCCGACTTGTGGTGGAACACGGCCATGGAGAAGCAAGCATTCGCCAGGGTCCTTCGCATCGGGCAAGAGAAACGTACGCACTTCGTTCGCGTCATGCTCACGGGCACGATCGACCAGCGTATGATGGCCATCCAGACAGCAAAGAAGCAAGAGTGCGACATCCTGATGGAGGGCGATAACGACAGAAAGACCAAGCACCTTGACCTGAACGACCTTGCTAGCTTATTTGGCTCACTCAACCCCGGAACCGCAAGAGTCACTGACGACTTTGACCGGCTCATAGAGGAGAATCTTCTCAACCGGCGCCCGCAGATTGAAGATGACACCACCGACGAAGACAGCGACAGTGGCGAAACTGAGTGGGAGGGTAGTGAGCGGACAAAGGGGAGCGGTCAGCAAGACGATGGGGAGTCAGACATCGACGACGATAGCAGCAGTGGAAGTTCTTTCGATAGAGAGTCAGCATTGGTGGGCTCCTAGCTGTGCCACCATCGACGAAAAAAACTTCGATAGGCTGTGGCGGAAGGATTTGCATTTTTGTTCATGCATCGGGATCCCGAAGGGAGACATTTGTGCACCGGGACTTTAATAATCATGCCCCAAACGAGCAAAGGGCCGAGAACTACACAGTTATCACATCTTCAATTACAAATTCAAGCTGAATAGGTACACAGGTATCTAGCTAGTACATAGTAGTGTCAATCTGAGTTTTACATGAGGCCCACTGTCCAAGGATGCTCGCTCTGTGGTGATGTGGCGGGGTATGCTGATTTCTAGCTGCTTTCACTATTCTCCTACCTGCGCTCTTCTTCCATCTGTAATCTTCTTCCATACAAGTTTCCGACCCCGATAAATTCTAACAACTACCACACACGAAAGCCCGAAGGAGCCTAGGTAGAAGCTCTGGAGGTGTGTGTTCCAAGCCTGGAACACCAACACCGAGTTCCAGCACTCCGGAAAATTTGGAACCGGCGATTTAAAGAAGAAAGCCGTCCAAATCGGTTTTCTGGCAAGAGGGCCAACTCTGTCAGACTCGCCCAGCAGAAGAGCACGCCCCAAAACCAGATAATCCCGCAGATCCTGGCTGCCTGAAGGGCAGGCAAGCCCGTTTACATGCGACCCAACATCAGACTTGACCAGTGTTCAGTTGTTTTTCAGAGACTGGACGAGACGGGAAGAGCAGTCCAAATGGACTATGTAAACTACACTCCTGGGCTGGATGCCGAGACTGCATGGAAGATATTTCCGCCGTCCTCTGCAACTTCCTATATCGCCGCTGCTGCCGACACCAACACCGCTGCCTGTGCTGCTGATACTGCAGTCGCCGACGCCGTCAACTCTGCCGCTACTGCTAGCTTAACACCACCACCACCCACCCCTCCTGTCCCGGCCGCCATAACAGGGGAGGGCAGTAACAAACTTAATTTTATTACCTCACTGCTACCAAGGGTACCTAACAGTAATGCAACATCCTCCAACGTTCTGCGTCCACAGGGGCAAGTCTATTTCGGCCCGGGCGCTATATTGGGGAGGGTTAGCGGCTCAGGGTCCTTGACCCTGCTAATAACCTATGGGAGACAGATATCATGGCTAAAACAGTGTCTGTCCGCGTCAAATCTGTGGTGTTGATGTAGAGAATGTCTGTTGGTACTCCAGCCTCTGTCTATTTCCACTGTAATTCCGCAGGGTAATTATGTGAGAATGCATTGGGAAAACTCTTTAACATGTTAGATTAAAATAGCAAGGCCTAAGATATCACATATGAGACCTTTTCAATTTCCCCAAAGGCTTAAATTAGCTTAGAAAATGCCTGCCGTGACGCCATTAAGGCCTGCTTTATCTCACCAGAGGCCTTGATCGCGTTCTGAAAGTCCTCAGCTACATTTCAGAAGGCCTGTAGAGAATTGGGGAGGCCTAATTCATCTCCCAAGAGGCCTTGATCCTTAAGGGCAAGGGAGCGGTAATAAGCCAAAACGCGACCGTGGCCCTAGAAACAAAGGTATAGGAGCTCCTGGAGAGGGTGATCCTGTAGGCTGACGCGATCTGCACGACACCTCATCTGTCATGCGAAGGTGTCTGTGCAACCTACAACCCAAGTGTTGCAAAGGCTGTAATTCTGGACGACGCAGGGGCCATGTCACTAGCAGATGTGATCATGGTTTGGGGCCAGGTCTTCGCAGCTACATTAAAACCACTTCAGTATAAACACCGGCCTACACCATCTCAAAAACAAATCTAGTATAAGCAGAACAATAACAGGGAGACTATCGCCCAGCTCTTTGCCACGATCACGATGCTGGAGCAATTCCCTATCAAATACCAACGTTTCTGTTGGGGGCAGTCTATTGGCACTCGCGACTGGGGTCGTTCTTTCCAGAAACCACCGGCGTCAGCTGAGCTTATTGGTCTCCGCAAGAGGGCCTTGGCTCTTGCGGGTGTTGGGGATCATTCTTTGGATGGCAGGAAACTCCATATGCTACTTTCTTTGTTAATCTCGCATTGATGGAATTCAGCGCAAACCTCTCCGGCCAACAGAGGCACGTTGTGCGACGGGCTCGGGAATAGTTGAAAGACGGTATCGCGGCAAACACATGCCAAGGCGCCGCGTGGCGACCGAGTTGATGAGGGCAGCAAAGCGACCGCGATGTCCTCCTAGCATAAGAACCTAGGAATAGCCCTCCTTCTCCTCCCGTCTTGGTAGGCGACAAGACCTCTCCCAGAAAAAATGAAGCTCTTCTCCCTCCTCGCCCTCGCTCTAGCCTTGGCCGCTCTTGCGTCTGCGGCAACAGCATGGAGATGCTCAAATACTGGCGCATCTGTTTCTTCCGTACGCTCCTCTTCCCCTTCTCCCTTCTCCCTGCCTCCCAGACACCCACCCACCCCAAACAAACACTAACCACACCCGCCGCAGAGATATGCCGCGCAAAGCCGCTAAATCCGACCCTATTCATTTGCACATTGGGAAGTTCGACGCTACGATGGCGCGGAGAGACAACGCAAAGGACTTTGACGCACTTGGCGAAGTCACGGTCGACCAAGGGGACAAAGGCTTGCAGTTATACAAGGACATCAACCAGATGGCTGTGACAATTCGCACGTCGTTCAATTGGCCCTAACCGAGCTCCAGCCGGCAAGATTGACAGCGACCTGGTGTCTTGCAGTGGAGGGACCGGTACAGCTCTCGGAGCCCTTGCATTGCCCGCCGGAATCCACGGTCCGTCAGCTGAGGTGTTAGCCCAGGCCCAAGTTATCAAGACAGGGCCCGGCATGATCACTTAGCCGCTGTCGCCGTCACCAGTATCCTACCAGCCTCAATTCTCTCTTCCTGTGGGATCGGGCCCAAATCGCCGTTCGCCCGCGCCAGTTCACAGTGCTTCATAAGGTCACGGAAGACTGTCGATTTGTTGTCTGGGACATCGACTTAGTCTTCAGCTCTTGCATGGCCCAAGCCGAAGCCGAGCCTCGGTCTCTACACACCAACCCGACCTGCCTGGTACGAAGGCAGATTTGGTTCGGCCAGGTACGACGGCCAGCTCAGCCTGCCCAACTATCACGAGAACACGCACGCCTTCCTAACCACGAAACTTCACGGCTCTTGCATAACCAGGACCGACAACATAGAGCCCGAAACATCTCAACTTCATCAACCGAGGGAAAAATCTTGGCGCAGAGAGCCTGAGTGCACGGCAATCTCGAGGTATCAAGTTCGAGCTCGATTGGAGGGATGGGGCCATGTGGGAAGAGGACCTGTTGTGGATGGAGCCGCAGACAACCTGTTCCGGAACTAACTGGACCTTACTACTCAACCCCACGGGTCGTAGCATTTGTTGGGAGTTTTAGCCACAATATCATGGCGCGTGAGGGTTGGTTTCAGTATGAGGATCATGTCTCCAAATACGGCATGGCCCTTCTAAGCATAAAGAGGGCCTATGATTTCGACAAACGGCTCCGTGATGCGGCATCGGTATTTACGGTAAAATAACGGGCCGTTTCCATCATATCCGCAAACGTCCCCGAAGAGGCCTTGTCGTTTGATGTTGCGAAGCTTGAGCTCGATATCCCTGAGTTTTGGCCCAGGGGTTGGCTCAGGGGCCAGTCCCGGCTGCTGCAAAGCGATGATTCGGTTGTGCTGCGGCCCACCAACCTCGCCAACGGCAGCGAGCGACATCCAGCACGCAACCACAGTTGAGGGACTCCAGGGACGCATAGCTAGGTAGCGAGTCGAAAAGCCATATAAATAATGAACGGGAGTGATTCGAGATGCCGAGGCAGACAAAGAGCCCACTCAACGGGGGAAAAGAGAAGGAAGAGAAAAGCTATCGGGGTGATGAGCCAAACCCGACAAGTAGTAGTAGTTGAGTCGCAATTTCAAGTCCCCTTCAGGTCGGGCATCACCAACCACGAGCACACCACCCATCAAGTGCCTAGACTTCCAACTCATAAAATGCCTCTTCTTTGCATCGTCGCCCAAGTATTGTTCGCAGTGGCGTCCAATTGCCATGTTGATATTAGGTGAGCTGATCTGCAGGGTCCAGCTTTCCCTCGTGTTGTCCAACCAGAAAAGGGCCAAGGGACGCTAACCCCGTCTCAGCACCTGAGGGTGTGTTGGTGGCAGTTCTATTGCCTGCCCCGGCTTCCTTGGTACACCAGGCTGTACCTCGATGTGATGAGGGGCACATATTTGGGTTTCCACTGCAGCGTGTGCCCAAGGCGCCGCATGGCCTGATCCTCTGTCGCCCGCGGAAACGCGAAGTCGCCTCAGGAAAACTGCCGCATTAGCCGTCATGCCATTCATATGGAGGGTCCGATGCAACGACTCCGTCATTTGGCAAAAGACCTGAGCGCAGCTTCATCTGCCTCAAAAAAGGTATAAAGTATAGTTGCAGAGGAATAAACCGCTCTGGGACTGACCCGAATCATCTTTTTAAGAGTTACCTCCCACTAAAGCTGAAGAATACATGCTTCGTACGGAGACTGTTGTAGATCTCCTTTCACCCAACCAGGGGCATCCCCATCACTACCCGGCCTGTTGGCTACCAGTTACTCCTCCAGGTGGCTGCTGCTGCTGCTGCTGTCCGGATATTGTTAAAACAGTCACATTGAATAGAGCAAGCAGATTATGGGTCCTAATTACCATGTAGCTAGGTTACTAGCGAAGTTATCGCAGATGAATCTCGTAAAATCATCCCCGCGCTAACTAAAAGAGAAATAAGCCACATCAAATTATACACACCACCCTTTATCTTAATCACTGCCACGGAATTCTTATTAGATGTAGGTGTAGGCATCGGGTTTGTATTAAAAGTACTACTACTAGTATTAATACTAGTAGTCGACGGTGACGGCGGCGACGCCTTGATAGAGACGTCTAGCTGCACATCCATCGCTTTTGTCTACCCGAACAGGTAGACAGGGCCGTCGCTGGCGTCTTCCATAACATCTGTATTAGCTACTGTGGACCAGCTAACTAAATTGTGATAGCTATAACAGATGAGATGATCTTCTACGGGAGAGGTTTTAAGATTAAGAAAACAAATAAATCACTTAGTATAAGACGAAGGGCTAATAACATATGTATATATCTTTAGATAGTCACTTTACAAGAGGCTTAATATTTACTAAACTAGAAGATTGTAGGTGAGAGGTGAGCAGGTAGCCTAGGAAATACGATATAATAGGTGGTCCCAAATCTGGGTCCTCGCAACTCCACCGCCATTTAGACTGTGGCAACTATAGCCGAGACAGCCCAGAACAGTAACCCCCCCGCTCAGCCTGACTCAGTTTGGCTCAGGCTCAGGCGGTAGCTGCTCGGTTCCGGAGAAGTAAAGGGAAATTTGTGGTGTCGATTTTAAGGTGGTGAAATGGCTGTTATATCTGACACACCCCCTCAGCTCTAGACATCTTTGAGGGCTTAGGGCTGGAGAATCTTATCTCCTCCTGAAAGCAACCAAATCCGTTTTCTACCTGCATCTTGTCTCGAACCCGTGAGGTCTTTGTGCTTACGCCGGGTGGCAAATTCTCTAAGCGGCAAGCCAATAGGGGAGGGGCACTGAGACTCTAAATTGTCAGAAACGCTGCACACTGGATTCGGTAGATTTGAAGGGTTTGCAACTGAATTCCTAGGGAAAAGCCGCTTACCTGAAGCCGCGGACTCTAGATGAGTTCGGATCCAGGGAAAAGGGGCTGCCGGACCCTCGGGGCATTTCTAGCTCCTTGCTGGATACAGGCTTCCCTGCTGTAAGGACGGAGTTGGCCACTCAGCGCCCGGGGAAGAGCTCTGATATTCATTGAGAGCTGGCGTACAGAGACACCCATCTGCAAAATTATATTCACCTGCTCGATTTTTTCGGCACAGTGTCGTTGGCGATCGACATAGTCTCCACAATCCAATCCAGCCCATTAAGCCGCGCCTCCATCAATGCACCTCCCTTCTGAAAAAAACACTTGGTGTCGTCTGATGCTTCTTCTAGCATCACCGCGTTCCCTGCTTCATCACGAACCGAAGTAGCCATGGTGAGACAGGCAATGTTAGAGGTTGAGTCGACGCCTCTCAGAGCAGCCGGTTGGGACGTCCTCCAAATTGCAGAACCTGAAGAAGAGTCCGTATAGAGCATATTAATATTGGAGGCGGAGTCAAGGTACAGGACGTACGTATTGACTCGCTGTTGAGTGTCGGCTGGACGTGCGACGGAGAAGGCGGCGATTGCAGCGCGTTTGGGCATGGTGATGGATGGCAAAGCTGGAACAGATATTAGCTTTCTCTCTTCAACGGCCAGATCGCAGGAAAACGCACTAGTTGGCCATGACTGCACATAAGTGGAATTCATCTCGCTCAGATGCGTGATGGTAACCGACAACCGCGAGTCGGTCCCCTGATAAAACACCCCATAGCCACCCTTCCCGGCTATATTGGTATAGTTTGTAGATAAAGGGACCATGGCAAGCTTAGTGCCAGCGAGGGCCGTGGCACCGATGTCAGCTGATCCCCAGGTGGACGCGGGATTGAGATTAGCTGGCGGGTTGTTGCGGACATGGACGAGGCCACCGTTCGGGCTCTGGCAAACAAGCCACGGCCAATAGGCCGCGAGACTACTCTCCCGATCGGTTGTGTACGCCGCGTTATTGATGCTGTCCTCGACAACTCTCGGGTCGCTCTGGTCGTTCATGTTGGTTCCGAGTAGGCGGACGTCACCGCCTGTGTAGAACAGTTGAGTTTGCGCCTGCATACTATCTGTCAGCGAGTAGTATGGCCGATGAGAAAAAAGGGGAACAAACCTGGAAATGAGTCTCCCACACGAGATTCGTAACTGCCAGCTGTGTTCTGTCCGTCGAATGCGATGCAAAGCTTCCATTCGTCCTCCAGCATGATCCACCCTGGAGAGTTTTTGTCGTATCACAACGAGCGTAGCCGATCTCGCCTTCCTTGTCCTGGTAGAAGAGGAGCATATCCACTCCGCCATCGATCTTCCTCTTCGCCGTCACACTAAGTGGCGACCCTTGACGTGCGAATTGCGGAGGTTGAACGGTACCGGATGGCGCACCGGGTGTGGTCGTTGAGTTGGACCCTGTGGAGGGGTCTGACGCCGAATCTTTGACTTTACTTCCGTTTTTGCTTCCCAAGACGCCACCGAGAACGGCTGCCACGATGACCACCACGGCGATGACGCCCCCAATAATAAGCCATCGCCTATTCCATCGCTTTCGAGCCACTGGTGAATCTGCCGGTGATATCAACAGCACTTCGGGTGCCTTGGACGCATGCGACAAGTGTGGCTCTTCGGGGTATTTCGGCAGGACGATCTCTTTTGCATTCCAGCTGTCATGTCGGACCTCGGGATGTTGTGAGTAGAGCGTATGTTCTTGCGGCACTACCTCAAGGCCAGGTTGAATGTGCGCGTCATAATGATTATGGCGATCCATCTCCGGGCGGAAGCTGGAGAAAATGGTGGATCAAGTTGCGCAAGGAGAGTGTTGTATGCTGTTGGGAATCATCGAGAACCCAGAGGACGCGCCCCGAAATCAGCAGCAGGGACGCGAACCTCATCCTAAACTCCGTGTCAGTGCGGCAGATTCAGCCAAGACTCCGGCACCAACTGCGCCCGGATTTTTTTATTCCGGCGGCCAATTAGATGTCAGATTGGACCAAATCTGCCTAGAATTGACAAGGTTAAGGCTCCTTCTGTGTTAGAGTCCGCTAAATACAGAAGTGTCTGTGCCAATTCACGGGGTTATTCTTTTACAATTGGGCCCCAAATTGGCATGAGGGCTGTGGGGGTCCTACAATACAATATGAGCGCTTAATTTGCTGACAGCCAACCGCCTGCATTGGCTATCTACGTGAATGTCAGGGCTCTATGCAAATAAATATTTACAGTTACTAGGAGCCATGGAAAAATGCAAGCAATCGAATATGCATGACTTGATTGTAGGACTCATATTATTTCGCCGTGAGGTGCCAATTCTAAGAACACTAGACAATCAATACTTTCTGCATAATTTATCTAAGGTTTCCCCAACGTTCCGCTCATATCACGGAACCGCCGGCATTGGCTGACGTGAGGAACGCCCCAAGGGCTTAGCTGGCTGCCAAGGCCGAAACCTGCCCCGGAGTAAAGGGAGGCCCGAGGCCGGCCCAATAAATGCACACACGTTGAAAAAGACAGCTACAATATTATTTCGGCAAGAATATCACGCCGTGCTCGTTAATACTAACATTATAGCCCACAAAACATGATCAAGCGCCCGTCTAGCGACGTATTCCAGACGTCACTTGGCTTTAGTGCCGAGACCAGCGCGGTTAAGATAGAACGTATGGCAGGACGCAACAGGTAGGGGTGTTCCTAAGACTGAGTGTTGGTGCTAGCAGGTCGCAGGCGAAGGGGTTTAATTGTCACTGATGGTCGTTGTCACTATAGTGCACAGATGGGGATCTGAGCAGTAGAACACAAATGGACAATGGACTACTAGCGTGAGGAGCTAGAATCCTCACGCTTTATTTTAGACAAAATGAGTGTATCTATAATAACTGACCGGGAGGCAACTTGTACCCTGATCTGCTCTGTAACAGAGCAGTCTTGCCAATACAGAACAGCTAAATTCCTACTGATGACTCGGGGCTTTGTGGGACCTTTCATCCCGGGCTCAGTGATCGTGCGCGGCGCTTCAGCCTCTCTTGGGCCTCACCGGCCCGCGTGTCGACCCGCAGGGCGTCACACGTATTCCCAGCACTTCCCGTACGTTGTACTCGATCAGTCGGTGCGGGAATGGGCGCAGCCACTTGTGGTAGTCATGTGTTAGTTATTACTTACAATGCCGATACATACATGTGAATAGGGCTACAATGTTAAAGAGTCGCCGCTGGTTGCTAGCTTCCACGAGTAGAAAGTTGGTTTTGAGTGCTATCGTTACTTGCGGCAATTTTGAGTA
>Ga0247770_1001135_pt1 | contig 22822 bp, 14 predicted proteins | sample UWRJL136409B6_FD_179943 | JGI IMG/M metagenome (GOLD analysis project Ga0247770, IMG submission 179943) | Plant litter microbial communities from Arlington Agricultural Research Station in Wisconsin, United States - UWRJ-L136-409B-6 | ecosystem: Environmental > Terrestrial > Plant litter >... | reverse complement strand
CGTTGCTACGTCCCAGCAGTTGTTGTCTTTCGGCGAGCTGGGGTACAACACGACGAACCCCTTGGCATCGGCAAATGGTTGGTATTTCGTATATTCGGCGTACATAGGCCCTGTGCCGCCGCAGAAGTGAAGCTGGTCTTGTCAGTTCCAACGTCGCCAGATGAGTGGGAAGTCATCGTACCGCAAGAATGATGGCTGGCTTCGCCGCTACCGTAGGGGGCTCATAGAGTTGAAGTACGAGATTGGTGGGGTTCTCTCCAAAGTTACAAATCGAAGTGAGACCATTTTGTGCAGTCGGCGCCGCGTGCACTGAGGCCAAGCTAAGAGCCAACGCCAACGCACGAAGGGAAATAATCGCCATCTTACCTTTTGCACACGGGGTTAACGATTGACGAAATGAGGGAAGAAGCGGAATGAATCGAGGGGCAGTCGCAGCTTTGCAGTCCCAAAATTGGAGGTCCTGGTAGAGATTTATGTCCAAATTACGGGCATGATGTCGAGCATGTGAAGCCGGCCCTGGCATGAAGAATTAGCGCGCCAGTGAAATGGCAATACCGGACGTCGTATGAGTGCAACATTCATTGTGGATAGCCGATCTCGTCTCGCGTGGTACACCCGGGCACCAGGTCCATGTCCGTCGGGTAAAATGCTGCTGGCGGCATTGCCAACCAAGGTGTGGCGGTCCGACTGTCCGCGCTGCCGTTGAGATTCTGGAAGTTTTCCCGTTGGATGCCGTGTTGAGGCCACTTTGGAGCTGGGCCCACAGCTTCGTCCACGGGCGTTTGGCGACCGTGGTCACTCGATTGGGCCAATTGAGCGCGCCGAAGTCTCGATGGGAATTTCAACGCTGGTTGGCACAACAGGATTGATGCAAAAGCGCAATGCACATCATAGGCAGAAGCTGGTCAATCCCAAAGTCAGCGCTGCCAATCGCTTTTGTTGGTCTTCTGTGGCTTGAGGCTCAGTTCGAAAGACCAGAAAGGTGCCTGGTGAGGTCAGATGCCAAGGCACCGATGAGGACCCACCCTCCTTATCTTATCGTAGATGCACGGGTGGCTCGCGACCCAAAATTGTCGACGCGCGGGGATTGCGATGGAGCTTAACCTCAACAACTTTCTCGCCGAATTCCGCAGCTTGTCTCGCCTTCTGGCAATCCCGCTGTATCACACCGGCGCCGATATACCTGCCGAACCATTTTCGAACGCGTTTGCCGAGCTAAGCTGAGTTGAGCCGAGCCGGGCCGGGCGTCCATCCGAACATCAGCCCTCTGCGCATCGGCAACTTCGCGTTGCGACACCGACAGCCCTCTCCACACCCCCGACCTGACGCCTCCCTTGATGACCGCAATCGCAGCCTCCAATCCCTGCTGCCCACGAGATGGCCCCGCAGCCGGCCAGGCCGCCAGGTCCGGCCAACAATGAGCCGGCCGCCGACGAGCACCCGATCGGGCCCCCCTCTGGCCTCTCGTCCACCCCGACGCTGTACGTCTCGGAGCAGGCCATCCGCCACATGCTCAAGAGCATAAGCTACGACGAGGCGCGCGAGGACAATTACCGCCTGAAAGGCATCCAGCTGATTGACAATGTTCGGGAGAGCCTGCAGCTGTAGGTGGCCCCCTCCCTGCGCAAGCGCATGCTTTGGGAACTCCGACTGACTGTTGCCAGCCCGGTGCGGACGTTCGACACAGCGGCCGTATACTACCACAAATTTCGTTTTCGCTACCCCAGCTCGGAATATGACTTCAGCGACGTGGCGCTAGCGAGCTTGTTTGTTGCGTGCAAGACGGAGGATACCATCAAGAAGTCCAGGGAGATCCTGTGCGCGGCACACAATCTGAGGCACCCAAACGACCACAAGACGCCCGACGACAAGGTTTGTCACGGTCCCACACTTTTTCGCGCCCCCGCTAACATTCCTGTCCCAGGCTTTCGAGTTCCCGTCGAGCGTCACCGTCGGCTTGGAACGGCACATTCTCGAGACCATCGGCTTCGACTTTCGTGCCCAATACCCGCAGAAAATCCTTGTCAAAACGGTCCGAAAAATGTTTTCGGCCGGCAACAGCGACACCCATGAAAGAGGGAAAATATTCTTGCGAACAGCATACGACATGTCTATCGACCTGAACAAGACGTTTGCCCCCCTCAAACAGTCGAGCTCCGCTCTGGTCTTGGCCATTCTCGAGCTGACGGCGCTTATCCTCGACCAAGACCTTGACAGGGTCAAAGAGCTTGACCCTTCGTCATTCAGCACGGACAGGGCGTGTACATACGAGACGATGATGGACCTGCTCGATCTCTACACGCAATTCCCAAAGTCGACAAAGATCGGCCCCAGGTTCGACCTCGGTAAATTGATGGACGTTAAGATCGAAATTAACAAGAGGATGTCCGAGGAGCGATATCAGCGTCACAATGGGTGGTGTGATAGATGCGCGCGGGAGACGCCCGAGGCCCATCCTGTAACGCCAGGCTCTGCCAAGTCACCAGCGACGACCAACTCGCTCTCAGGCAGTGCCTCTGCGAGACGGAAGGCCGGGGTAAACGAAAGCACACTTCGGTATGTTTTCGACGCGGAGGAAGCTCGTAAAGAGAAAGCTCTTGTGGCAGAGCACTTCCTCGACGAGTACGAGGAATATGAACTAGAGGTAGAAGAGCCAATACGGGAGGAGCCGCGCCATCCCAACAATGGCCGCACCAACTTCCCGCACCGAGGCCATGGTCATCACAATGAGCACGGTTGGGGACCATACAGCCGGGGACGGCACACATCCTACAGTGACCGCGCAAGAGGACGCAAGGGCCACGGAGCTCACTATTGAGCGCGACAGTGTGGCGACAAGTCTTTATTTAGATATCCGTTGGAGTTGGAGGCAGCGATCCTGATACCCACCAAAACAGAGTCAGAGGACTCGACTTTTATCCCACGGGCTCACATGACGCGGTGTACATGCTGGCATTTTACGACCCGAAATGCGATTCGGGTCATTGTTTCGCTGCTTCAAGCCGAGTCTTCTTTCTCGCCCACCTTCTCCAACGATTCCTTTACGAGCGCTTTCCGTTCCAACAGGACCGCCTCGGCATCGGCGACCCTCCCCTGGGCGCGCAGGATGACTTCCAGTCCGTTCAGCCCCTCAAAAAGGTCGCCGTCTTCGTTCGTTGTCTTCCTTGCTTCCCTGGCAATGTCGATACCCCTGCGGGTGTAGTACTCCGCTTTGTCATACCTCTTCAGCCCGGTATTTATGGTCATCAACAGCGAATGCACGTTGAAGGCCCCACCGGGGAACTTAGGCAACAGCGCTGCCCTCGTGGGATGCTCGAGCGCCTCGTCTAGCAGCAACCTCTCAGCCGATTCGGGATCATCTGTGGGATACAGTTAGGGCACTGCTTGGGGACAAAAGGGTGCGATTTGTAGGACTCACAATGTCTACGGTGAACCGCCCAACAACACAGCACGTCGAGAAGGGCTTGACTGCAGAGGTCGGTAGCCGAAACTTGTTGCCATAGGTCACGATACCGAGTCTCTTTATACGAGGGATCTCCGACACCTGGAGGGCTGCTACTCAGGATGCTGAACACGACCAGCTCTACTGACTGCGAGTGTGCACTGGGTATGTGTCGCCTGAACTGCTCGAGAGCTACAGCACAACACCTTTGCAGGTGGTATCGATCGCATGATACCCCTTGCCCGCCAGACCAAAGAGCCTGCCAGAAGAAGGATGTGGCGTGCCGCGAGCCGCTCGGCGCGGCCGATGTTAGCTCGAACAGGTGTTTGAGGAGCTGGTTCTCGACGTATCGGAAGTCGCGCGTTGGTGACTCGCGGAAGAGCATCATGACATCTGACTCCAGTTAGCCACCCGGGAACAAATATAGAGCGGGCATTCCGGGCACATACTCAAGATCCAGAACAGCAGCATGGGAGCTTCGCGCCCTGACAGGATATTCTGCGACAGCTCGGCGAAGGCGATGCGCATCAGCCTCACGCCCTCGCTAAAGTCTGTCTTCTTTCCCGTGTCCGGATTTGGGACAATAGCTGGCCGTTCCAGAAGCTTGAGCGCCGTCCGGAATCGCAGCCAAATTGCCTGGCCTTGATCAACCCCCTCCTTGGTCTGCGTGATGGCGAGCATCTGTGAGGGATCCCTTGGACCAGGAGGGAGGTCCTCCTCGAAGACCCACCGCTGCGAACTGAAGGCGCCGGCATAGTAGTTGCGGATGGCGTGATACATATTCTCTTCGCTTCGCAGCTCATCGGGGGGACGCATGCGTGTCTCGTGCAGCTCAGGGGAAGGCGTCCGACAGATTAGCGCCATTGCGGATATCCTCGCTGCCGCAGCCTGTGATGACGACGCCGGCGACTGCGGATCGACTGCGACTGCAGATTCCAGCGCTGATTCTACATACTGTCGTACCTTGCCGCTGCTCCTTCGGAGATACGTCTCGATCCGCTCCAAGTCAACACGCCGCCCGTTGAGGATGAATTCGGAGGATTTGTGTGCCGCATCTCGCTGCTTCTTGAGCCGCACGATCTCAGCCACATTGCCGGCTTTGTTGTGCTTCCAAAGACCCCAGCGGCGGAAGCGAGTCTTGAACATCTTGTCTCTGGGGCGGGGTGTCAGTTCGGCCCCCGACTTGAACAAAGATCATTCAGGATTACCGAGCAGACTAAGGGAAGGGAACTCACGTAGCAAAGAATTGATGATCTTGCTCCATCTTGCGCATGAGATTCGGCAGCGTGGTATTGTGGTATAAGTCTGTGATGAGCTTGCGATGTTTGATGAAGTCGTCCCCTGTTGCCCACTTCCTTGCTTTCGGTGTGCTATTCCCACTTTCATCGGTGCCGCTGTCCATGATGTCGGCTTCTTTGTGTGCTGACTTTGGTAGGTCGTCTGGTATGCGTGGTACTATTGTCCCGCGGCGGAAAGCAGCGTGGGGATGTCTGCCGGAGGATCAAGGGATGTTTGCTGCAGGATTGCAGACCACATGGTCCCACCCGGGGGCTTGATGTGAAATAGCAATGGAACATCCATTACCACCTAAGCACACGTGTTGGAAGCAGGTATTTGCAGTATTTGCATGGGTGTGACGGCGCATGGGCAACGAAACAATCCTTCCCGGTCTTTGGCAGCCAATGTGAGGAATTTCCAAGTGGAAACATTTGTCACGACGAAGGCTGTGCCACATTTCGGAGTTGTCTGTGCCGTTTTTGGATCGGCGGTGCTAAGGCCCGGCGCCGGTTGTCTGCCTTGTCGCAGTGGTGCAAGTTGGTTAGGGAGGAGGATTCAGCCGGGGTTGAGCCCGCGGCGCAGCAGCAGGCACGGTTGGGTCCAGGACGTCCGGGACGGGGGTGCTGAGAGCCTAGCGTTAGCGACGGCACAAATAAAGCATCAATGACAAAACCAGGTATTATTTGTCTCCTTCTATTGAAGAATTGTCCTGTTCGAGGCCTTGACGAGTACTTAAACTGATCAGTTGGCTCACTACCGTAGTACTTCCGCCCGAACGTGATCCAACCTTCACAACCTACTTCGGTGGGCTGTAGTCCCTGACGATGCCGCTGATCCTTGACATGACTGGTGAGCTGGACAAGACAGCCACACAAGAAGAGGTATGATAAATGACTGAGAAGGCGGCGTTATTATTATGGGAATGGGTGATCGCCCGCGGCACAGCGGGCGCACTAGCTTCGTGATGAGGAGGGAGAGCGCAACTCTCTCAAGAAATCAAATAAAAGTTATGACCCTGTGAGCACAAGTTCAGTTACCAACATTCATAACCTACCTTAAATACTCAGTTTCAGTGCCTATTCCCTCAGAAAAGAAAAGTGCCTTCCGCCTTTGCATCCCCTCCATCATCAGACAAGAGTGATGTCCTCCCAATTCTCGCTATATATTCTTCCTCAGTCATGAAACAGAGTCCGGGGACAAATGCCGGCCCCAAAACCATGCTATCTCCCTTGGAACTCTTCCGAATAATTAGGGGTATAGCCACGCCATTAAAGACAATGATTCGGTCTCCGCGGGCTAGGTTGGTCGGACCCGTCTCAAACTCTCCGTCTTGAGAAAAGAAAAGCATTCTCTTGCCTGCTAGTTAATTCACACAACCGACAGTGTATCCCATCGACATCGAGTCGTTTGACAATGCTGGGATGATCCTTCTTTCAAACCCATGAGCTGAGCTTTGTGGCTGCGGTGATTCTTTGCAATCAACCATTATCCTATACCACCGGTCGAAAGCGCTAAGCCTCTCAGAGTTAGCCCTCAATTCCGAGCTTATGTCGGCACCTCCACATAACACTGCAAGGACTGCCCTCGGGATGGAGTCGTATCGTTCCGACACGATGTATCCCGCCTCGCAAAGGATAGCCATTGTGAGATCGAATTCAAGCCCGACGCAAGATTCGCCAAGTTTGTTCTATCATTGATGATTCCACTTTCTTCACCAATCGCTGTCGGCTGAAACGGCCCAAAGATATCTGTGGCACTGCCCTTCAAGACGCCACGGAGCGTCAATTCTGTCCTACATTCCGACAGCCGGATCATCGGCGGTGTGGATGTCTCCGGTTCGCTGATCAAATCGTAGATGTACTTTTTCTAAGAGAACCACGTTCGTTCCGTTGCGGTACTCCAGTCCGGAACCCAAGAAGGCGCTCCAGAAAGCATTGGGCCGATATCGACGAGCAACACTATTAATGACGGACAGAAGCGCAGCAAGTCTACCAATAAGTCGTGGTATACCTGTCCGAGTGTCTTTGCATAGTCGGCTTCCGAGGTAATGACGCCCAAGGCTTCGTAATACAGCGTATAGGGCGTATGACCTATCGTTAGGTTCTCCGGCCTGGCGCTCTCTGAAGGCCTGGACGACGCCAAGGTACGTCGAGGCATCGGGGCTAGGTGAAGAGAAAGGGCGGAGTTTCCATGCCTGTATAGAGGCATAGATTACATAGAATATTCCAATAGATCCGGCTGCAACGAACAACTACCACCAAGAGGAAAAGTCTAGCCGACGGTCTTCTGTGTCATCAACGGCCCCAGGCCCGGGGAATTTTGTGTCTCTCCATTGAGTGAATGGAAGGTTGAAGTCCGTCGAGAGGAAGCAAAGTGCCATGTGAAGCCGAGACCACTTGATCTTTTTGGCGCTGCTAACGATAACCGGGTTCGAGGAGAGGATGATTTCTTGAAATGTCTAAACAGGTTCCGTCCAAGCCGGTTCCAAAAGGAGCTTCAGCACATCGGTCGTTGGTGAACTCCAGGCGAGGAGGTGGCGTTTTTTTTATCTTGGTGATCCGAAGCATCCTTGCAGCTGATCAAATATTTCGGTTACTGGTAGTTCAACACAACAGTATGGACTAGCATAAGATTCTCCCAGCAAAGGCTTGGCACACTTACCTGTTCGGAATATCCGATCCCGCGACTTGGAAGATTCTCTCCACCAAGTATCCCAGACAAATTGGAATCGCTCAGCGGCCCTTCCTGGCATTCGCTTTCGCCCCTTCAGCCATGGAATCCCTGGGTCTGTGGGAAACAGTCTCGATGCTTGCTGCAGCCAATCTTAGCCTGGTCGGTTGCATCCGATCCAACTCCCAACCAGACCCAGACCGTCTCCGCAAAGGTATAAATTGATCCCATCAGGGGGGGTTGCACTGACTTCTCCTTATCGTCTTGCTGGTTGATACAGATGGCGTCCACCCAGATTGTCAGGTCCTTTTTACCAGGGCGATGGTGGAGTGCTATCAGCGCATCGTGGCAATTTGGTGTAATGTTAAGCTGACAGCCATCGTTGCAGGATATCGTGGACGGTAGATTGACTGGTGACTTTTGGCCCCATACGTACGAGAGGGCGGTGAAAAGGGGACTTGTCTCAAGATCGACGACTCTCAGGGTACCGCATAGGGGGTCAGTAGGGATCGCGGAGGAGAGGTCCAACACGCAAATGCTCTGTGGCCGCAGCAAGGGAAGGCTTGCGTAGAGTTGTGCGGGGAGTAAAATCGGGCCGGTTGCCGTGTCTGGGGCCTGGCGGAGGTTCATCAGGACCACTGCTGGTTCCGCGGGGTTGGGTTCCATTGGGGTGTATATTTCGCGGGGAGATACGACCAAGGCGCTGATTGGGGGTTGTGTTGTCGGGAACGGCAACTCAGAACTGGACTTCCCCACCTTTTGTTCATTCGGGCCTCTCGCCGTTTTCTTGTTGCACCTGGATGACCAGAGCCTCGGCGGCCTGCATGATGCAAGAAAGGGGCGGGGAAAAAGAAGTCGTGGAAGCCTTTCCCAATTGGCTCCTTGGTGGCTTGCGCAACGCTGGAAGGGGTAATGGGGCTTACAAGTGCGACAAGATTGTCGACCATGTATTGTTCTAGGTAACATCACTGTTCCCCCTTTCGCCAAGAGCAACTCTTGTGAGATGTCATTCGAGGGTGACCTGATATCACAAGTGTGTTAGCCTGGGTTACCATCCACCACGCTTTGCGCTCTGATAGATTCTTCTTACAGTTGTGTTGTTGGGAGAGACAAACATTCCTGCGGCCAAAGGTTAAACCTGCAAGTAAGATACCTTACTCTCTGAGCCTTTAAACATCGACTCCGATTGAAATCAGCTGGAGAGGGCTCAAACAGCGACATCTCTCGCACAAAACAAACCCCCCTCTTTTCAATACACCACACCCTCCTCCGGCCTCCCGGCCTCCTTCTCCCCCTCCATCACAACCAACAACCTCCCCCCTTCCCCTCCCTCTCCCCTCCCATCACCAACCTGAACAGCCGCATACCTAACCTTCACATGCCCCACCTCACCCATCACAACCTCAATCTCCTCATTCGAGTCCACCCCCGCCAACAACGGCGCATTAAACGCCCTCGCCGTCTCGACCGGACTCAGCGATACCTCCCTACCCAGCCTCCACCACCCCAAAAACAACGGAATGACCGCCGCAACCGCCAAGACCATAACCGCCAGCGCGCCAGCAAGATATGTAAAATTCGACTCATACACCGTGATCGTGACCGTGTGTTCCCCCGTCCCGACCCGCTGAACCATTGCCGCCGACGAATTTGTCAGGCCAATCGCCGCTCGGAAAGCCATCTCTCGTAGCGCGGAGATGATATCCGCTGAGGGATCAACCCAGGTCATGTCTGCTGCGCCTATGGCGGTGTCGCCTGGGGTGCGTTGGGTGTATACCATAGGGCCGAAGGTGGATGGGTCGAGGGCGTAGCTGCCGCCGGTGTAGTAGATGGTGACGTTGCTGTCGTAGATGGTCTTGGCGGCGAGGGCGAAGCCGCCAAGGGAGGAGGGGAAGTAGCCGAGGCCGGAGGTTTCGCCGCCGAGACTGGCGTTGAAGAAGGTCATGGAGATGGTGGTGTTTTCTGTGGTGGAGGAGGGGGGGATGAGGGTTACGGTGGCGGTGTCGGGATTGGGATTGGTGTTGTTGGATGGGGGTGAGGAGGAGGAGGAGGAATTGTTGGTGCTGGTGAGTTCGACGGCGTATCGCACGATGGCGCCGCGGAGGAGGCATGTGGTCACGACGAGGTCGTTAACGTAGCCGGGGTGGGGCTTGTGGATGGCCCTTATGGTGATGTTGTTGGGGTAGTATTTGACGTGGAGGACACGGGCGTAGCCGACTAGAAACGTAGTGCCAGAGATGGGACTAGTCATGTTTAAGGGGTGCGTGGACGAGTTGCAGCTGACGTCCCACCCGGGGCCGACGAGCTCGCCGCGACAGACGCCGGTGCAGCCCGTGGCGTTCAGCGTCATGGGCTTGCGGCTGTTGAAGTCGCGGACAACCTCGGCCATAGCGGCGGTAATGCCGCTGACGGTGTTAGCACGGGTCATGTAAACGCCTGAGTAGTTTGATGCGAAGTGTGCCGAAGACAGAAACGCCGAGACGTTGGTCGGTGTTGTGATAGACAGCGCAGATGTACTGGAGGCGCGCTGCATCAGCGGGCCGTCGACGAAGACGAGGAACGAGAGTAGTGAGGCGACGGCGATCTTGTTCATGTCGCGGCCGGCGATGAGGGACTTCCACGCGCTCGAGCCGTACTCCCAGTACCGGTGGCAGTCCTGAAGAGTGCCGCCCCTGAGCATCTTGATCCACCATGCTAGGGCGGCCCCCTCGTAGAGCGCGTACGAGATGAGTGCATTGGCGATGGTCGTGAGAATGGCGAGGAGGACGGCTGGCTGGATGGGGTAATTCTCACTGGGCCACTCGCGCGTGGGCTTTCCGTTTGACGAAGTGAGAACCGCGATGGTGGCCACTGTCGCGATGACTGCACCGACGACGGACAACAGCCCGGACCAAGGCAGTCTGGCCCAGACGCCGGGCTTCCACGGATTTCCCTGCTGCTGGTACATTTCGTAGTCGTCCTGATGGTGTTTCTATCTTCTGGGCCTCCATGACCTGGGTGGGCCCCTTTGACTTAAATAAATAGGTGACTTTGCTGCCTGGCAACCCCTGATGCGAGACCCAGGAACCGAACACCGGGTACGGATTGTGCGCTGCAACACAGAGCCTGGTTCCAATTTCTTCTTGCCGATTTAGCGGCTTTTGATTAGCTGTCAATTTGTGGCTTAGGTTTCACGATCCGAGATCGACCAGGACTTCCAATCATTCGGTGAAATATTCCGAGGAGTGGGTCGAACGCTTGGGGGTGAGTGCGACCCCGTTGATGCGAGGAAGTGGCTTTAGCTCTGCAGCTGCGCGGCAGTCGCCAGGTATCTGCTGTTCGGCACCATATCGGAACATAACTGTTGCCGCCGATGAGATCGAGTTCACTCGGTTATGCGGCTCTTGTTAGCAAATCGTCCCATGTGGTGACAGCATTGCGATCTCTCCTGTTGACAAGATTCCCATCTCCACTGCGAATTTCACAGCCAGTACCGCATCCTTGACCAACGCCACTGTCCATGCTCGGCCCCCTACTCAAGTCCGACCAATGAAAGTTCCCGATTCCCGCAAATTTGTTCGTAAACTCAAGACCGAACACCCACCGAAACTCGGCCAGTTGTTGCATCGCAGTCGACTTCCCAGTGGGAGATGGATCGAATCGGCGGACAGATCGAGGTCCTCCCAGCCGAAAAACCAGGCGCATTCCACAACCAGGTACTTCAGTTTTGACATGTCTTTCGGCACAGGGTACAGCAGCGGCTCAACGCTGATGAACTACCATGTATGTTTCCCTGGGGGGCGCTCGTGAAATGAATGAGCCAAAGGGTATCGCTCAACGAGGCAACGGCGCTTTGGAAGTGCTCTATTGTCAGCCGTGCTCGGTCGGTGCGGCATGCGATGTTTCAAGAAATTTGGCTCACAGGGCTTTCAGCTTCGGGAAAGTCTCGATCATTGTCGGCATGTTTTCTTCAGGTTGAACAATTATCTAGGTCGGAAGGAAATGCAGGAGAAGAATGAGGAATGGCGTCAAGATTGAAGCCCGTCACACTGTCGCGTGACCCAAAAAGACACGCATCGATGCACAAGATACAGATGGAAGATGCGTCCGCACATCTAAGCAACCCGGCACTTGTTGCAGTGCTCAGGGTTGTCAGAGAGCACCTGCCATTTTCCCACTTCGGAAGCCGAGGTGTGTTAGGAATCAGGGTTAGGGTAAATTCTGGATGTTTCTGTTGTCCTGCCTTTAAGAAGGAAGGAGCAACATATCGTACATGCCATTGATGCTATTTACAGCCACTGAAATCAATTTTGCGTCTCCTCGCCCTCAACCTTTCCCTTGTTCTCGCCCTGAACCTTGACACCCTTCATCTCCATGCTGCTGCCAATCATGTCCTGGAGCTCGTGATTCTCGGTCGCCTCCTCGATTGGGATCGCCTCGCTGCCAGTGTCCTTCGAGTCGCTATCCTTGGAGCCAGAGCTCTCGGTTCCTGCGTCGTTCATGCTGACGTCAGTGAGCTCCGCATCCCTGGCGTTCAGACCCCACATGCCCGCCACATCATCATTCGGCTCCTCCTTGATAAAGACAGAGTCGAACTCGGTATCGGACTGCATGCCCTTGGGCTTCTGCTTGACCGCGACAATCTCGACATCTTCATCGTCATCATCGGGATTGACGCCGTCGTGGCCCGCGCCGCTCTTCTCCCCCGCGCCCTTCTCGCCTGCCTTCTTCGTCTCAACCTCGCCCTCCACGCGCCTGCTCGCCTCTCCTCTCATAACCGCCTTCCCCTTTCCTTTCACGTCTATGATAGCCGCATACTCCTCAACCTCCTTAGCATCCCAAGCCGGCTTAGCCTCAACGACAATCTCGTTGAGTTGCAGGATCATTGCGGCTAAGGCACCCATCGACTCAACCCGGTAGTCGTAGCAGGCGTACTGCATCGGGGGATCCGTGACCTTGAGCCAGCAGCACGTGAGGCCCTCACGCCTCGCCCACAGCATGGTATTCGGCGTGCAAGTGACGAACAGAATCTCACTCAGCGGATTCGCATTGGGATTCGGGTGTGCCCTGAGCGGCGTGTCCAGCAGCGGATTGAGACGGTACGAGTGCCTGCCCTTGATTGCCGTGGCATGGGTGGCCTCGAAACTCTGCGACCCATCCATAAACTCCTGCAGCGCATTGGGGAGCACGCCCTTGACCATCTTCGCGAGGCCGTGCTTCCTGAGAAGCTCACGCACATGCTTGACATCCGTGGCGAGAACGGCGACCGGCATACCGTGGTACTGCATCGTCCGGAGGAACTCCTTGGATCCCTCGCGGAGGGCCATCTTGGCGAGCCCCTCTTTGACAATAATGGTTCTGTGACGCTTAATCCAGCCCTTGAGCTCAGGGTCGTCCGGGTCGTCGGCGCCGAGGATGCGATAGATGTCCGCCAGGTAAGGGCTGATGGTGAGCATGTCCATGATGAGGTCTTCGTTTGGCTTTTCGTGGCTCGGCGCCATGATCTGGAAGACGCGCTGGATGGTGTGGGAGATGGAGAAGCGAGCGTCGAGGAGGACCTCACTGTTTAACATGACCAGGTCGACTGGGGGATGGAGAGTCGGGATATCAGTTGGGATGCCTGTCGGAATAGGCGTCGGGACACCCGTCGGGATGCCCGTCGGGACATTGTTGGCGATCTCGACGTTGGTGCCGACCGGGAAAAAGTTCTCATTGCTGTTTTGGACAGCGCGGTTACCAGTCGGGACGTTGCTGGCGATCTTGGGATTGGGGTTGGTGTAGACCGGAAAGGTGTTCTGATTGCTGTTTCCGACGGCGGGAACACCAATCGAGGCAAAATTGGCGAGCTTGAGGTCAATACCAACCGGAAGAACGTCCTCAGAGTTGTCATCGAAGACCTGCTGAATCATGTTCTCAATGGCGGCCTGGGCCATCATGATGTTCTCGACCGAGGCCTGGGCCATATTCTCATGGGTGCCTTTGCGAGTACTGCGAGCGCTGTCATTGAAGACGTCGTAAGCAATGTTGTTGACGGCAACCATCTGCATAGCTTCCTCAATGAGCTCGGGCCGAGCCTTGGACTGAGCCTCGGTCTCAAGAAGCTTGGTCCTTGCCTGGCTCTCTTGGGTGCCGCCATCCTCAATGGGCTCACACTGAGCTTCGGTCGCAACAGGCCGCTCGGTCATGATCACATCCTGGCTCTCGTGTGTCGCATAAAGAGCGCCGAACAAGTGGGTTTTCTTCGGGTCGACTCCCATGTCCATGTCGCCCAGTTTCGGAATCTTCATGAGGGGCTGCGAGTCACCCTCGGTCGGCATGAGATCAATGATGCTCGGGCCTGGGCTGCCCGAGCGGGCTCTCTTGCGAGAGCCCTTGGGGGCGAAAGTCTGCTCGGGAGTAGACATTTGGAGAGCTCAGAAGCTCGCGGGATTGGTGCAAACAGTGAGCGCTCGCAAGGTGGTTAATTATGACAGCTGGATATGATCAGTTTGCGGAATGGCAGGAAGTATTAGCAGTTGTAGTATCACAAACCTCGAGATGACTGGGAGTGCTGGTAGGAGAGAAGGTGGCCGAGGAGAAGAAGTGGCGGTTGAGGAAGAGGGGAGGGAAGGAAAAACTTGAGGGAGCAAAACCTTCAAAGCGAGAAGGTGCACCGAGCGCGGCCATTCGGATGGAATTGTGGTTATTGGCTATTCAAGGTCATACGCCCCGCCGTCGTCTCGGCGATGATGTCGTTGCTGCGATGATGTCGTCGCCCTCGGAAGCGGAGCCGGGATCGTCGAATCCCGCGGTCCGGGGCGGAGCCATATGCCCCGGTGAGCTGGTGGATTAAAAGGGCTCGCAAATGGAAAAGTTTGACGTGAGAGAAATTCTACCAAGCTTTTCGCCTGTGCTGGTTCTGGCAGTCTCAGGTTTTCCAAGTGCCCTGCCTACCGACCAGGTGCGTGTTGTGCCGCCCTAAGACCGCTTTCCCATGGAACACATGATCCACTGCACAACCACATGGAAACCGTCCAGCTTATCTCTACTTTCATGATTGTCTCGGTTCCTCCTTCGCCTGCTGGCTGTCCCGAGACTGCGCCCTATTACTCGGGCCAAGGTACGCAGCCTTCCATTTCTCTGCAAAGTCAAACTTCCTGTTGCCAAGGGCGTGATCATGGAAATCCTGCCCGATCTCTTTTCGATTCTCGTCTGTGATAGCATACTCCAGCCCGTTTCGGGTGAGTCGATTTGGCAGCATGGTGCCAGTGCATTGCGGTGCCATCTCGGCTGCGGCTGCGGCCTCGGTATTCTCAGAGCTAGCCATATCGAGTGCTAGGCTTCTGTCGCTGCAGGAGATTGGCAAGCTGATAATGAACGTGGTTTGGAAAGGATTGTCGTTCTGCCAACAGCCAAAAGCGCTTGTGGTCTCACAGATACCGCAAATGCTCCCGGTTCTGTCTATATCGCTCCATACGGTAAAGCTGGCTGGCCCGTAACCACCGGTTCGGGCTTTGTCGTAGAAATTTGCGTCAGAGTTCAGCTAGCAACAACGCCCGGTTGGAATGTTATCGCAGGCCCGGTAGTTTGGCCCGAGACAACCGCTGGGACTTGTGACGAAAAAATAATCGATGTAGAACTGAGCTGCAACCTGTTCAGCAGCAATGACTTGCTGGTCCCTTCTGCCTGGAGGAACTCCCTAAAGCGAAGCGGGAAGTTCCGAAAGGTTCTTCAGCGGCGGCTGACCACAAAAAGCACGGACCAGCGCGGCACGAGCCAAGTAAATTACCGCATTCGGTTTAGGTCTTCTTCGCACATGACCCACTTCCACACATGACATCGTGTCAGCTTCGTGGCCTCTTTGCCGGAAAAGTTCGGGCCGGAACGCGATTTTGCGGTGAGCGCTAGCCGCGTTGGTTTTGGCGCATGAGTCATCCATCCCCTCTAACACGTGTGATGATAATCTATTACGTCTGTGGCATCATAGAGAGGTGTCCTGTTCGTCCTCCGAGGCGTCAGCTCCTCTGGTAGTTTCTGGCATGGCATCCCAGTCTTGGAACCAGTTCTCACGCCTACGGTCTCGTTCGAAGCGCCGCCGGGTCTCTTCCCCAATTTTCTCCAGCCTGAGGACTGCGTTTCTCATATCTCTGTCCAACATATTCTTCGGTTCGATGAAATCGGCTCGTGCTGGTTTCCGGAAGATGTATAGCCCCTCCCACCTCTCTGCCCTAGACAGCTGCACGTACAGGCTCATAAAGCTAGGTTTAGTCGCTGCGTTGCTGCCGTAAACGCCTTTGAGGTTGAGAAGGACCTGCGAGAACTGCTTCCCCTGGCTCTTCTGGTCTGTCATTGCGAAGGCCGGCGTGCATAGAGGTCCCATCCTATGAGTGACTCCCCCGAATCCTGGCCTGACACCGCCCGCATTTCTTCACACCATCCACTTTCGCATAAATTTTACAGCACATAATCGTTGTGAACTAAGGCGTCATTTGCAGTGTTTTCCGCCGCACCCAAGTCTGGCCGTTATGGTGAAGGTAACGGGAATCGACTATTTCATTGTCTTCAGTATGGAGCGGCGTTTATAGCTGCTTGCTGGCGACCCTGGCGGGGTCCCAAGATCTTAGCTACTCATGACAGTGGTGTCCAACCATTTTTATTCTTCGCATTGGTAGTTGCACCGTTCTCTACCAGCAGCTGCATGACAGCTTCGCACCCTCCCTGGCGGCATTCAACGGTCCTTTCAGCCTGACGTATCCCTCCAAGCAACCTCGACTCCCTTGTCCAACATTTCCACCACAGCCTTGTGGCCCAACTTATCAGTCGATTCGATGGTGGCGCCTTTCTCAAGTAGCAGATGTACTGCTCTCTCATGCCCGCCCGCGGCAGCCCATGAAAACGGAGTCCTTCTAGAGTAATCATTGGAATCAATGTCAACTCCTTGCTAACACTGTCTGGCCGTATTTATTCCGTCATTCAACAGCGACCATAGGATGTTCAAGAAGCTTCTGTACCATTCCTAAGTGGCCTTTTTCGGCTGCCCAGCAGAGTGGTGTTCGACCAGTAGTATCTTCGGCATTGACCTCGGTTTCTTCTTGGTCTAGCAACAGCTTGATGGCCGGAGTGCAGCCACTTATGGCTGCCCAGCAGAGTGCCGTCGGGCCGCGTTTGTCTTTCATGTTCAGCTGCGTATTTCTTCGAAGAAGCTGCTTGAGTACCGCCTCATGTCCTTTCTCGGCAGCCCAAGATAATGGTGTACGTCCTGAGAAATCCGCGCAAGAGGTCTGGATGCCAGGATCGTTCAATAAACACTCCACGATTGTGGTCTGTCCATTTCCCGATGCCCAAGAAAGAGGGGTCCTCCCATTATTGCTCATCGAATTGCAGTTCGATCTCGGTAGCAGTTGTGTGACCACAGATATATGGCCATCGGCTGCGGCGAATGACAGTGGGGTCCGGCCTGAGCTATCTGGGACGTCGACCTCGATTGTTTGACAGCGTAGCATCTGACCTACGACTTTCGTACGCCCAGTGCCAGCAGACCATGATAGCGGTGTCCAACCATTTTTGCCTCTGGTATTGATATTCGATCTGCGTAGAAGCTGCCCGACAACAGCCGCGATGCCGGTGACAGCCGCGTATGACAACGGTGTCCGGCCCGAGCTATCCGGTACATCGACCTCGATATTTTGATAGGCCAGCAACTGGCCTACGATATCCGCTTGTCCAGTACCAGCAGCCCACGAAAGTGGAGTCCGACCATTCTTGCTTCTGGAATTGATGTTGGATTTCGTTGAGAGCAATTCGACGATTGCAGTGTGTCCGCTGCCCGCCGCGCATGAGAAAGCAGTTCGTCCATTTTCAGTTTCTAAAACCATATTCGCTCCGTTGTTGAGCAATACCGTTACCACAGTGGCGTGTCTATGGTTCGCGGCATGGGTCAAGGGCGAGTTACCACCCCTGTCTTTGTGGTTTGGGTCAACAGAAGCCTCAAGTAAAGTAAATGTCCTTGGCCAGCAGCCCATGATAATGGAGTCCAGGCCCATGTGTCTTTGGCGTTTGGATCATGCCCTTTCAGAATCAAAGCTGCAATAGTATCCTTCATTCCAAAGAAGGATGCGACGTGGAGACCTGCCAAATCTCCTGGTAGATCTTGACTGTAACCCCGGGTCCTGGAGGAGGCCAACATGGCCTGGCAAGCGCTGGAGAGGCTGATCTTGCTCTCGAGAAAGCCCAAGATCAAATCATCGTCTTCTATTAACGCGGCGCGAACATGATATCCCCAGCTGTGCGCGGCGTAGTCGTAAACGGTATTTAGGCGCTGCCGTTCTTCAAAGTTGTCATCCGATTGACAGAAACCCTTGTCGAAAACGTTAAATGAGAGATATGCCACACAGGTCCTTGCAATATCCGACTCCTCATTTGGGAACCACTGCTTTTGCGACGGTTCTAAGTATTCCTGTGCTGTGTAGTGGACTAGCCGGATAATGTCGCTTTCTTCGTCAACTGTGACCAACCTAGCACACACCGAGACCATGTCCTCGATCTGTGGGAGGTTGTTTCCATTAAGTTTAGCCTTATGAACTTCTACTGCTAGAGCGTGTTAAAGTTCCGCTCTGGTGAGAGGTCGTTTAGTGCATGTGATCTATGCAAGAAAGACTATGGCGAGCTTTTTCAGCCCTGGCTTCTGTTCATTAATTCTCTCCATGGCTGTCTTGTATGCCTGAGCTAGTACCTACACCTTTAGATCTTCGCTCGATGCTGGACTTTGCTTCTAGAATCCTTACATTGCATTCTTAATCGCCCTTAGTATAGTCTTGTCATTAAGTGATCTAAGATATAATTTAGCTAAGAGAAACTTAGAGAAGAGTTAGCTATTATATATCGCTGATAACTACTTCTGAACTTACATTTTATATACTGTGATTAAAACTCCTGCCTTGATCTCTTCTTATAATAGTCGACTCCTTTAAACGAAAGACAGGAGGTGTTCTACGTAGCCCTTAATATATCTCTCCAAACCTTTGCTTATTATACAGATCTTCAAAGTATCAACGACTTTAAATCGATTAATAAAGATTGGGGTTCCAGGGCCTTGCACACGATGTTATAGTAGTCTACAGGGTGAACCACTAGTAGCCAACTGGAGTGTGTGCGGAGCTTGTGGAATAAGGTGGCTTGATAGTGAATGCGAGGCTGTATAGAAGGAATAATTTCTTCCATATTCCAACAGTTGTTGTGGGGGTTGAAGGCAAGATATGGAGAATAAAAGACAAGTACGTTGTAGAGAATTGAATGGAGTATAGGATACTCCAAGATGGTAGGAATCAGAGTTGAATTGATGATGTTAAGGATGAAGATTGGAAGACCTCTCTCCTGGGGGCGACCCCTTTATATATCTAATTTCCGGCTCCAGGCTTCCATATTCCACTCGAACAAGGTTCGATAATTAAGGTTCCGAATAACCGTTATAGCCGTTACGGCCGGTAGCCACATGAGGCCACGTTACGGATTAGAACCGATAAGGTGATAAGATAACCTTATTATAAATTATTATATAATAGATAACCTTATATAAAATAGAGTTTCGGATACGTTTTATATTCTATTTTTCATTCTGAACAGCCTCAGCCTATTCAAACCTTATTTAGGCCACGTTTCAGCTATATAAAACCTTAAATTAAGGTTTACACAACTTAATTATTTTACAATCTATTCCAGATGTTCCAGAAGTGGAATAATATTTTCAGGGTACAGGGTATGCAACCCTCACCCTAGGAATGACTGCAGGGTACGTTAAGTACTTTGTTATATAGTTATGGCTATAGAGTTATTAATATAATAACTACAGGGTACGCAGTTACTATAATTGCTCAGGTTCTGTTCTGTATTACAGGGTACGCTATAATGCTTAAAGGCCTTATAGGCTTCCTGCTTATAGTTATAGCTTATAATTCATAATCTCTAGAATAAATTATAATGTGACTAAAAGGTTAATTCCATATCTAGCTTAGATGTTAAAAAGCTTAGATCAAAATTTCCTTTAGTGACCCTTTGATACTTGGCATTTATTAACTGCGTTAATCTATACCTAGTATTCCTCCCAGTTAAGAAGCTACTTATTACGACCTGCACCTGACACAGGCCTTGAGAGGACTAGTGCGGGTTAAGACAGAACGTATAGCAGGACGCCAACAGGTAAGAGGTGTTCCAAAGACGGCTTACTGAGCTAGCACTCCTAGATGGGGGTTTAATGTCACTGTAAGTCGTTATCACTATAATGCACAGAGGTGAGTCTGAACAGTAGGACATAAATGAATAATTGAATATTAGCGTGAGGAACTAGAGTCCCTCACGGTGGTTATGGGCACAACTATAGCTATTTATACTAACTAGCTAAGAAGTACTTTATACCTTACTTAGTCCACTGTGTTTAATGGTACACCACGTAATTACGGCTAAGCAGCTAACTAAATAGTGCTTAGTGTTATTAGTCCCTGTAGGCCATTAAGTACTTTCTTACTAGTTATAAGGGTTTTAAGTCTTTACACCCCTAGCCCAGTATGTCTAGACGGTATATACTGTCTTCCCACACTGTTCCTTAAGTAAGGGTTTCGTTAGGCCGCCCTAGCCTAAGTGACGGTCTGTAGGGTTATTACATAATTCCCCCTCTTTAACATTCTTTTTCTATAAAGAATCGCTAGGTTAGTTTCCTTTTTCCTCCACCTTTATTATGTCTTCTAACTGTATTAAGAAGTGTAAAAGATAGAGAAAGCAGGAAAAGGCTCCTTATAACCGTTATATTTGTTTTGTAAAATCCTTTAACGCTTTTAGTTTACAGATATCTCCCTACACCTGTTATTAAACTAAGTCCTTACTATGTTAAGTTATAACGTAATCCGACAGTTACGGCAAGTGTTAGTCTGCTAGTATACTTTTTTTATGTGACGTATTTAGTTACTTTAACGAGTTTATTAAGGGTTTAGTAGATAAGAAAAAGGAGTTAGACACCCTATATAACCAGGTGGTTATTAAGTATTATAACTCTTTTATAAAGTTATAACGTGTTAAAACTTAATAGTGTGTTATTAAAGTGAAGGTAATGAAGGTGTTTTCCCGTAAGGCTGAAGTTTTATCTTTTTAAGAACGGGTAGAGGTAGCGGACCCTGTCTAAGCTAAGCTGGTTTCCTAGGACTAGGACTCTTTTCTTACGGGCTTCCCTCCTAAGGGGTTATTATAGCCTGTGACGTCTTTTTAACCTAGTTTATAGCTTTCTTTTTTAATAAATGGAAATGGTTTCTTTATTAACTCCTTTATTAGTTTTTATTCTTATGTGGAGCTTAATAGGGAGCTTTAGAGGCCCAGTCTCCTTATTAGGTTTATAATCCTTATAACTCTAATTAAGGTTTTAATAAATGTCCTTCTATACCTATTAAGGAGTTTCCTACTGCTTTTTAAGTTTTAAGTCTTATAGTGGTTTTACTCTTTAGTATAGTAGTTTAAATGTTAGATCTTATCTTATTTCTGGTTCTTATTATTAGTTTTAATTAATCTGGATTCCTTTAGTGGAACTTTATAATTAAGTCTAGGTATTTAAGATTTTTAACTGGTTCCTATAAGTTACTTTTAGGGTTATAGTCTAGTTATTTAATAAGGTATTTAAATATATTCTTTCCCTTTTATAAATTTATAACTTCCTTAATATTATACTTATCCTTATTAGTGTTAATCTTAATCTTCTTTTTTAAAGGAACTCCCTTTAGGGCAGGTTCTAAAAGTGAGATGTGAAAAACCTTAATTTACACTTTTATACTGGCGGGTAGGTCTAGTTTGTAATTAAAGGTGGTGACTTTTTTCTTAATCTGGAACAGTCTGTACCTTTTAAAGTTAAGCTTTTTACTAAGCTGTTTTAAATGTAGGTTTTGTGAAAAAAGGTAAACATAATCCCTTTCTTAAAAAGTTAATCCCTTAACTTATTCACTATTATAGTAAAGTCTTTCCTTAAGTACTAATTACTTAGTTTAGTGTTTATTAGTAAACTTCTTCATTTATTCACGTGTAAACTTAAATTTAACTTATAAGTAGTTATATAATTCTTACATCTGGTTTACATAAACTGTAGCTTAAGGGGCGCTAGTAGGTAAGCTTTAATGGAGTTTAGGCTCTTTACTGTAATTAGTAAAGAATAGTGATATACTTATTAACTTAATTAATATTATATTATAAGTTATCTGCACTGTTAGTAACAATTTAAGCCAGTTATCTTATTTAAAGTTAATATAGGTTTAAAAATACGTTATAAATACCTAGTTAACTTACTTTATTTAACTATCTGTCTGTAGGTGGAAGGCTGTTAAAAGCTTACTCTTCACACCTATTCTTTACATTAGCCTTTATTAGAACTTTAACATAATTAGCTTATCTTAATCTGTGACGATATTATCTAGTTAAAGGTGTTATAAAACTACCTCTCTTTTAAAGATATAAGTAAGTTATTTTACTATTATGTCCTTTAAGGTAGGTAGAAAGTAAGCCTATTTTGTTAATCTGTTAACTATTATAAGGATTTAGTTATAAGTAACTCCTATAACAGGGTCCCTAGACTTTAGAATCCTAGTGATAAAGTCGAGTAAGATGAAACTTTATAATGCCTGTAATATAGGGAGTGGTTTAAAAAGTCTATAAGGCTTATAACACCGGTTTTACTTCTAATAGCAGATGTTACAATTATTAACCACTTCTTTAACTAGCTTTTTTATTCCCAGGAAGGTGTACGTTTATTAAGCTTATGTAAGGGTTTTAACTTAGCTTATATATCTTTTAAGTTAAGACTTATAAACCTGTTAGACGTACTCCTTCCATTTATCTAAGTTATAAACGTACAGTTTCTCTTAATACCAGAGCTTTACTTTTAATTTAGGTACACCGTCTACGCCTTCTAATAGCTGTTCTAGCTAATAACTAGTTTTATTATAGTTTAAGTGCTTTAAACACTCCTTTTTATAATCTTACATATACCTTAAGAAATCTCTTAAAGGGTACTTATACTTATAAGTACCTTTTACTAACCTCCTTATTTAAAAGTCCTGTTATTACTAATAGATATTATACTTTATTTATAAGTTTATATAAATGTTAATAGTTTATTTTAACGTTTAGTTATCTAACACTTATAATGTATACTTTAATGTGCCGTTCTTAACTTTATTAAATATTATAATGGGGATTAAGACTGGATTAGCATCCCTGTAGTCTTATCTCTAATTAAGAGTATTAGCTTACTTATTATCTTTTCCTTTAATATAGTAAATCTGGAAGTGGAATAAGGTTATTAACTCTACCTATTATACTTATTATGGATTAAGTTCTTTAGTTAGGAAGTATTAAAGGTTATTATAGTTTAAAAAAACCTAGACTAGTTCTTCTATACTATTTAAATATAATACTTACTTAATAAAGCATTAAATGATTATTATT
>Ga0247770_1001134_pt1 | contig 22832 bp, 2 predicted proteins | sample UWRJL136409B6_FD_179943 | JGI IMG/M metagenome (GOLD analysis project Ga0247770, IMG submission 179943) | Plant litter microbial communities from Arlington Agricultural Research Station in Wisconsin, United States - UWRJ-L136-409B-6 | ecosystem: Environmental > Terrestrial > Plant litter >... | reverse complement strand
GCCTCCGGACAGGTTTCTGTCGCTTTGTTCGCTGCACTTATTTAAATAAGCTTAATACCCCACGCTAAAATTGCCAGGAGCGAAAGTGAGGAATGGAGCGCCCCGTAGCGTAGCGAAGGGCCGTCGCGGAATGACGAACGAAGCGACGCCAGCAATTTTAGTAATCTTACTCTTTAGTATAGTAATTTAAATATTAGATTTTGTTTTATTTCTAATTCTTATCGTTAGTTTCGGTCGGTCTGGATTTTTTTAGTAGAACTTTGTAATTAGGTTTAGGCATTTAAGATTTTTAACTGGTTTTTACAAGTTATTTTTAAGGCTGTAATTTAGTTACTTAACGAGATATTTAAACGTGTTCTTTCCTTTTCGTGAATTTATAACTTCCTTAATATTATACTTATCCTTATCAGTATCGATTTTAACTTTCTTTTTTAAGGGAGCTCCCTTTAGGGTAGGTTTTAAAAGTAAGACGTGAAAAACTTTAATTTGCACTTTTATGTTAGTAAGTAAGTTTAATTTATAATTAAAGGTAACGACCTTTTTTTAACTTAAAACGGTTTGTATCTTTTGAAATTAAGTTTCTTACTAAGTTGTTTCGAATGTAAGTTCTGTAAAAAAAAGGTAGATATAATCCCCCTTTTGAAGAGTTAGTCCTTTAACTTATTTACTATTATAATAGAGTCTTTTCTTAAGTATTAGTTACTTAGTTTAATGTTTATTAGTAAACTTCTTTATCTGTTTATATGTAAACTTAAGTTTGGTTTATAGGTAGTTATATAACTTTTACATCTAGTTTATATGGATTACAGCTTAAGGAGTATTAGTAAGTGGGCTTTAACAGAGCTTAAGCTCCTTACTGTAATTAGTGAAGAACGGTAATATACCTGTTAACTTAACTAGCGTTATATTATAAGTTATCTGTACTGTTAGTAACAGTTTAAGTTAATTATTTTATTTAAAGTTAACGTAAGCTTAAAGATACGTTATAAGTATTTAGTTAATTTACTCTGTTTAGCTATCTGTCTGTAAGTAAAAGGCTGTAGAAAGCTTACTCTTCACACTTATTCTCTATATTAGCCTTTATTAAAACTTTAATACGATTAGTTTATCTTAATTTATAATAATGTTATTTAGCTAAAGGTATTATAAAATTACCTCTTTCTTAAAGATATAAGTAAGTTACTTTACGGTTATGTCTTTTAAAGTTAGTAAAAAGTAAGTTTACTTCGTTAATCTGTTAATTATTATAAGGATTTAGTTATAGGTAACTCTTATAATAGGGTCCTTAGATTTTAAAATCCCAGTAACGAAGTTAAGTGAGATAGAGCTTTATAATGCTTATAGTATAGGGAGTAGTTTAAGAAGTTTATATAGCTTATAGTGCTAGTTCTGCTTTTAATAGTAAACGTTATAGTTATTAACCACTTCCTTAATTAGCTTTTTTATTCTTAAAAATGTATATACCTGTTAAGCTTATATAAGAGTCTTAACTTAGCTTATATATCTTCTGAGTCGAGACTTATAAACCTGCTGTATACACTTCTTTTACTTATTTAAGTTATAAATGTACAGTTTCTCTTAATATTAAAGCTTTACTTTTAGTTTAGGTATGTTATTTACGCCTTTTAGTAGTTATTCTAGCTGATAATTAGTTTCGTTACAGTTTAGATATATTAAGCACTTCTTTTTACAGTTTTATACGTACTTTAAGAAGTCTCCTAAGGGGTACTTATACTTATAAGTACCTTTTATTAGCTTTCTTATTTAGAAGTCCTGTTATTGTTAATAGATATTATACTCTGTTTATAAGTTTATATAGACGTTAATAGTTTATTTTAACGTTTAGTTATCTGATATTTACAGTATATACTTAAATATGCTGTTTTTAACTTTATTAAATATAGTAATAGGGATTAAGACTGGGTTAGTATTTTTATAGTTTTATCTTTAACTAAGAGTATTAGCTTACTTATTATCTTTTCCTTTAATATAATAGATCTGGAAGTGGAATAAGGTTATTAACTTTACTTACTGTATTTACTGTAGATTAAGTTCCTTTATTAAGAAGTACTGGAAGTTATTATAATTTAAAAAGACTTAAACTGGTTCCTTTATACTGTTTAAGTACAGTACTTACTTAGTAAAGTATTAAATAATTATTATTAGTTCTTTATTATAAATTAGGTAACGTAAGGCTGGGCTGTAGATCCCTTTTAATAAGAAGGTAATTAGGTAATGTTTTTTATTATCTTAGATTTAGTTAAGTTCTTGTGACGACCCTGCAGGCCGTCGCTTGGGCTGGAGCGGCCCGACGAATCCCCCGCACAAGGAACAGTGCAGGAAGACAGTACGCACGGTACTGCGCACTGGGCCAGGGGTGCAAAGACCTAAAGCCCCTATAACCAACCAGCAGTTGCTCAGTCTTGGCAGAAGTGCTCACTTACTAAGCAGCTGTGAGACCTTTAAGTAAAGAGTGCTTAGTGGCAGGTTACTTAGCTCCTCACTAAATAATAAACCACTAAGTAAGGTATAAGGTACTTCTAGCTAGTTAGTATAAATAGTTATAATTATACCTATAACTACCGTAAAGGACTCTAGTTCCTTACACTAGTATTTAATTATTCATTTATATCCTACTGTTCAGACTTACCTCTATATATTATAGTAATAATAACTTACAGTAACATTAAACCCCCATCTAAGAGTGTTAGCTTAATAAGCCGTCTTTAAAACGCCCCTTACCTGTTAACGTCCTGCTATACGTTTTATCTTAACCTACACAACTAAAGTCTTAAATAACCTAACTTTAAAGTTATATTACCTATTACAATAAATAGTTTTTTAAAGAAGAAGGAAAGGTTAAGTTTACTAAAGCCTTACTAGATAAAGTAACTGTTTATTAGTATAAACCTTATATAAAAACAATTAATAACCTCTCTGTAAATAAAGCATGAAAAGACACCCCTGAAACTTAAGCCCTTTTTAACAATTTCGACATTTTTATTAACTAGCTTTAAACTAAGTTTAAGGAGCTAAACACTCCCAGGCGGGCTAAATAACGCCTTATAGCCTTAAGACAGACGTCCTTAATCCTTAAATTCTCTACACGCTTTAAATTAAAAGCAGTAAAGACTAAGCTTAACTAAGAAACCCTAGTAATACTGTTTTAAAGTAATCTAAAAAAGCACGTTACTAAAGACCTTTACTAAAAGGATCAGCTAAACTGTTGGGTTTTTACAACCCTAACCCGGCCAGTGTGGTTAAAACAGTGTGGCTGGATCCACGCAGCCGCTCCGCGGCTACATCCGTGGATCTGCACAGCCAAGAACGCCAGACTCCACTGCCAACCTCGTATTCAGTCAGCCAACCTCGCTTCACAAAAGCGAGTGTGGCCAATGCACTCCGTGCACTGGCCAACCTCACGGCTATAATAACACGGCTTCCACTCTCGAAGATAGAAAGAATTAATCACCTTCAACACACACTGTTTTCCAATGCCTTGACCCCTTTTGCATTTCAACATAAACCGTCTCTAAGAATTAGTCGAGATAGTTATTAAGGCTAATAATCAGTATTATAATCATTATTATTAAAAGAACTTTTAGAAGGAACAGACCCTTTATTAGCTAAGTAAGCTTAAGAAGGGGAATTAGTTAACTGTAACAGGTTATTATCCCAGGTTAATAGATATCAGTATAGTAAACTGTCAGAATTAACTTAACTGTAATAAACCCTAATAATAATAATAATAAAAGCAGTTTAAGGACCTGTCTTAAGTCTAGTACTTCAACTGTAATAAGAAAAGTTATATAATACAGTAGTACCTATTATTAAAGTAAATTAGTTAGAAACCTATTTTAAAAGGAGGGAAGTATATTAAGTTTAACTTAGGAGATGTCTACGTTAGGATAGTAGGTAACGAAGAAGACTGTATTTAGATAAATAAGTGTAATTTAAGAGACGAGGAAGAAGAGGAAGAACCCTAAGATATAATGTACTTAATCCTTAAGGGTGTCTTAAAAGAGTTAGTTATAGAAGTGTAGGTTATAGTAAACTGACTTTAAAGTGGAAACTTAAAACCATTAAAGGTGTAAGTTATAAAAGACTAACTTCAGGAAGAGATGTTCCAGTTAGCTATTATAAGTCTTAAAAACCTTACCTTATAAGCCTAAAAACTAAGGAAGTTTAGGAAAGACCCTGATTTAAAAATTATTAAAATAGTAAAAGGAGTTAAAAAACTAGCCCTTTAAGTTACCTAAATAGTAAAATAAGCTTTAAAAGGTAAAAGAGAATAAGTTAAAAAAGTCGAATTAAAGAAACGGAAATTCTTTTTAATAATACCCCTTAAAACTTTTAAATATTTTAAATATGTTAAGTAAATCAGCACCCTTACCTCCTTAAAAGAAGGACAGCTTAGATAGCTACCCTGTATTAAAGCCAGTATACCTTAGACTGGCACCTTAAGGGTCTCCTAAGAAGGTATAAAGTAAGTACACTAATGGAGGGTCTAAGAATTAAAGGAAAAACATTAAAAGCTGGTAGATAAAGTAAAGGACTTATAAGTTAAAAGTCTTACTGTAACGTCTAAAGATAAAGTAGTAAAAATTAAATTATAACTCCGTAATAGAGTTTACTTTACTAATTAGCTTAAGTACCAACTTATTAAAGAAGGTTATTTTATAGAAGAATAAGCTAAGTTATTACTACCTAAGTTTTAAGAAAAGGTTTAAGAGAAATAATAAACCTAAAGGTAAGTAAAAGGAGAGAAGGAATAAGGTAACACTTTACCTGTTTTATACTTTATAACCATAACACCTACAGTTAACATTAACAATCCCAGTTATAAGGACATATTATAGATTAATTACGTGTACGATAACTGCGCTTTTAACCAGCATTATAGACTTAAGGCCCTTTATAACTACTTCCCTAACATACAGAAATAAGATTACGCTATTATAAAGATAGAGTTAGAACTAATCCATTATTAAATCTCCTACTCCCTAATAAGGGAGTCTAATAATAAGTAAAAAGTTACTATAGTTAACTAAGCCCCCACCACGTGTTAGTAAAGAGGGGTATTTAATAACTGCCTAGTTATAACGTACTTATTACACCTTAATAGAAAAGTTAAAGAATGGTAGAAGTGAGAAGACTATTAACAGATCTAAGAGTAAAAAGATATTACTGTAATCCAGTCCCGTAAAGTGTACTATCGACTTATTAAGGACTTCAGGAACATTGTACCGTTTAAAGTCAACTGGACGCTAAGGCGTGAAAACTTAAAAAAGGTTAATCGCTAAGTTTATTAAAGCTGCCTGTTTTTCTAAAAAGAATTAAGAAAAGGTTATAAGCCCTTTAAAAGGGCTGGAAACTAATAGTTTACTAGTTAGTAAAAACCCTAAGAAGAAGGAGAGGTACTTAAAGGTTAGGCTAAATAAGACCTTAAGGATAGATAATTATTATAACTTAGATGTTAAAAAAGTATAAGCATTATTCTGTTAATGTTAACTTAATAGACGGAAGAGGGAGGCCGTTTAAGGTAAGAGTAGTAATTAATAACGGGAGTACTTCCAACCTAATACACCTATTATTAATTAACTGAAGGAAACTCTTTAACTAAGAGTATAAAGAGATTATTCCCATTTAAAATAGAGAAGGAGGCCTATATTAATATAATAACAGTAAAGTTACTTATTACTTACCACTTTTAATTAAAGTGGATAAGGACGAATAATAAGTGGACTTTAACGTTATACTAATTATAAGGTATAATATAATCTTAAGTTTACCTTAACTGGAAAAGTATAACCTTATAATCAACTAAAGGAGTGGCTTTTACCTTTAATAAGTCCCCTAGCTGTAATCACTATTTAGAGAAAGTTAAAAAGGCACTAAACCGCTTTAAAGATATATAAAGCATTTAAAAGCACATTAAACCCTTAAAACTAAGTATAGTTTAGGTTAGGTTTATTAAAACAGTTAAAGGATTAGAAGGTCTACTGTATTACTTAAATGACAATTTAAAAAGTGGAAAGAAATTAAAAGCTAATTTATAAATAAGCGAAGAAGTTAACTTATTTAAAGTACTAATGGAGTATAGGAAGTTTACCCTGTTTTAAAAAAAGATACTGTAATTACCAGACTACAGACTATAAGATTACAAAATTAAGTTAAAACCAGAAGTGAAGCTCCGCAGCTTCTAGCCCTACTACTTAAACCCCTAGTAGGCTAAGGCTTTAAGGGAGTATATTGATAAAAATTTAAAGAACGGATTTATCGTAAAGTCCCAGTCCCTAACAGGGTACCTAGTACTGTTCGTCCTAAGAAAGGGAGACAGTAAACTATATATAGTTATTGTTGTTTATCTTACACTATAGGAGCTGAAAGCTCCGCCCGTGAGGGCAAGCGGTCCCTCTACTGCTAACTATCTACTGTCGGGGCGTGGTTGGGGCGTTTCCACCCCGCCCACTCTTCTGTTTATCTTACTAAAATACATATAGTTTAATCTTAATTACTAAACATAATGACAGGTTATAGGGTTAGTGCCTTATACTAACATATGTTATAAGTGAGATAGGGGCGTAAGCGGGTTATTCTCAGTTCTGCTACACTTACACCCCTTAACTGTAATGGTTTAAAGGTCTTACGTCACCTCCTTTTTCATCCAGGATAAAAAGGGAGACCCCTTTAACCCAGGGCAGCTCCCTAGGGTTTAACCGGGATTAAGGCGCTAACGGCTTAGGGGTAACTCTGTGATATCTCCCCCTTTTAATCCAGTCTTCTTTACACTGCTTTAATTATCGCTAGTTTATGGTTTTTTATTCGTTATAACTTTTAATTCTACACTTTATTAACTTACTTCCTTTAAGCTGTTATCGCTTTATTCCTTCCGTTTAAGGTTACTAGTGTGGCCAGCTAACCTCCGTATACCTCCTCTAATGGCTTTATAGTTTCCATCTAACCTTTTTATTAAGGCTAACTGGCCTTTACGGTTCTTACAGCTCCACTCTCTAACCTTTATAAATTCTTCCTTCATCTTTAACCTTCCTTTAAAACTTTTCTTCTTTTAACTATTAACTTCCTTCTTTTAAGCTTTAAGCCTTACACGCCTTATAATTACCTTTTTATACCCTTACTTACTTACTTTTACTGTTATTATATCCATCCTAAGCCCTTATAAGTGTAACTCTAACGGCTTTAATTATAACCTTTTTACTATTACCACCTGTAACCACCTTATTAACACCCTATTAATTATTTATATTATCCCCTTTTTATTATATCACTAATATGTTATTAATAATAACGTTAATAAGTTACCTTACCTAACTTATGTTAACTTATTAAATAACTATACTTATTTAAACTCCCCTTTAAATTATTATAAGTGCTATCCTGTTTAAAGTAAGTAACTGCTTTTACTATTTACAAGGCGTTTATTAACTGATTTTAAACTTAATTTATTATTAGAAGTGTGGTAACAGTTATAGTAATTATCTTTATATAATAAGTTTTTATATCGCTTACACTCTATTTACTGTTTACTAAACTATTTAGGGTCTAGGCTTCACTTACACCTTAAAGTGTTACGTTACCGTTATAGTAATCTGTACGTTTTATAAGCTAGCTGCTACTTTAGCTTACTAAGATGTAAGTAATTTCTTTTATTAAGTTATATACAGGTTATTAATAGTGTAATAACTGATTAATTAATTTAATATAGTCTGGCAGGTCTGGTTATCTCTCTACCTTAATGTTAGGATAACTAAATAATAAGCTATTAAACGTTTAGGCTGTAATTAAAGCGTCCCTCCCACTCCCTTTAGCTTAGGTTTATCTATTATAATTTACAACAGTCCTAATAACAGTCCCGTAATACCGGCTTAAGCTACCTAAGTACCTTTACTTACCACTCTTACAGGTAGCTTACAGGTTAATATTACTCCACCTGTTTAGGCTTAGCGTCTTAAGATATACTTAGACCTTATCTAGTGTCGTTTAACTATATTTAAGAGTTTTACTAATTTAAAGGGCTAGATTACTTAATAATAAGTTAATTAGGACGTAAGTACACGTTAATTACAGTCTGTCTACAGTTTATTTACTATTAACTGTTATTATAAGTTATTATTAATAACACTTAAGATTAAAACTATCCTCCTCCTAATAATCTTTAAATTAATAGTAATAATTACATTTAGTTAATATATAATAATATAAGGGTTATTTACAGTATATTTACAATGTATTTATAATATATTTATAGTTTAAATCTTTAATTATATAATTATCCCTTAATATTATTTACTGTTTTATCTTCCAGGTTAAGTCTTTACTATACTGCCTTAAAATCTAAGCTGATATCTTAATATTTTCTTCTTTTTCATACCCTATATGTTATTAGGGTTAGTGTAATCTAGTAATAGTTTACCTAAGCCTCTCCCATTATCGTTAAGTATCTTAATTAAGTTATATTCTTCTAGCCTTTTAATTTCTATAATTTAATTAGTAATAATTATTACACTTATTAGGTGTAATAACCTTACTCTTAAGTTTTATTAATTATAAAGCTAAATACTGTATAAGCTACTCTTATTATACTTTAGGCACCTTAGGATTATATATACCACCGTTTCCAGGGTAATACTACACTAATATTAAAGCGACACCACCTTAAGGACCTTTCTTTAGTAAAGGAAAGCGTTTAGGTTAATCTTCTCCATTTTAACCTGTATAAAGATAAAGTTTTAAGCTTTTATAAGTTCTTAATAAAGTTAAAGTAATATCTTACTCTTATTAAGGTTATATATATCCATTATAGTAATAATGTAATTATAATATGTAAACACCTTATACCTCTTTTTTCGTCATCTTTCCTTTTAATTATAAAAGGTGGAGATATTAAGGTTACAGTCTATCTACTTCTTTTAATCCAGGTTTTCCACTTTTCTTAATATAAGCCCTAGCTAGTCTTTTACCCACACAGTTTTCGTTAAACTACTATTTATTAAAGGGGTATATATTGTTACACCTTATTTTTATTTCACCCATTTAACTATCTTCTTATTAATATTATATAAGAGTTTTATAATCCTTATATATTTAAGTTACTACTTAACTTTTACTATTTATTAGTTTAAGTAAATATTAAATAATAGGACTTAAACTTCTAATTTTAAGTTCTTTATTAAGGTTACCTTATACGTTTTAAGTATAATCTGTAAGTACTGTGTCTAAGTAGTTTTTAACTTTTTAACTATCCCTTTTACCAGTCCTCTTAACTTTATTAACGTATATTATATATTCACTCTGTAAGTAAGGACACTTTTAATAACTTTAATGTAAATTTCTTAAGTGTAAATAACTTACACTCCCCACGTTTTCCCTATAAGTTAGGTTAATATAAGGGTTTAAGTTTTTATTTTTCTAATAATCCTTTTTTAATAAGCTTTCCAATTAAGCTTTTTATTAAACTAGACTCTTAAAAACCTAGCTAACTCTATTAACGCTAATCTTAAGTGGTCTTCTCTTAGAATCTTTACTCTTTCAGTTTATAAGCGCTTTACTTATAAGAAGTGAATAAGCTTACTTTTTTTTAAGTTAAACGTTATCCCCTTTTCCTTTACCTATTCCTTACAGATTTTATATATAGCTTTAAGGATCTTATAACATATTAATATGTTATATATAAAGGTCTGGAGATTTATATCGTCTATAAAACCTAATATAATTAAGCCTTTAATATATTTTAGCTTTTTATACAGTGTATTAATAAAGAGGATAAAAAGGATTACTAATAGGGGGGATCCTTAGGGGATCCCTTAGGTGATGTCTTACAGCGTTAACAGCCTACTATTAAATAGTAATTAGGCCGTTCTCTTATATATATAGCTAATTAATTAAAAGATAAGCTTTCTTTTAAACCTTAAGTCTTTTAATATAGTAAACAGCCAGTTTTAATCTACTTTATTAAACACTTTAGTGATATCTAATTATAATAATAAGGTATAAGCTTTATATGATTATATTATATAAACGCTATTAATAATAACTTAAATGGTTATATCTATTACTCTTTTCTTTTTAAATCTAAACTAGAGGTTAGGGAGTATATAGGCCGTTTCTATTATAATAGAGATCCTCTTTATTAAGATGGCTTTAATAATCTTCCTTATTATATTTAATAAGGCTACAAGGTAGTATACTTTAGTGTGTTTCTTATTATTAATTAATTTCCCTGGTTTTAATAGTATTATAATATATATAATATACTAACACTTTAAGTAATAGTTAAGGTTAAAGCTTACTTATATAATCTTCGTTAAAATGGCCGACAGTCTTCTATCCTTATTACAGGTCTTTAAAAGGTTATTAAAGATCCTGTCTAATCTTAATACTTTTAAAGCGCCTACTCTCTAAATAACCTTTTTCACGTCTAAATCCTTCACCTTCCAGTCTATTAATATAATCTTTAAAAAGGAGCTTACTCTCCAGTTAAAGTCTTTAAGTTTTAAAAGGTCCACTTTTAATACAGGGAAAAAACGTTTATTAAGTTCTCTTATCTTCTTAATATGGGTGATAGTTATTTAAGGTTTATTAAGTGTGGTGTCTTTTATAACTTATAGTATTAGAATAGCTGGTGGTTTAAAGGGTTAATAGCTATGTAATCTGGCTTAACGTTTAATATTCCACATTTCTTTTAAGTCCTTATTAATTACTATCTTATTAAGGGAGCCTTACTAACACCTTATTTACACCTTACTAATCACCTTATCTTTATATCTCTTAACCTTCCTTAACTCTTTTTTTACAGTGTAAAAGTGTTACGTTCTCCATATCCTTTCTACTCTCCTTATATCTTTTACAGCTCTTTTTATTTTATCGTCCCATTATAACGTTATAATCCCTGTGTTTAGTTTCCTTTTAGGTACTATAGTGTTTATGATATATAAGAGCTCCTTTAATAATGCTTTAAATGTTTCTTTTAATTTATAGATATTATTTATACTAGTTAGTATTATAAGGTGTTTTACCATTACTGTAATTATTATAATGTTTATTATTTTATAGCTGTAACCTTCCTCTCCTTCTTTTCATTTTACCAGTGTGTTATTAATCTTAACTGTTTGCAGTATATAGTCTAACCTGACTATACTCTTTACACTTAAATAGTTAACACCTAGTGTGTGGGACGCTTATACGTGGTTTATTATACTGTCTCTTTCTCCGTTTTTACATTTAAGTTATGTTAATTCCCTAAAAAGAGTCTTTAACATTAGGTCTTAGTCTTCCACTAGCTTTACTAACGACTTAACCTTAAGGCTCTTATATCCCTCCTTATCTTATATTAAGTTATATGTGTTAAAGTTACCTATTATAACTACTTTCCTTTAGGGCGCTTTTACCCTAATTTCAGTTAAGGGGATAACTTAATTATCTAGTTTCTTACTTAATATATAGATTAAGTAAACTGTAATAGTTTCCTCTTTATAGTTAAACGTTATTAACGCCCAGTCTGGGCTAGAGTTTATAATCTACGTTATATTAATAAGCCGTTTACTAACGTATAACGTTACCCTCTTATTATAGTAGATTATGTTAAATTTCCCTCCTTTTTTACATTTTAAAGTGCTGGTAAACTGGCTCTAAGGTAGTTCTTATATTACTATTAGGTTGTAATCGCTCTGTATTTCCAGCGCCTTATTAAGTCTTACGTCCTTATTATTAATATTCCAGTATAATACTTTTAACTTTATTAACTGTTTTATAAAGGGCTGCCTGTAAATAGTGATGTAATTAGTTATAAGGGTTATTAAACTTTATTAATAATTACTATTAATCTTACTAGGGCTTTTACAGGTTACTATCTAGGTGGGGTTAGTATAGTCTCCAGGGCGTTATTAGGGCTTAATAGCTTTATATATTACGTAATATTATTACTGTTAAGTATTTTTACTTTTTTTAAAAGATTAAATCTCCCTACTTTAACCTATAAGATTTATTTTCTTTTATTAACTACCTGGTTTCTATATCCCTATATAACTGTAAACTAGTCGGCTGCGGTGCGTTTACGTTTAGTAATAGGGGTGAAGTTTAGGTTTTGTTTATTCCTTTCCCTATATGGTTTTTCGTACGTTATAGCTCTGTTAAGGAAAATTACTTTAACGTGCTTATAGTGCTCCTTTACTACGTGGCAGTCCTTATAGAAAGTTAGGTGGTTACTGTTACAGTTAATATATATTAACTTATATTATTCTAGTTTTAGTTTTATTAAGTAGGTTACTTCTCGTTTACTAACCTTTATACTATTTATATATAGTACTCCTGTGTATAGTAAATAGTGTAATATCTCCTTATAAAACTTTACTTTATATCCCCATTTACTACAGTTAAAGTATTAGGTTACTTTCACTTCACTTTTATAACGCTTATAGGGGAAGTACTTATATTTTATAATTATACCCTTTTTAATTAGGCTGATAATGTCTTTTAAGTTATATATTTTAATAATAAGCTATATAGTAAGGTTTAGTTTACCGTTAGGTTATTTACAGCCTTACCTGTAGTTAATCTTACTAATCTGTATATTATTATAGGTGTTAAGGTTTTCTATTATCTAGCCTTTATTTATTATAAAGTTATAACTATTAATAAGTCTAATACGTAGTCTCTTTGCTAATATTATATAAGTGCGTTATTTAAGGACTGCTCCCTCTTTTAAAGTTTAATATACCTAACTTTTATTATTAAGGTTATTATATCATTCTTATTTATCTTCTTTAAACGTGATTACCACGTTATTAAACTATTAAAGGAGCTTTATTATCATTATACCTATCTTCTTAATATTTTAATTAACCTTTTATATAATCTTTACAGAGGTGTTATTCTTTAGGTTTATATTTATAATTGTAAGCTCCTTAAAGGCCTTCTTAGGTATGTAGTATGTACAGGTTACGTTTAAGATTAAGGTAGTTGTGTTTCCTAATTAGAGTGCCCTTATATAAGTGTAGGCTTTATTAGGTCCGGTCTTTTAATTAACTACTTTTTCGATTTTTATTACTTTTTTAAGGATCTTTTAAATACTTGTATTAATAGTGTTACTAGTGGTAGTGGTTAGATTAACAGGCGTTTTCAGGGCGTTTACAACGTGTTTGTATATCTGCTCTGTCCTGAAGACGGCTTTAAAGTAGGCCCTTACGGCTTTAAGGATCGCTCTAAATGTACACTCTTTAACTCCCCTGCCTGTTATAACGTCTTAAAAGTTTTTATAAAGATTTTCCTCCTAGTTATTCTTCTACTTCCCCTTTACAATCAGTTTGTAAGTGTGCTGTAAGCGCTGTAACTTACTTAACCCATTTTTCTACTGAAAATTTCCTTATCAGTTTAGATGGACGTTTTCGCCCTTAAAAGAGGGTTCAGCGCTATCGCTAGCCGCGCCTTTAGTGCGCGATCGGTGCGCCATCACTGCGCGAGGCAGTTTAGGTCGCTGATTCCAAATCCGTTGTCTAAACAGTTTTTAGGGTTTTATAGCGTAAGAATTCAGCCTAACGAAGTTTTTTAAAACTATATATAGTTATTAACTATTAAATGTTAAATGAAGATATAATTAAGAATCGCTACTTATTACCACTTATTATAAAAATGTAAGAACAGATCGCTAAAGTAAATTAGTTCTCTAACCTTAATTTTCTTATAAGGTTTAACCACGTTAAAGTAAAGGAAAAGGATAAGTATAAAACAGCTTTTCAGACTTATAACAGGTATTATTAATACTATATTATACTAATAAGATTAATAAACGCCCTTATAACTTTCTAAAGCCTTATTAATAATATTCTCTGCCCCTTCTTTAATAAGTTTATCTTTATATATTTAATAACGTTTTAATTTATTCTGAAACTTTAAAAGAACATTAAAAGTATATATAACAGGTTTTAATAACTCTTAAGAAAGTAAAACTAATAGTAAACTTAGAAAAAAGCCATTTCCACATTTAAAAATTAAACTATTTAAAGTTTAAAGTAACCTTTAAGAAGCTTAAAATGTAAGTGGAAAAAATGGAGGCAGTTAAGGACTAGTTTACTTTAAGAAACTAAAAAGAGTTATAAGCCTTTATCAGCTTTATAAACTTTTATTAGTGCTTTATCAGGTACTTTATAAAGATTATAAAACCACTATATAAACTTATAAGAGAGGGTAAACCGTTTAAGTAAACTAATAGATAATAAAAGGCGTTTAAAGACCTTAAATACGCTTTTATCACAGTATTAATCCTAGCTCTCCCTAATTTCTTAAAGCCTTTCTAAGTCGAAACAGACTCCTTAAAATTTACTATTAACGGAGAACTTAATTAAGTCTAAGATAACGGAAAATGCCACTTAGTTACTTTCTTATTAAAAGGAATCTACAGTCCAGCTTTATAATATCCAATTTATAATAAGGAACTAATAGTAGTTATTTAATACTTTACTAAGTAAGCACTGTATCTAAGCAGTATAAAAGAACTAGTCTAGGTCTTTTTAAACTTTAATAACCTCTAGTATTTCCTAATAAAGGAGCTTAGTCTATAATAAGCACGGTAGGTAGAGTTAATAACCCCGTTCCACTTCCAGATTTACTATATTAAAGGAAAAGATAATAAGTAAGTTAACACTTTTAATTAAAGATAAGATTATAAAGATACTAATCTAATCCTAATTCCTATTATTATATTTAACAAAATAAAGAACAGCACATTAAAACACATATTATAAGTGTTAAATAACTAAACATTAGAATAAACTATTAACGTTTATATAAACTTATAAATAAAATATAATATCTATTAGTAATAATAAGACTTTTAAGTAAAAAGGTTAATAAAAGGAACCTGTAAGTATAAGTACCTTTTAGGAGACTTCTTAGGGTACAGGTAAGATTATAGTAAAAAGTGCCTAAAGTATCTAAATTATAATGAAACTGGTTATTAGCTAGAACAGCTATTAAAAGGCGTAGACAGCACATTTAAACTAAAAATAAGGCTTTAGTATTAAAAGAAACTGTATATTTATAACTTAGGTAAATAAAAGGAGTACGTCTAGCAGATTTATAAGTCTCGATTTAAAAGATATATAAGCTAAGCTAAAACTTTCACGTAAGCCTAATAAACATACGCTTTCTTAAGAATAAAAAAGTTAGTTAAAGAAATGGTTAATAACTATAACGTCTATTATTATAAGCAGAATTAACGTTATAAACCCTATAAACTTCTTAAACCACTCCCTATATTATAAGCGTTATAAAGTTCAATCTTACTTGACTTCGTTACTGGGATCTTAAAGTCTAGGGACCCTGTTATAAAAGTCACTTATAACCAGATCCTTATAATAATTGATAGATTAATAAAGTAAGCTTACTTCTTATTAACCTTAAAGGACGTGACAGTAAAGTAACTCACTTACGTCTTTAAGAAAAAGGTAATTTTATAACACCTTTAGCTAAATAATATCGTTACAGATTAAGATAAGCTAATTGTGTTAAAGTTCTAATAAAGACTAATATAAAGAATAAGTGTAAAAAGTAAGCTTTTAATAACATTCCACCTATAGACAGACAGTTAAATAAAGTAAGTTAATTAAATACTTATAACGTATCTTTAAACCTACGTTAACTTTAAATAAGATAATTAGCTTAAGCTGTTATTAACAGTATAAATAACCTATAATATAACACTAGTTAAATTAATAGATATATTACTATTCTTCACCAATTATAGTAAAGAGCTTAAGCTCTATTAAGGCCTGCTAACTAGCGCCCCCTAAGCTGTAGTCTGTGTAGACTAGATGTAAAAGCTATATAACCACCTGTAAGCTAAACTTAAATTTATATGTAAATAAATAAAGAAGTTTACTAATAAACACTAAATTAAGTAACTAGTACTTAAAAAGGGACTCTATTATAATAATAAATAAGTTAAAGGACTAACTTTTTAAAAGGGGGATTACGTTTACCTTTTTTTATAAAACTTACATTTAAAGCGACTTAATAAGAAACTCGACTTTAAAAGGTACAGACTGTTTTAAATTAAGAAAAAGGTCGTTACCTTTAATTATAAACTAAACTTATCTATTAGTATAAAGGTATAAATTAAGGTTTTTTATATCTTACTTCTAAAACCTACCTTAAAGGGAGTTCCTCTGGAAAAGAAGATTAAGATTAACGCTGATAAGGACGAATATAACGTTGAGGAAGTTATAGATTTATAAAAGGGAAAGAACACGTTTAAATATCTTATTAAATAGTTAAATTACAGCCTTAAAAGTAACTTATAAAAGTTAGTTAAAAATCTTAAATACTTAAGCCTAATTATAGAGTTCCACTAAAAGAATCCAGATTAATTAAAGTTAATAATAAGAATTAAAAATAAGATAAGATCTAATATTTAAACTATTATATTAAAGAGTAAGATTATTATAAGATTTAAAGCTTAAAAAGCGGTAAGAAACCCCTTAATAAGTACGGAAGGACATTTATTAAAACCCTTAACTAAGGTTATAAGGACCTTAGACTTAATAAGGAGGTTAGGCCTTTAGAGCTCCCAGTAAGCTTTATATAAGAATAAGTATTGTTAAAAAGAAAAGAAGTTAGTAAAAGAAAAATAAGTAAGTATATTAACATTATGTTAAAGGGACCTTTTTCGTTTATAAGAAAAAGGAAGTTATAAACTAAGTTAAGAAGAGGTTATCAGTTATAGCGACCCCCTGGAAAAAGAACTAGCAGTTATTCCTGTTAAAAAGCCTCTTTAATTGAAAGACTTGTTAGCTTTAAGAGGAGTAGCTAAACAGGCCTCCTTTTACTCCTGGAAATAAAGGATCTCCACCTCCTAACTAAATGTAGAAAAAGCTTACTCTTCCGTCCTATAATATTAAACTTTAATCCGGTTAAGATAGGTAATAACTTTACAAAGCTTTTAAGTTTTCAGCTCCAGGTTCTGTGTAGCAGCGTTGTGCTTAGTATCGAGACAGCGCTTTTTAGAAAGAAGCCGTTAAAGGAAAGCGTTACTGTAACTAAACGCGTTATATAAAGATAAAGCCCCTACTAGTAAACATTTAGAGTAATTATCTAATTGTGCAGTAACGAGACAGGAAAGCGATTTTAAAGAATAATAACTATAAGGCGATATTTACGATTTAAAAGTCGAAGTAAAGTCTGTAAGGTTACAGTGATAAGAGGTGTTATTTTTTAAAGTGTACTTTTATATACAGTTAATAGGTATAGTTATGTTAGGAAAGAAGGAACGTTTTTATTAAAATTCTTTATAAGAAAAGAATATTGAAGAGGGGGAATTATGTGACGACCCTGTAAGCCATCACTTAGGCCAGAGCGGCTTAATAAATCCCCTATATAAGGAATAGTGTAGGAAGATAGTATATACAGTACTACGTACTGGGCCAGGGGTGTAAAGACCCGAAGCCCTTATAATTAACTAGTAGTTACTTAGTCTTGGCAGAAGTACTTACCTATTAAGCAGCTATAAGACCTTTAAGTAAAAAATGCTTAGTGGTAGGTTACTTAGCTCCTTATTAAGTAATAAACCACTAAGTAAGGTATAAGGTACCTTTAGCTAGTTAGTATAGATAGTTATGGTTATGCTTATAACCACTGTGAGGGACTTTAGTTCCTCACATTAGTATTTAATTATCCATTTATATCCTACTGTTTAGACTCACCTTTGTGTATTATAGTGACAGCGACCTATAGTGACATTAAACCCCCATTTAAGAGTGCTAGCTTAATAAGCCGTCTTCGGAATACCCCTTACCTGTTAGCGTCCTGCTATACATTCTGTCTTAACCTGCGCCAGTCCTCTTGAGGCCTGTGTCGGGTGTAGGTTGTAATAGTTCTTTACTAATTACGAACTTTAAGGAGTCTATCTCGACTTAAAACGGCTTTAAGAAGTTAAGGAGAGCTAGGATTAATGTTATAATAAAGGTATACTTAAGGTCTTTAAACGTCTTTTATTACTTATTAGTTTACTTAAACAGTTTACTTATTCCTATAAACTTATATAATAGTTTTACAATTTTTATAAAGTACTTAATAAAGTATTAATAAAAGTTTATAAAGCTGATAAAGGTTTGTAACTTTATTTAATTCTTTGGAATAAGTTAATTTTTAATTACTTCTGTCTTTTTTAGTTATATTTTAAGTTTTTTAAGAGTTACTTTAAACTTTAAATAGTTTAATTCCTAAATGTAAAAGTAGCTTTTCTCTAAGTTTATTATTAACTTTACTTTTTCGAGAGCTGTTAGAACTTATTGTATATACTTTTAGTATTTTTCTAAAGTTTCAGAATAAATTAAAACGTTATTTAAATATATGAAGATAAATTTATTAAGGAAGGGGTAAAGAATACTGTTAATAAGGCTTTAAAAAGTTACAGGGGCGTTTATTAATCTTATAAGTATAATACAGTATTAGTAATACCTGTTATAAGTCTGGAAGGCTATCTTATGTTTATCCTCCTTTTTTACTTTAATGTAATTAAACTTTATAAGGAAATTAAGGCTAAAGAACTAATTTACTTTAGTAATCTGTTTTTACATTTCCGTAATAAGTAATAATAAGTAGCGACTTTTAATTATATCTTTATTTAACACTTAGTAATTAATAATTATATGTAACTTACTATCTCCCTTCTTTAAGACGAACAGCATTAGGTACCTTACTGGGGATTAGGATTTTATAATAAACCTGTTCTTTAGGTTTTTATCGATATAATTCCTTAAGGCTTTAGTTTATTAAGGGTTTAAGTAGTAGAGCTGGAAGCTGTGAAGCTTTACTTCTGGCTTTAGTTTAATTTCGTAGTCTTATAATCTACAGTCTAACAATTATAATATCTTTCTTTAAAACAGAGTAAACTTCTTATACTTTACAGGTACTTTAGATAAGTTAACTTCTTTACTTATCTGTAGATCAGTTTCTTACCTTTTTCTACTTTTTAAATCGTTATTTAAGTAATGCGGTAAACCTTCTAGTCTTTTAACCGTCTTAGTAAACCTAACTTAAACTATGTTTAGTTCTAAGGGTTTAATATACTTCTAAGTGCTTTATATGTCTTTAAAGTAGTTCGATACTTTCTTAGCTTTCTTTAAACAGTAATTACTATCAGGGAACTTACCGAAAGTAAGGTAGCTACTTCTTTAGTTAATTATAGGGTTATACTTTTCTAGTTAAGGTAAACTTAAGATTATATTATACCTTATAACTAATATAACATTAAAGTCTACTTATTACTTATCCTTATCCACTTTAATTAGGAGTGGTAAGTGGTGGGTAACTTTGCTGTTATTATACTAATATAAGTTTCCTTTTCCATTTCGAATAAGAACAGCCTTTTTATACTCTTAGTTAAGGAGTTTCTTTCAGTTAACTAATAAGGGGTATATTAAGTTAAAAGCACTCCCGCTATTAATTACTACTTTTACCTTAAATGGCCTCCCTTTTCTATCTGTTAAGTTAATACTAACAGAATAATACTTATACTCCTTTAATATCTAAATTATAGTAATTATCTATCCTTAAGGTCTTATCTAATCTAACCTTTAAGTACCTCTTCTTCTTCTTAAGGTTTTTGCTAATTAGCGAATTATTAGTTTCCAGCCCTTTTAGAGGGCCTGTAGCCTTTTCTTAATTCCTTCTGGAAAAACAGATAGCTTTAGTAGACTTAGTAATTAACTTTTTTTAGGTTTTTACGCCTTAACGTCCAGTTAATTTTAAACAGTTTAATATTTCTGAAGTTTTTAATAAGTTAATAATACGCTTTATAAGACTAGATTACAGTAATGTTTTTTTACTCTTAGATCTGTCGATAATCCTCTTATTTCTATTACTTCTTAGTTTTTCCTTTAAAGTGCAGCGAGCACGTTATAACTGGGCAGTTATTAAATACCCCTTCTTACTAGTATATAGTAAGAGCTTAGTTAATTACTGTAACCTTCCACTTATTGCTAAACTCTCTTATTAAGGAGTAAGAGACTTGGTAATAGGCTAATTCCAACTCTATCCTTATAACAGTGTAGTCCTGTCTTTATACGCTAAGGAAGTAGTTATAAAGGGCTTTAAATCTACTATATCTATTAAGAACGTAATTATTATACATGTAATCGATTTACAGTATGTCTTTATAACTAGGATAGTTAATATTAACTGCAGGTACTGTAATTATAAAGTATAAGACTAAGGAAGTAACGTTTTGTTTCTTTTCTTCTTCTACTTGCCTTTAGGTGCGTTGTTTTTCTTAAACTTCTTCTTAAAACTCAGGTAATAATAACTTAGCTTATTCTTCCACGAAATAGCTTTCTTTAATAAGTTAATATTTAAACTAGTTAATAAAGTAAACTCTATTATAAAGTTATAACTTAATTTCCATTACTTTATCCTTAGACGTAATAGTAAAGCTTTCGACTTATAAGTCCTCTACTTTATCTATTAGCTCTTAATGTTTTTCCTTCAGCTCCTAAACCTTTTACTAATATGTTTACTTAATACCTTCTTAAGGGACCCTTAAGGTATTAGTCCAAAGTATACTAGCTTTAGTGCAGGGCAGCTACCTAAGCTGTCTTTCTTTTAGTAAAGTAAGGGTGCTAATCCACTTAACGTATTTGAAATGTTTAAGAGTTTTAAGGGGTATAGTTAAGAAGAACTTCTGTTTTTCTAACTTAACTCTTTCAGTTTATTCTCTTTTACTTTCCAGGGCTTACTTTACTACCTGTGTAGCCTAGAGAGTTAATTCTTTAACTTCCTTTATTATCTTAATAAGGTTTAAGTTAAGGTCTTTTCTAGATTTCCTTAATTCTTAAGCTTATAAGGTAAGGTTTTTAAAGCTTGTAATAGCTAATTAGAACATTTCTTCCTAAAGTCAGTCTTCTATAACCTTCACCTTTAGTGGTTTTAAGTTTCTATCTTAAAGTTAGTTTATAGCGACCTGCACCTTTATAGCTAACTTTTCTAAGACACCTTTAAGGACTAAGTACATTACGTCTTAAGGTTCTTCCTCTTTTTCTTTTTCCTTATCTCTTAATTTACATTTATCTATTTAGGTATAATCTTCTTCGTTACTTACCATCTTAACGTAGATATCTTTTAAGTTAAACTTAACGTTTTTTCCTCTATCTGGAACGGGTTTTTAACTAACTTACTTTAATAATAAGTACTGTCGCGTTATGTGGCTTTTCTTATTACAGTTAAAGCATTAGACTTAAAACAGGTTTTTAAGCTACTTTTACTACTATTATTATTAAGGTTTATCGCAGTTAGGTTGGTTTTAGTAGTTTACTATACTAATGTCCATTAACTTAAGGTAGTAACTTATCGTTATTAACTAGTTCCCCTTTTTAAGCTTACTTAGCTAGTAAGGGATTTATTCCTTTTAGAAGTTCTTCTAATAATAGTAATTATAGTACTAATTATTAGCTTTAATAGTTATCTTAACTAACTCTTAGAGACGGTCCGGTCGGTCTTCTTAGTAAAGGTATTTAATAATATACTCCTTTAAATTACTTTAGAACAGTATTATTAGAGCCTCTTAGCTAAGTTTAATCTTTATTACTTTTAGCTTAAAGTATATGGAGAACTTAAAGACTGAAGACGTCTATCTTAAAGTTATAAGACGTTACTTAGCCCGTTTTAAAGCGTTTAGTTCTTTAAACTTAGTCTGGAGTTAGTTAATGAAAATGTTAAAGTTGTTAAAAAGGGCTTAAGTCTCAGGAGCTTCCTTTTATACTCTGTTTATAAAGAAGTTATTAATTATCTTCGTATAGGGTTTATATTAGTAAGTAGCTACTTTATCTAATAAAGCTTTTACGAACTTAACCTTTCCTTCTTTTTCGAAGAACTGCTCGTTATAGTAGGTAATATAGCTTTAGAGTTAGGTTATTTAAGACTTTAGCTACGTAAAGTCTCTTTTAAAGCGCGATAGTAAGAGGAACTTTACTCGTTTCTTTTATAAGCCCTTAAAATAGTTATTCTCTAGCTTAATAGCGTTAAGTTAAGCTTAGAGTTTTTCGATAAGACTGATACGGCTTTTAATATCCTTAAGGAAGGCTTCGTTAAATTCCTTAACTAGTCCCTGTTAGTTAAAGTTTAGCTTTTTAAGGTGTGTAGTTAACTTATTGACAGTAAGGAGCTAAGACTAAGCTTACGTTTCCTTAAGCTCATTACCTTTTCTAAAGGTCGATATGTTAGTAGTAAGAGGGAGGTAATGTCTGGGAATTTAATAAATAACATTCAGAACTGTAACGTTAGTATCGTATTATAACTTACACCTAACACAGGCCTTAAGAGGATTAGTGTAAGTTAAGACAGAACGTATAGTAAGACGCTAACAGGTATAAGGGTATTCTGAAGACGGCTTATTAAGTTAACACTCTTAAATAGGTGTTTAATGTTACTGTAGGTTACTGTCACTATAATGCATAGAGGTGAGTCTAAACAGTAGGATATAAATGAATAATTGAATATTAGCGTGAGGAACCAGAGTCCCTTATGGTGGTTGTGGGCATAACTATAGCTATCTATACTAACTGACTAGGAGGTACTTCGTACCTTACTTAGTCCGTTGTGCTTAGTGGTGCACTACGCAGTTACGGCCAAGCAGTTAACTGAATGGTGCTTGGTGTTGTCAGTCCTTGTGGACTACCAAGCACTTCCTTACTGGTTGTAGGGGCTTCAGGTCTTTGCACCCCTGGCCCAGTGCGCCTGGACGGTGTACACCGTCCTCCCGCACTGTTCCTTCTGCGGGGGATTCGTCGGGCCGCCCCGACCCAAGTGACGGCCTGGAGGGTCGT
>Ga0247770_1001133_pt1 | contig 22839 bp, 23 predicted proteins | sample UWRJL136409B6_FD_179943 | JGI IMG/M metagenome (GOLD analysis project Ga0247770, IMG submission 179943) | Plant litter microbial communities from Arlington Agricultural Research Station in Wisconsin, United States - UWRJ-L136-409B-6 | ecosystem: Environmental > Terrestrial > Plant litter >... | reverse complement strand
TTTATTTAATCACAAAAATACCTGTAAGTCAATATATAATTGCTTTCCCAGCGCCTAATCTTTATATTTTATAGTTAATTTTTATAAAAATTATTAACTTTTTTACATACTAAGTTCGGTAGAGCCCAAACTAATTAATATTCACGCTACCAGCTTTACCAGTGTGAAGAAAAAATCAGACAAGCCAGGGTACAAACTACAAGCTAACATAGAACTGGACGAGCGGGCAGTAGCGAGAGAAATAAAACAATCGGGACGATTTATTCTCGCCACAAATGTACTCGATAGCGACGAATTAGACCCAGACAGAATGCTGAGTACATACAAAAAACAGCAATCTGCTGAAAGAGGGTTCAGTTTTCTCAAAGACCCCTTATTCTTTACAGATAGCGTGTTTCTAAAATCGAGTGAAAGAATAGAATCTCTGGCTTTAATTATGGGTTTATGTCTGTTGGTTTATACCTTAGCACAAAGACATTTACGCTCCCGCCTCATCCAGTCACAGGCGAAATTGAAAAATTAATTAGGTCAATTAACCGAACGACCGACCTTGCGGTGGATATTTCAATGCTTTCAAGCAGTTCATTTATTAACAATATCCTCGGTCAAACAAATCTCCAATTTGACTGACGAGCGATTAGAGATTCTCAGATTTTTCCCAAATACTTGTCGCAGTTATTATTTACTAGATTGACAGATATTAATCACGATATTTCGCAGCATTACTTACAAAATAAGAGTATGTTTTGGGCGCTCGGCATCGCGAGGAGCGAGAGCATAAGCATCCAAGAATGCTCGATTCATCTGTAGGTGTTCTCGTCAGCTTGGCGGCAACTCCAATGGTATTTTTGTTCTCAAAATAAATTTTCTAGTTGTGATACAAGATTAGCTGGCGCTCGTGTTTAATAATCCAGCAAAAAATGAGTTATCGTGTCTGTAAGCTCGATTTTTAAGCATTTATACTGCAAAAGATCGGCTCGCGCTAGACAATCGAACAAGAATTTACAGGCCGCCCGCACTTCATGTGACAGTTGGGGTGCGGAATGTGGGCTATAACCATCCCAGATTATTTTCTGCCGAAAGTGACAAAAGAGGGGTATCCCTCTTTTGTCACTCTGGGAAATTAAAAATGAGAACCAAATTTTCAACTGTAGGTTTATCAAGGATTTGAGCATTTATTTTCCAACAGAATGGCCCAAATCAAGGTTTTTGGTAAAAGTCTTATGCTATAACCATCCCAGATTATTTTCTGCCGAAAGTGACAAAAGAGAGGTATGTAGTAAATCGTACAGAAGTAAGCTTTCTAATATCTTAAGCTTCAGCGATATTTCGCATACAGGATTATGCACACTACCCAAGAACGATCGTGCAATTCTGCGTTTGTATTGCCTCGAAACTGCACCTTTAATGAAACTGATGGGAAAGCCCTTGCGCCGTTTTGGTATCCGATCGCGTGCTCGCATGAAGTCACGGATCGACCGTTTGCCGCAAAGGTACTCGATGAACATCTCGTGCTGTTTCGACATTCCGATAGCTCGATCGTTGCAGCACGGGATTTGTGTTTGCATCGCGATATTCCTCTGAGTTTGGGATGGGTTGAGAACGATGAACTGCAATGCAAATATCACGGCGTCGGCTACGACAAAAGCGGTCAATGCACCCGTATTCCCGCTCAACCGGATGCCACAATTCCCGCTCGGCTGAAATTGACGACCTACGCTGTCACCGAACGCTATGGTTTAGTGTGGGTAAGGCTCGTGGATAACGGTTCGGTGCATTTTCCATACTTTCAGGAATGGAACGATCCAGACTATATTCAGGTTCTGCCAGCCAGCGTAGCTCACGAAGCTGCTGCAGGTCGTCAAGTCGAAGGCTTTCTGGATGTGAGCCATTTTGCGTTTGTTCACACCGAATCCTTTGGCGAGCGCGAAAATCCAGAAGTGCCAGATTATCCTGTTGAGCGACTACCGCACGGGTTTCGCGCTGCAGGATGTCAGCACTGTGAGCAACTATCGGCACAATCTAAAGCATCTGAGTCCGCCTGGGTTTAAGTGGCGTCGATTGTTTGAAGTGTAGCTGCCGTTCACAGCGAAGTTAAGCGTTACCTTTGGGAACGGGCAGTTAGACATCCTGAATGCTGCCTGTCCGGTTTCAGGCAGCAAAACGCGCTTGGGTAGTGCCGAGAGGCCACAATTTTGACAAAGATGCACCGCTGCAAGACACGCTGGACTTTAACCATCAAGTGTTTGGCGAAGATAAGGACATTGTTGAAGAACAGTATCCCCAAGATTTACCTCGCGCGCTGCAAGATGAAGTCCACATTGCCGGGGATAAAAGCTCGATCGCCTATCGCTTGCGGATTGGCGGCATTGCGTCTAGGACGATCGTTTACCGCCTAACTCCTATCTCAAGTAAATTTCGCAGATCCAAACCATGAGCGCTGATTTAGAATTTCAAAAACCAATTCCACCAAAGCAATCCTACACAGGTTGGCAAGCAGCACTGGCAGAGTTCTTTCAGTTTGATTTCTACAGAACCAATTTCAGAACAGAGACGCTCGCGGGTATCACCACGTTCATGACGATGGGATACATCTTAGTCGTCAATCCGATTATTCTGTCAAACGCGATTTTTCTACAACAGCCTGGAGATTTGTTTTCGCAATTGGCTGTAGCAACCGCTGTGGCGTCGGCAGTTGGAACCTTCTGCATGGCAATTTTAGCAAACTACCCGTTCGGGCTCGCGCCTGGAATGGGAACGAATGCCTTTTTTGCTTTTTCAGTTGTAATCGGACTGAAAATCGATTGGCGGTTGGCGCTGTCATGCGTGTTTGTTCAGGGATTAATTTTTATGCTTCTGACGTTGACAGATGTACGTAAGTTATTGATCGCGGCAATTCCAAAGTCGCTCAAGCACGCAACCGCAGGTGGGATTGGCTTGTTTATTGCCTACATCGGGATGTCAGGAGATGTTGTTAATGGGGGGGCTGGATTGATTGTGGCAAATCCAGCCACAAAAACGGCGTTTGGCAGCTTAGCAGAACCGAACACGCTACTGGCTGTGGCGGGTTTAGCGATTACAGCCGGATTGGTGGTGCGACGCGTCAGAGGTGCGTTACTATTTGGAATCTTTGGAACTGCAATTTGGGCTTGGCTGTTCAAGGTTTCACCCCCACCTCAAGGATTTTTTGCGCTGCCGGAACTGCCAAAAGACATTTTTGGTCAAGCATTTCTGGGCATTTCTAATCTGAATGCCGAGAATTTTATTGATTGGATTGCAGTGCTGTTTGTATTTCTGTTTGTGGATATTTTTGACACCATCGGGACGTTAACGGGTGTCGGAATGAGGGCCGGCTATATCGGCCCGGATGGCGAGCTGCCGCGTGCCAATAAAGCACTGATGGCAGATGCCATTGGCAACACAATCGGTCCGATATTCGGTACGTCGAGCGTGACAGCTTATGTTGAATCGGTTGCAGGCGTTGTCGAAGGCGGTCGAACAGGGTTTACCGCTTTAGTTGTGGCAGGATTATTTGCGCTGTCGCTGTTTTTCATTCCGGTGTTTAAAGCAATTCCGGCTTTTGCAACGACGCCGACGCTGGTGATTGTTGGCGCGATGATGTTGGCCGAGGTGAAAGAAATTCCCTGGGATGATATGTCGGAAGTGATTCCAGCGTTTCTAACGATTTTCCTGACTCCATTAACGTATTCGATCGCGGAAGGGTTGTCGATCGGATTTATTGCCTATCCGATTGTGAAAACCTGCCAAGGTAGAGCTAATGAAGTATCTGGGGGAACTTGGATCGTCGCGGGCATCTTCGTGATTCGGTTCATCTTTATGTCGCTGCGGTTTCATCATTCAGCAGCCTGAGCCGGCTCAGGCGAGATCCAACTGCTAGGTTTGAATCACTTATATCAAGTTCGATCTCCCTGATATCTTGCAGCAATGTCAATCAGGGGATTTTTTGTGGGGTCGGGCGGGTTTATCCTCCCCAACTTTCCATCACTTTAATTTCAACCTCGCAAGGAATCGGAGAGAGAAATTTATTCCCGGCTCTCACCATACATTTTTTAAGCCTTGCTTTAACGGGCTTTACTTCTTCAATAGGACACTCTATTAAAATTTCATCGTGAACCACACAAATCAGTTTAGCATCCGTGCAGCTTAAAGGTGAAAAAATGAGAGCAAGAGCGAGTTTAGTAATGTCAGCGCTCATCCCTTGAATTGGGTTATTTAGCATCTCATTAAGCAACGGTTTAGTATCTTTTGACCATAATCTCCTTCTGCCTAAGACTGTGCGACTTTCTCGGATACCTCGGCTCCATGCGCTCCGAACTAGGGCGTGAAATAGTTTGATACCTGTGTAGGATTCAAAAAACTTCTTGCGAAAGTGTGAAGCTTGTTGCAGCGTTAAAGTGACTCCATGCTCTGCTTGAGCCATATTCTTAAATTTCTGTGCTCCCATGCCATAAATTAAACCGAAGTTAATAATTTTACCGAGCTGTCGGTCTTCGAGAGTAATTTCAGATAAGGGTTTTGCTAGCACCAAAGAAGCTGTGAGAGAGTGCAAATCTTCCCCTTTGGAGTAAGCTTTCACCATCGTGCGATCGCCCGAAACCTTCGCCATGATCCGCAGTTCAATCTGGCTGTAATCGGCTTTGAGCAGGACGTAACCGGGTGCAGCTTTAAAACACTGTCGGGTTTCCTTATCTCTGGGGATATTCGTTAAATTTGGCTCTCGACAACTAAACCGTCCCGATCTAGCACCAATCTGAAACCAATTGGGATGAATGCGCCCTGTAATCGGGTGAATGCGTTCAGGTAAAACCAAAGCAAAAGTATCGATACGAGCCGATAAACTGCGGTATTCTAACAGTGCTTGAATAACGGGATACTCGCCTTGCAAAGGAATTAAATGTTGAGAGCTAGTGGAAGTAACAGGAATACCTTTCTCTTGAAAAGCGGCTAAGACTTGCTTGGGAGAGCGAGGATTAATTGTATCCGTAAATTCGGGCAGCAGAGAAATTTGTTGATTAGGGTTAGGTCGATGGAGTTGCAAATTAATTTCTTTTAAAAGAGTGTCGCGTTGATGACATAGTTTCACTCCCAAAACTCTCCACTGTTCTCTATCTAAAAGCATTCCGTTGAGTTCCATAGAAGCCACCGCAGGCAGACAGGAAAACTCTAGTAAAGCAGTTTTCCAAAGCTTAGAAGCTTTCAGTTTTTGTTGCAGAGCAGCAGCCAGCGGGAGTAAGATTGCAGCATCGGTAGCAGCATATTGCAGTTGAGCGAGTGTTAAGTTTCCCGACCAATCGCTAACTTGCTGCGTTTTGTCTAGCTTTACTTTCAACAAATTCTCAGTGACAGACTCTAGGGACAGGTGGCGTTTTAGTCCAGCCGTCAGCACTCGGTAAGCCAAATAGGTATCGAAAAAGGGTTTGGATGGTTCCAGTCCGGCAAAAGCGAGCATTTGCCATTCAAATTTGAGGTTGTGACCTACCTTCAGTGCAGGACTGGCTAGAAGCAAGCGTAATGGTTCGAGGGAACTCGGTTCAATTGCCCATAAATCTACAATGATTACTGGATGGTCAGGAATGGCAAGTTGTAACAATCTAATTTTGGCTTGGTAGGGGTCAAGCCCTGTTGTTTCGCAGTCTATACCGATGATTTTTGCTTGTTGGAATGGTTGAAGGGCTGTTTCAAGATTGAAAGCAGTATCGATTAGTTGGTAAGGAGTTTTAAGTGTAGCTTGCAACTGAGGTTTTTGATTGTTATCGGTTAAAATAGTTGGAATAGCTGTTAATATTTCAGGCTTAAGGGGCGGATTAGCTCTCATCATTACTTTCGTTTCCAAAGGAGAGTAAAAGGAGCCGGCGCTGTCAATACCTGTCCGGTGTTTTGAGTAACGCTTGAGGATGTCTTGTGGAGTTAGCGGTTTCATTGCACGATCGCCAAAAATTTTCAAAGCTGCGATCGCGATCGCGGTTTAAAAAATAAACTCGATCGAGTTGAAGCAGCGCAATCTTGACCAAATAATGAGTAACAGGAGTAATTGGGGTAAACCCGAGATCCGCGCCGTCAATCGAACTGACAATTATCGCAATCTTAACAATCCTGAAATCGGAACAGATGCGGCAGCAAACGACAGCAGCAAAAACTCTCCAACTGCACGTACAAAAACCTTTTTTATGTTATATTCAAGATAAAGTTTTTCAGGGAAACCCTATAAGCGATGGCACTTTACAAATCCCGCTAGCAAGCATAGAAACGATTACTTTGGAGAAAATTCAATGACTGTAATTAGCAATCATTTTGACCTACTCTATTTCACAAATTGTAATTTAGATCGACCTTTAATCCGCGATTCAAAAATTGTCATCCCCACCCGTCAACTCGGCTTGCTACCAAATCATCCACTTAATCCCCAAAATGAAATAACTTTTCTGCCAAAATCTTACCTAATTTTCGATGGAGTCAAAACATCGGTACGCCAATTAACCGGATATGTAGAAGAGCCTCCCGGCTGCCATGATTTCAAGCCTCTCGAAAAAACCTCTAGAACAGTTATAGATGATGATTTTCCAAATGTTGGTAAAACTGTCAGCTTATTTGGACTAGAAGGTGTTTTTGAAAACCCATTAGAATGGGTGGATTGGGAGATAGAAAGTGCCTCATTTTATTTGATAGAATATTTAGCATATGACAGTAATTTACCGAGTTGTGGATAAATATAACTAAGTTTATTCTACAATGATACTTATCAAGCATCAATTTGATGTTCCTAAATCCAGGGGGAAATGTTGTATTGTTTGGCAAGCAATTGCTTTTGAGGCAAGCACAGTTAACGTAACTTAAAAAGTAGTTTATCGAAAGCGCAGACAAAGATGATTAATCTGATACAAGAGCGTGCTACCAAAGAGCAACTTGAAGAAATGTTGGAAATCCTGAGCAGTTATATTAAACTGGCAGTGGATATCGAACGGGGAATTTTAGCTGGTGGTGGAGAGCTTCACGCTGACTGCGAAGCTGTATTGCTGGAAAATGGGAGCAAGCAAGTAGATATTTGGGGAGCAGATTGGTATCCGCTGACACAAGAAGTAGGTTATGAATCTCTCATCAATATCCGCCCCCGCCAAAACAATCGTTCGATGGAAATTCAAGATCCGATGATTCGAGATCGAGTTGCTCAGATCGTTCAACGGCTATTAGGAGAGTTATGAGAGATTGGAATGCTTTAAAGTCACGCTATTTGCGAGACGAACTGCCGGTTCGTCTGGGAAATTTAGCATCAAATTTAGCGCGAATCAAATCCCGCTGTCAAAATACAGCTCATGGCGAAATAATTGAAGATTTACTGCAAGAAAGCAAGCTGTTTATTGAATGGACTGCTGCCGATACAGAGATAGAAATAGCTGCTGAGTTAGTTGAGTTGCAGGTTCAGTTAGCTTGCTGGCAGTATTCTTGGGCTGAGATTCGATCGAACGTTCAGCAACGAATAAAAGTTAGCGAACAGGTAAAAATCTGGTCAGAAAAAGTGCTGAATATGTCGGGTTTGTTGGCTGCGAATTAGACAAGTGCGCGATCGCTCTTGATGCGCGATGTGCTATTTTCTCCATAAGAGCGATCGCGTTACACAGTTGCAAATTCCGTAAACTGACGCAAACGCGGTGGATGAAAGGCGAGGACAATATCTTCACAAGACACCTCCGCTTGCAGTAAATCGGTTGCGATGCCGTCCTCAGTCCGGTCTTCTTCAACTAAATCAAAAGGAGTCCCGCGCTCTACCTGTACCCAGGTGAGCGTCGGGAGGAATTTGCGTGAGTGAAGAGAACCGCCCCGAACTAAACCAACGACTTTAGGTGTTGGAAGGCGAGGGGCGGTCGATGAGCGAACAAATTATTTTGCTACACCACTTGCTTTTTGTATGTTCACGAGATAGAATTTTGTCAGAGTTCGTGAAAGTAATGCCTCAAATAATCACCGCCAAGCTAAAACTAAACCTGAATGCCGAGCAAAAAGCTTTGGTATCTCAGACTACCTTGGCTTATCGCGATGCCTTGAATCATACTTCACAAGTTGCTTTTGATGCGAACAAAACCAGCAATGGTGCTAAGTTACAAAAGGCTGTCTACAATGAATTGCGAGTTCGATTTGGACTTGGCGCTCAGATGGCTTGCAATGTACCGAGACAAGTTTCGGCAACGTATAAAACTCTCTGGACTAAGGTAAAACAATCTAACGATGCTATCGCTAAAGGGTACACCAAGAAACGGTACAAAGGACTAGACCAACCCCCTAAGTATATCTCTCGAACCTGTACCTTGAATTATCAGCGTGACTACTCGTTTAAATCCGAGCAGAAGGTGAGTATTATTACCCTGACTGGTAGAATAGTAGTCTCGTATGATGGCTACAACAAGCATCTGGATTTCATTGCGAATGGTTCCCAAGTTGGAGCAGCTAAAATTGTCTATCAGCGTTCCTCTAAAGTTTACTATTTGATGGTAAGTGTTGAGGTAGAAACCCCTGAACTCGACCCACTGAAAATAACCAGAGTTTCTGGCGTTGACGTGGGGATGCGCTATCTTGCGGTAGAAACAGACTTACAAAACAAGTCTAATTTTTACTCAGGTTCAGAAGCTAGACATAAAGCCAACCGCTATCACAAGGCTAGACAAACTCTTCAGCGTAAAGGCACTCGTTCGGCAAAGCGCAGGCTAATTGCTTTGTCGGGAAGAGAAAGACGGTTTATCGCTGACGTGAACCACCAAATCAGCAAGGATATTGCAAAGCCTAATACTTTAATTGGACTGGAAAACCTAACCGGAATTCGGGATAGAACCAAGTCCAAGTCTGGTAAAAAGGTTAGCAAAAAACAGCGAAAAGCTAATCGAAACAAAGCTAAATGGTCGTTTGCCGAACTGCACGGCTATATTGACTACAAAGCTAATTTGAACGGCTCTTTAGCTACTAAAGTTCCAGCTAATTATACCTCGCAAAGCTGTCCAAAATGTGGACACACTTCGGCCGGCAATAGACCTAAAAAAGGACTATTGTTTCGTTGCGAGTGTTGCGGGCATGAACTTCATGCTGATTTGGTGGGTGCGCGAAATATTGCCATGAGAACGTTGCTCGTTCGGCAGGACTGGACGAGTACGGGGAGCTTGTCAGCATCCCCTAATGTGTCGGGCGGTGAAACTAAAGCTGAGATTCTGCAAAGGTTCTCGGAATTGCGGTGGAGTTCAGATACAAGCCCACATCATAGCGGTACTCCGCTTGATGCTGGGTAGTTGACTCCAGATTTTTCCATCTTTCAGGCGAACGTGGATGACATTGCTTTTGATGTGATTATCTTGATACCAACCCATTTTCATTAGAAGATAATGCTCGCGAATTGGGTTTAGCAGCAAGAACGCCTTACCTTGTCTAGCTTCTAACGGGGTTGTCACCCCCCCAGCTTTCATAGAGCTGCCCCCTCCAAATGGAGGGGGTAATTTTTACTGAACGAAATCGCTCACAGGGATGAAGTTGCGAAAACTAGATGCGATTTAAGTTAAAACTATTCACCACATAAACTAAGAAAAACCATGCACAATTCATCGATCGAACCTAATTCCGGCTATAACAACTCCGGTTACGAATCGCAACCCGATTTGACTGTCGGTTACTCATCTCCTAGGGAAGTTCGTCAAGGTAATTTTGACGACGCTTACCAAGAAAATGTTTATGATTTGTCCAACTTAGCAGATACTCCTTGGACAGATTCAGCAGTCCGGTCGAATCCACAGTTGGAACTGGAGCTTGATTAAAGAAAAAAGCGAAGATCGAGAAATGCAGTCCTGGACGCATCAACTCAGAAAAAATAGAGCAGCTTTCTTTTTCGCGATTTTAGTTAACATCAAGAGGATTTCCATGAACAGTCCCAAGCCGTTAAAAAAATCAAGCCAGATAGGCTCTGCCTTAATAGCTGCCAGTACACTCTGCCTAATTTTTGCTTTCATCTGCATTACTTTCTTCAGCTTCCCATCAATTGCTAGCGCTAGTTCCTTACATACTAAAATTTGGGAAAAAGAACAATCTAGAGTTTTGCTGCCAGATTGGAGCCAGATTACCTTTAGTTCCCTGCCCGCCGTTGCTAGTTCTGGAAGTTCAGGCGGTCGAAGCTGGCAAGCCGGCACTTCTGTTGACAACATCTTGAAGCTGGGGGACATCAACGATGTAAAACCTGAAATTCTGTCTTTGCAAGCAATTGAACAATTGGCACTAGGAGATATCAATTTAGAGAATATCAGCTTGTCAGCATTTCCCTTAGCTGGTAAGCAAACTGTCGGTCACTTGGCTGAAATTGTCCCGAATCTGGGCCAATTTCAATTGAGCAATGTTCCTCCAATTGCTTCTTTATCTTCTCAAATAGCCGGAGTGAACCCTAACATCAGCCAATTACCAATTGGTCAAGCTATAAAACAAGTACCGCAACTAGCGCAGGCAAAACTTAACCAAATTGACCTATCTGAGTTTGCGATCGCCCAAATTCCCAATCTTAATAGCGTAAATTTAGAACAGTTCTCTGGCTGGTCAGAGGAACTCATCAGCAATATTCCGCTGCTGAGTCAAGTCCCACTTTCTAGTTTTCCTGTTCCTATTGCGTCTATTGGCAGCACAATCATGCGAATTGACACGATCTACAGTCGGTACGAAAGCAAACGCAATAACACAATTTCCGGTTCTGATGTAGAAGGATTTGCGGTAGCCTGCGAGAAAGATTGCGCTTATATCGAACTCGACGACATGGAAAACGCCGGTCGCCGCGCCACAGAGCCGCTAGAAGGCAAGCAGTGGATTAGCGGCAAATACCAGGAAGTGCGAGGCGGTTCTGGCTGTTTGACCGGTTGGGAACCGACGGGCCGGCATCCTTTTGGGGAAGTGTTTAAAGTAGTGGTAATGGAACCGTCAGAAACCAGCGATACTGTTGACACGGCTCTGTACTTCAGGTTTAGTTTGCCCTGCGGCAAATCGCCTTACATTATTGGTCCGGTTCCGTTTCTCAGTTACAGCGTTAATTCGCCTATGTTTGTCGGTCGATTGGAGGGCGGTTCTTCTAACAGTATTTCGCGTTCAAAAGGCGTCGCATCCGAAACAAAACCTTCAAAGCCACTGAGTTCCAATCACGCTAAAGAAAACACTTTACCAACTCAGCCTGTACCTGAATCAAAGCGAGAGTGCGCGCGCCCCGCAACTTACGTTAACGGTGTGGATGTAGCTTCATTAGGGGAGGCGTTAGCAAAGCTTTCCGAAGGAATTGCCAATTTGGAAAATGCAGCCAGTGCCGACTACGAAGCCATTGGCGAGATGGTTTGTACCGAAGGATCTCAAAACTGCGGGCGGGCGATCGGTCGCTATCAGTTGATGAGTTACCGGGAAGACGTGCAGCGTGCTGTCAGCTCAATTCCAGGGGGGGCTAACTTTATCCTGAACATCAACAAAGGCCAAAAACCTACAAGAGAGGAACTCTTCCAATATTTTCCTCCTGCTGTTCAGGATAAAGTCTTGCAAAATTCTCTAGCTGAGAACTTAATCAGCAGCCAACAGGAAATTGACCCTAAAACTGGGCAGGTGTTCAAGGGCGATCGCTTAATTGAGCGAGTAGCACAGAAACACTTTGGGGGTTTTGGCAGTAAAATTGATGCCAGCTATTCCAACATTTTAGGTGGCTACTCTCTCAAACAGTACGGGGAAAAAGTTCGAGAGCTTTATAACCACAATACCAGCGACAATTGCCAAGTTAATTCTGGTGACAGCAATGGCATCAGCAACTCGGTCGCCTCCGGCATTACTTTAAATGCTAGTTGGAGTATTAAGGTCGCGCTGTTCATTAGCTCTTTTTTGGGGGGAATGTGGTTTTTAATTCGACTTTTTCACAAGCGAAAGCAGCAAAATTTTTTGAGACTAATCGGTTTGGGGGTAGCAGTTACTCTTGCCACGGCTGCGCTCTCCCATTGAACGAGGGGAAAGAGTAGGTGGAAAAGCAATGTATTAACAACTCTAATAACTTTCTCCGCAAGCAGGATGTTTTTAATTCCTGAAACCCTTGATGATTTTATGGCATTGATATCAATTTGTGTTGTATCGGAATGATTAAGCCACAGAGGGCACAGAGGACACAGAGAAAGAGAAGAGAGAGATGCATAATTCCGATGTCAACTGATTAGATATGACTTCTAAGCTGTTCAGGATATAAATTGTAGAGTCGTTTTGTATTCCCCGAAGGAAGTCATAAAAATTGACGGTAAAATTTAGACATACAACAGCTTAGATCAGCAAAACAATCTCTCTTTTATTGTCTTTTTTTTATGCTTTATTGTCCTGTTTTTTCTTGTATTTTGTAGGAGTGGGGTAACAAATGGTTAAACAAAATAGAGTTAAACAACAAACAGCAGGCACCCAAAAGATTGTCAACCCCCCGGTTTGGTTAAATCAACTTAGTTACTGGTTTCGCATTGGTTTGACAGTTTTTACCGCCCTGTCGCTATTATTGGGGACAGTTGCTTGCACGAATTCTAGTTCAGCAACAACCGCACCAGCTTCTTGGCAACAAGCTTTGCGAGTCACTCCAAAAGAAACTTTAACCCTTATCGTAAAGGAACACAGCAGCCTTCGAGAACTCAAAGTAGCGGCTGGGCAAAGTGCTGCGGCGGAAGCGATTAAGAGAATGCGAGTGTGGCAAGTTAATGGCTCGGTAGGACGGCTGAACCTTTATGATTTCAATAATTCCGCTCTGTGCGGCACAAAAGGCTGCCTTTATGTTGGCTACTTAATTCCTAATGATTCAAGTCAAATGCCAACAGAAGTATTTGCAGCTTATCTCGACCCCCATAAACCGCCGAAAACTCCTTTGTTTAAGGCTGACAGTTCCTCGCACGAGGGTTTGCGTTGTCTAGGAGTGAATCAGCTTTCCAAAGAAGGCCGCCGCCAGCTTCAATTTTGCTACGACGGCCTTACCTATCAACTTGCTGATAGCCAGCTTTTCAAAGATGGTTAGTCTTTAGTAGAGGGCGGGTTCATCGAAGTCAAAATCTTCTTCTGAATCCACCTCAACTTCAACCTCAGCCGCCTCGGAAAATTCATCTAACTCCTCTAATTCTGAGTCGGTTCCTCCTTCAACTTGTGCAATTTTGCGAGGGGGCGACAATTTACCTCGACCTTTGCGGTTAGTTACGCTTTCTGGCAACGCCTGGACTTCAGGTTCCGCACCAGCAGCTATAGCTGGCAACTGGGCATCGCTAGCCTCAATGAAGCCAGCAATGCTATTGTGCAGTCCCCAAATCAATTTCTTTTGTGGTTTTTGACCGAGAAATAGCTTGTGAAAATTAGCATCAGTTGGCTGAGTAATGCTGTGAATTTTGCAGCAAAAGGATTTATTTTTGCCTTCCCCTTCTTTGAGAGCTCTAAACTCGACATTCAACACTCCCAAAGAGCGCCACTTGTCATTTTTACCGCTGTAATCTCTCCCAAAGCAATCAGCAAATGCCCGTTCCAAAGGTAAAATTCTTCTCTAGCGCTCTTAAAGCTCCAGAGGGCTACATTTTTGAAGCGGACGACAATCGGTACCTGATGCAGGGGTTGGTTTTTGGGATTTAGAAAGATGAGAGCGTGTTCGGAACACACTTCCTGCGTCTTTTTATCGAGGGCATCGCGATATTCGTCGTAAAGCCCAATAAAAGTACCTGCTAATTCTCCATTTTCTTCAATATCTTTGTAGCGGATGTACTCAGGCACAAAAGCTAATACCAACATTCTCGCTTTTTGGAGCAGTAAGCCTGTCACTTCTTCGCTTAGTTCGACCGTTGTCAATTCCTCCACATTAGGCATTACGTGCCATTCCGCTTTGACAAGCTGGTCGTTCGGGAGCAAAATACCTGCTGGGTTATCGTTAATCACGATTCCATAGGGCAAAGAGGGCTTGCGAGTTTGGTTGTATTCACTGTTGAATAGCTCCGGATCTATCTCGTAATAATCAGCACTCTTGTTCTTTTGCGTGTTGGACTTTCCACTAGAATTCTGTACTGTCTTACTTGGAGATTTCGCGTTATTGCTTCTTACCATTGTTTACCTATTTTTGTCATGGTCTCCCCCTTGAGGCGATAGCCGCTAGCTGAAACATTTAGTTTTTTTAAGAGCTAAAAAAAATGAGCAATTTGCAATTTTTGCCTAAAATTAACAAAGCTACCTTGGTACCAATGGTAGTTCAACCTCCTAAACGTTCGTTAACTAGCATAGATTTTGGCGGGTTGTTGGGTCAGTTTATGAAGCCAGAGGGACTGGCAATGTTAGGGCTAATGGCAGGCTTACTTATTGCTTCCAAATTAGTTGGAAACGGGAAGGGGAAAATTACTTCCGGGCGGCTGTGCGGGACGGCTGAAAAATTGGCAGCCACAGGCTCTGCCCTCAAGCAAATGAAAGAAAAAAAACGGCAGCCCGTTACTTTGTGGAGCGGTACGCCGACTTATTGGTTTAAAGGTTGTCAAGGATTGAGTGCTCGATTGCAAACGCTATTAGGTGCAAATCCGACGGTTTGGTTTCCCCACGCAGAACGCGGAACTTTAGTCATTGGTGCTCCGGGTTCTGGCAAAACATTCAGCGTCATTGACCGGATGGTTGAAAGTGCATTCCAGCAAGGTTTTCCTGCCATTATTTACGACAAAAAAGGAGACGTGCGATTCGTTGGCTAGAAACCAATCCTGAAAAGGTTTAGGAGGATTAGCCGCAAGGTTTGAACCTTGACAACTTGATAGCCATGTCGGTGAGCCGATAAATACCCTGACCGGAGCCACACGGTCATTAAATAACAGATCATGGCATTCGGCAAGTCCGACCCCGCAGGTGCAGCGGTGAAAGCACGACCCCCACGGTAGCGACTGGACATCAATCCGTGAAGCGGGGCGAAAGACGGTAACCTGGCAACCTAACCAGAAATCCCGTTAGCAGGAACCCATGAGTAGCGAAAGCAAAGATGCGTTTGAACCATCGTTATCTTGAACCAGCGAAATTAGGTTGACGACGCTGGAGCCAAAAGGCAAAGGATATGGAGCTGGCAAGTGTCTCCGTGACCAGCAAGCACTTCCGTTAAACCCGGTGGAGAGTATCACTCTAAAGGTTCAATCAATGGCTATCAGGAACGAAGTAACCCCTGTTTATCTCTCATTTATGTCGAATATCTGAGTAGGTTCCAACCGCATGATAGACGGGGGAAGGATTGAGTCAGAAGCGAATGCCTGGGGTAATGCCCAGGATAGGCCCACGGACTCACGGTGATTTGGAATGAATAGTTACAAGTAGCAGTGAATATGTCTAAAACGAGTTTCAAGACTACGGTGGAATGGCAAGCGATCAACTGGCGCAAGCTGGAACGTCGAGTGTTTAAGCTGCAAAAGAGAATATTCAGAGCCTCACAGCGTGATGATGTTAAAGCAATTCGCAGACTCCAAAAAACATTGATGAAGTCCTGGTCTGCAAGAAGTCTTGCTGTCCGACGAGTGACCCAGGATAATCAGGGGAAAAAGACGGCTGGTATAGATGGGGTAAAAGCCCTTACACCCCAGCAGCGACTTTCCCTGATTAAACAACTAAAACTGGGTACAAAGGCAACACCAACGCGACGGGTTTGGATTCCTAAACCCGGAACAGAGGAAAAGCGTCCTTTGGGCATTCCAACGATTAAAGACCGAGCCTTGCAAGCGCTGGTTCTTCTGGCGCTAGAACCGGAATGGGAAGCTCGCTTTGAGGGCAACTCATACGGTTTTCGTCCGGGACGCTCATGTCATGACGCGGTAGAAGCAATTTTTAACGCAATTCGCTACAAAGCCAAATATGTGCTAGATGCAGATATTGCAAAATGCTTCGACCAAATCGACCATAAAGCTCTTCTTGACAAGCTGAACACATCCCCAACTATCCGTCGCCAAATCAAGGCATGGCTTAAGGCAGGGGTAATGGACAGCAAAACCCTGTTCCCCACAGAAGCAGGTACACCTCAAGGTGGCATCCTATCGCCTTTACTGGCAAATGTGGCGTTACATGGAATGGAAAATCGGATCAAAGAAGTCTTTCCGAGGCGAGTAGCTACCTCAAGGGAAACTTGGTTTCATAAAAAGGGTGAATATTTCAACACTCCGAACCTAATCCGATACGCCGATGATTTTGTGATTCTCCACGAAGATCTAGTCGTCGTCCAAAAATGTCAAGAAATCATCGCTGATTGGCTAAATGACATGGGCTTGACACTGAAACCAAGCAAAACTCGTTTAGCTCACACGCTGAATGAGTATGGTGATGAACAACCGGGGTTTGATTTCCTCGGCTTCAACATCAGACAATTTCCAGTTGGTCAACACCAAACAGGAAAGAACACAATAGGCAAACCGCTTGGTTTTAAGACAATCATCACCCCAAGCAAAGCGAAGCAGAAAGAACACTATGAGGCAATTGCAGAAATCATCGAAGCTCACAAAGGTGCAAACCAAGCAACGCTGATAAAACTGCTAAATCCTATTATCTCAGGCTGGTCGAACTACTACTCAACGGTAGTTAGTAAGGAAGCCTTTTCACATCAGGATTACCTCATCTTCCAAAAGCTAGGGGCTTGGGCAAGACACCGCCATGCTGATAAATCCTGGGAATGGATCTCACGGAAATATTGGCAGACAATCGGCGGGGATAAATGGGTGTTCGCCACGCGCTCAGAGGATAAAGACCCTCAAATACTGCGTAAACACAACGCAACTCCTATCGTTCGACATATCAAAGTGAAAGGCGATGTGAGTCCGTTTAATGGCGACTTCATTTACTGGAGTACAAGAATGGGTAAGCACCCCGAAGCCCCTCATAGAGTTTCCAAGCTCTTGAAGTGGCAAAAGGGAAAGTGCGCCCTCTGCGAATTGTTTTTCAGATACGGAGATGTGATGGAAATCGATCACAAAATCCCTCGCTCACAAGGCGGTAAGGATGAGTATCGAAATCTCCAGCTACTACACCGTCATTGTCACGATGTTAAAACAGCCCTCGATAGAGTTGCTGGTGGTGTGCATGACAAGCACCAAATCACTGAGGAGCCGGATAAATCGAAAGGTTTATGTCCGGTTTTGAAGCCGAGTACAAACGGTGACGTTTGTGCTTAGGTAACCAAATGAAACTGCTTACACCCCTTGCAGTGCGCTACGGCTATGATGTGCAAGTGTTTGCGCCAGGGGAAGCTTACAGCGGCACTATCAATCCTCTGGATTTTATGAGAGATGCACAAGATGCAGTAATGGCAGCAGAAATTGGACAAGTTATTGCTCGAAATGCTAGTCCAGGGGAGAGTAAAGGCAATGAGTTTTTTGAGAAAGCAGGCGAGTTGATGGCGAAGGGTTTAGTGCAGTTGGCAAAAAGCAGTCCTTACCCGGATTTAGCTTTTGTGTACGCAATTATTCAACTGCCAGATTTGGTCAAGCGCATCGACCACGCCGTTCACCGACCTGACGGTCATCCCCTCAAAATGGACAGGTGGATTGCCTCTAGTTTTTCGCAGTTATTAAGTTCAAAAGATGCTGAAAAAACAGTGGCGGGCATTAAGGCAACCGCAGAGGCAACCTACTCCAGTTTCATTCAAAAAGATTTGTTGCGGGCATTTATTGGTCGCAGCACCATTCCAATTGCTTTAGAAGGCAAAAAGTGCATTATTTTCAAATTAGATGACCAAAGACGCACTGTAGTGGGGCCGCTGTTAGCTGCTGCTATTCACTTATGTGTGGTGTCTAATTTGAGTCGGGTACGTTCTGACCCATTTTTGTACTGCTTAGACGAGTTTCCGTCTCTCAAGTTCGACAGAATGGATCAGTGGGCTAACGAATATCGTTCTGCTGGCGGCGTGCCGATTGTTGGCATTCAATCGCTCAATCAACTCTATAATCTCTATGGGGATAAAAAAGGGGCTGCGATCGCCAGTGCTCTGTCAACTCATGTCCTCTTCAACCCCGGCGATTTTGAGACAGCCGAGAAATATTCTAAGCGGTACGGGGAAGTGGAAGTGCTGGTAAAAAATCGATCGACCGGCAGCTCGACGGGGCAGCAAACGAGCCGTTCTGTCAACTGGAGCGAACAGTTGCAAAAGAAACCGCTGATTAGTCCTGACGAAATTCTGAGGTTTCCTCAAGGCAAGTGCGTCATCACTTCACCGGCCTACGCAACGGGGACGGAAGCTTTATTTCCCTACCCTCTCAAGATTCCGGTGCGGCCCGGCGACATAAAGCGAGCTAAAGAGTCTGAACAACTGTGGGACAGCAGCATCAGACCGCAGCTTGAAAGGCGGGCGAAAGCTTTGTCAGTAGAGCAGCAGACGGGTAAACTGCTCAATATAGATGAAGAGCTGGATCAGCGGATTCGATTCGCTTACCAATTGCTGCCACATCCGAACGATCCAGAAGAACCCGTGACTGTGGCTGATGTTAAGTCGCCTGTTAATGCTGCTGGTGCGAACAGTGCGGCTGAGAAAATAGCGGTTGGCAATATTCGGAAAAAACTCAAAACTCTGTCCTTTGGTGGCGATAGATGATGGAGCAAACTAAACAATTTTTGGCTGACATTTTGATTGTTGACGATATTCCCGCTAACATTCAACTACTCTCTCAATTGCTAATTGAAAACGGTTACAAAGTCAGGAAGTTGATTAGTGGAGAGCGAGCTTTAAAAGCAGTAGAGTTGCAAGCGCCCGACTTGATTTTGCTAGACATAAAAATGCCCGGTATGGATGGTTATGAAGTTTGTCGTCAACTTAAAGCATCTGAAGCTACTTGTGATATCCCTATAATTTTCATCAGCGCTTTAGATGACGTATTTGACAAAGTAAAAGGGTTTGAGGCGGGCGGTGCTGACTACATTATAAAACCTTTTGAGCCTGTTGAAGTGTTAGCGCGGGTATCTGCCCAACTTAAAATGCAGCGCTTGCAGCAGCAACTTCGCTGCGCTAACGTGCAATTGGCTGCACAAAATGTTCAGCTAAGCCAGGAAATTCAAGAAAGACAGCAAGCAGAAGCCAATTTAAGAATGCTGTTGCACGCTGTTTCGCACGATTTGCGATCGCCTCTATCGGGAATGTCGCTGCTGCTGCGAAGTCGCCTCAATGATGCTGGCAGCAACATTGTTATTGATAGGCGGACTGTGGAGGTTATGGTGCAAAGTTGTTCGCGCCAACTCCAGTTGATTGAGTCACTAACAGCAACACAACAGTTTGATGTGAAAAGTGCTTCTTTAGCCATGAAGCCGCTGTCGCTGCCCGCTTTAGTCCAAAATATTCTTATTGAAAGATTACCAATTCTCAACCAGCATCGAGTCAAGGTTAAGCAGCTTTTTGCAGCCGATTTGCCTTTAGTCAATGCTGATGCCCAGCAGCTATGGCGGGTGTTTGGCAATCTGATCGACAATGCTGTTAAATACAATCAGTCTGGGTTTATTTTGACGGTAGAAGCTAAAAAGGAAGGTGAGATGGTTCGCTGTACGGTTGCAGACAATGGGGCAGGAATTTCTCCTCAGCAATGTGCAAGATTATTCGAGCCTTATACGAGGGGAGTTGGAGTTAGTTTAAGGCAAGGGTTGGGATTGGGACTTTACATTTGCAGGCAAATTGTTGAGGCTCACGGCGGAGAGATTGGCGTTGATAGCGAATTGGGAAAAGGAGCGAGGTTTTGGTTGACATTGCCAAAGTTTGAAGATTGACAAGATGCCATAATTTGCTACGCGATAGCTACGCCTCAAAAACCACTTTTTTTAGAACAATTAGAAGCTGCATTCCAACGGCTAAACCAGCCCCAACCGCAATGCTTTAACGGCAGCCTGGGTGCGATCGCTCGCTTCAAATTTAGCTATAATCATCTCTACATGACCTTTGGCGGTGTGGACGCTCATGCCTAGCCCAGCGGCGATTTGTTTATTGCTTTTACCCTCAACTAGCTGCTGCAAAACCTGCATTTCCCTTTCAGTCAGCTTGATGTCGTCATTCGCATAGCTATCGGGCAGTGGCGTTTTGAGATTTTGCAGCACGCAGTCGGCAATCTTAGGGTCTAGGTAACTGCCACCTTCTTGCACAGTCGTAATCGCTGCTAGAAGTTGTTCTGCGTTAGTGCCTTTAACGCAGTAGCCGTGAGCGCCACTTGACAAAGCCGCCATTACCTGAGTTGGATTGCTGTGGTGGGTGAGCATCAGGATGCGAGTATGCGGCAGTGCGGCTCTGATTTGCTGCGCGGCTGCAATACCATCGATTCCGGGCAAGTCAATGTCCATCAGCACGATGTCTGGTTGGTGTTGCAGCGCGGCACTGACGGCTTCGTTGCCGTTAACAGCTTGTGCGACAACTGTTAAATGGGGTTGGCGATTGAGGATATGCTGTACACCGAGCTGCATCATCGGGTCATCTTCAACTATCAGGATGGTTTTTAGTTGGCTTGTTTTTGGTTGGGTGGCGGTAGTTGCAGTCACGGCTAACATTCCTACTACATTTATCCATACCTATTGTTTTTTCTCATATTAAAGAGTGCCATCCTCCTATGGAGAGAAGAAAAGTATTAATTTTTGGGCGATTGCGTCGGCAATAGGGTGGATATCTCTCGATAGGAGGATGGCAATAAAATGTAAACAGATTATATCGACACTTCGTTGACTTCATCCAAATTGATTTCATCCAAATTAATAGCTGTTGCTACTTCCTTCGGTTGAGGTGTTAGATGACCATTGAGCTTGATAACTGTTTGTTCTCTCTCTCGTTCAATGGTAGTCAAAAGCCAATTTTGAGTTTGTCGGTGTTGCTTGCTGTCCCAGGCAAACAGAACTTTTTCTGCTGGTTGAGTCGGGTGCAGTGCCAAAATAATCAGTTGTAGCTTGTGAGGCTCGATCTCGAAAAATTCGGCAGCTACCCATAACTTAACTCGGTCTTGCCAAGTCAGTACAGGATGGCGAATCGCCCACTCAAATAGTCTGGGTGTTCCTTTTACTAAACCCACATTTGTACGGACTTGTATCACTTTAATTGGAGGAGAAGGGGAAGAATTTTCTTCTGTCACTCCCCTTTTCGTTCGGTCTAATTTTGTTTGAATTGGAATGTCAACAGACAGTTTTCGCTGCGGTAAAAACAGTGAGGGCGCTAGTTCTTTGAGCTGGAAAACCCACTGCTGGAACTGGGGATGACTGTTGAGAATTGGCTCGACAGGTAATCCCATTAAAATTTGCTTGACAAGCAGTTGCAAGCGTTCTTGCAGATAGGAAGGAACAAGAGGTGGCTCTTGTAGTGGGCTAGTATGAATAGTTTGATTGAGGTCTGATAGAGTAAGGATGTACATTGCTCAGAGCATAAAAGACTGAGCAATAGCGGCGATCGCCAGAAGTCAGGGGGGGAGTGGGGAATGAGACAGTGATTTTTCAGGCTTCTCAACTGAAAACCGTAAGGGTGCAGGCTGCTTGTTACCAACTATACAAGTTTGGCTAAAAATGCTACTGATGAAGAAATGATATCGGCAATATCATCTGGATCGAGGGAATAAATCTTTGCTAAAACTTCTTTTTTAATTTTTTCAGAGCCTATCTTCTTGCTGCCACTCACTTGACCGATCGCCACCTCATCCAAACCGCGTTGATAAACTGATAGGGATATTTCTCCATCCAAATAAAGTTGCAGAGTCTTGGTACTGCCACCGCTTAACTTTGCCAGTTGCCGAAAGTTCTTAGAATCGGATTCGGGTATCGTTTTCCCTTTTAACCACCGATATACGGTTGAAAAATCTACTCCGATAGCGGACGCTAAAGCGCTTTGAGTCCAGCCTTCTTTCAGCAGCAGCTCGATCAACTGAGTCAGCCGCTTTTGGCGATCGAGTATAAGAGAAGATACAGAGCTAACAGTCACAATTGCTTACCGAAAATTTAGGTTTAAAGTCCTGGGGCACACGGGAACTAACGCCCTTGCGAGACATCGACAAGAATTTGGCTGAGGAGACTCCTCCGAGTGTAAGCCGAGTCGTGGAAAGAGGAAGCCCAAAGAGCGGTCTTGGGAATCCCCGCGCGCGAACGCACCCGGAGGATGTCAACTAACGCTTTTACCGTACACTATCTTACTTTCTGCTGCGTTGAAGCCGATACTTTTTCGCTATTTTACGCCCTTTCTACAAAATTTGAGCAATCAAAGCCTTAATCGATTACGCAACTATCCTTGCATTATGCAATACTTAATCTTGCACCGCGCAAGACGGACGGAACATCAATGTCATCCTCCAACACAGTTCGCGGTTCTGATGCACATAACTTCTCTGTTGTTCGCAGCGCTGAACTCACTGCGAGAGTTGCACAGGACTGCCAGCTAAACAAAGCCGACGCTAAAGATTTGTCAGCCCAGAGCACGCTCACTGATGCTGAAGCATTAGAATTAAGCAGCTTGGAAGCTACAGTCGAACGGAGCTTGAAAGCTTTTTGGGAAATAGGGCAAGCTTTGCGCCATATCCGCGATCGCCGCCTCTACCGACAAGACTTCTCGACGTTTGAAGACTATTGCACTAATCGGTGGGAAATGTCTCGTCGCTGGGCCTACCAACTGATTGAAGCGGCAACCGTCTATGAAAATGTGCGCCATGGCGCACAAATCCTTCCCGCCAATGAGCGCCAAGTTCGCCCTCTAACAGCACTACCCTCCCAAGAGCAGCCTAGAGCGCCAGTCCAGTAAAAGAGGTTGACAAAAAACCTAAAACATGGCGCAAGCAAATAACTCATGATGTAGCACTGAAAACTCAAGTTGCTACGTGGTGGCAAGCGAAAACTACCAATACG
>Ga0247770_1001132_pt1 | contig 22840 bp, 9 predicted proteins | sample UWRJL136409B6_FD_179943 | JGI IMG/M metagenome (GOLD analysis project Ga0247770, IMG submission 179943) | Plant litter microbial communities from Arlington Agricultural Research Station in Wisconsin, United States - UWRJ-L136-409B-6 | ecosystem: Environmental > Terrestrial > Plant litter >... | reverse complement strand
TACCTTTACCAGTTATTTAAAGTTTTAATACTAAGTTTAATTACCATTTACAATATTATTAATACTCCCTAATAAGATTAACGTGATAACTAGCCTTCTTCCTTAATATAACTAACTTAATTAAATGTTTACTTAATCTATTAAATAAAAGTGAGATTTTTAGCTACTTTTTAAAAAAGTTAAAAGCCAATTAAATTAATTAAACAGCCCTTTTATTAATAAGTTATAAATATTATAAAGTATTAGGTATAAAAGCTTTAAAAAGATTAAGTAAGCCTTTTATAAGTAACTTCTTCTCACTAAACCTACTTAACAGCTTCTATCATATATTTAAGATAAATTTAACTTACCCTTAGGAAAGTTTCTTCTTAGTTATAATAAGGGGCTTTACATAATTAAAGTATTTTTTAAAAGTTACGTATAAAATATATTACAGATTGTTAAACTTCAGGAACCTACAGGGCTGTAGTACAGTGCTGTAGCTGTCAGAAAGAAGGGGGTTCAGAGGCCCTGGGCATCTAGTCAGCAGAGCTAACTAGATACCTGGCACTGCCAGTACGCCAGTGAGCCTCAGCCACCAGATTGACAAAGCCTGAATCCTGCAGAATAGTCTATAAAGAAGCCTCTAGCTTCTAGCCAGAGCCAGAGGAACAGAGTTAACATAAGCAATATAATTACGCAGTTGCAACCCCTACAATTCCACAGAATCTAGAGTGCCGCGCTTCTAACAGTAGCTTAGAGAAAGAAGTGCGTACTAGTCCAAGCCGTACTACAGCGCTGTAAGCGCTATAGGAAGTAAATAAATGGCTTGAATTACAGAGGCAGTGCCTTTGTAAGAGGGCTGTTGTAGCGAATATTAGCACTGGAAATAAGAAGATCCGGAAGGCAGTGCTTTGTATAATGACTGGAATAGAATAAAGTTACTTACTTAACTAAAATTAGATTTAGGAGTATTACGACCTGCACCCGACACAGGCCTTGAGAGGACTGGCGTGGGTTAAGATAGAACGTATAGCAGGACGCTAAAGGTTAAGGGGCGTTCCGAAGACGGCTTGTTAAGCTAACACTCTTAGACAAGGGGTTTAATGTCACTATAGGTCGCTGTCACTATAATGCACAGAGATAAGTCTGGATAATAGGATACAAATGAACAATTGAATACTAGCGTGAGGAACCTAAAGTCCCTTACGGCTATCGTAGTTACGATAATGTCTATTTATACTAACTAATTAAGAAAGTACCTCTGTACCTTACTCTATCTGCTCCTTAGCTTAGTGACAAAGTAAATAAAGTAACTGCTCTGTCTGCTCTCCTACTCTGTAATAGAGCACTTAGAGTAACAAAGCACCTTCTAATTAGTTATAAGGGCTTTGGGTTTTTACACCCCTAACCTAATATGTAATACTGTATATACTGTTTCTCTATACTGTTTAATCTGCAGGGAATTTATCAGGCCGTACTGGCTTAGGTGACGGCCTGTAAGGTCGTTACACGATTCCCCTCCTTTAACGTTCTTTTTCCATAAAGAACTTTTCTATAAGTTGTTCCTTCCTTCTATAACTATACTTACTAATAAAGTCCAGAAGTAATAACTGAAACCTTATCTTTCCTTTATTAACTGTCGCTGTAAAAACGCACTTTTTATTCTAACTTTTAAGATCGTGATGTTAATTAGCTATTATTATTATAAGCTCTTTAAGCTTAACTTATCTTATAAGGTCGCGAGTCGAAATAAGTTATATAGACACTGTGTTAAAATAAATAGCCCTGGCTGTAACGTTTATGGTAATAACCCTTCTTTGCTTTATAAGGTGCTTGACGAGAAGAAACGCCTTAACGTTAAGAAGAAGGATACTTTATCGAAGATTCCTCGTTTAAAGGTGTAATCTTAGGTGCTGGAGGTTTACATAGAGGAGTTATTTGGGCACGAGATTAATATTATGTAGGAGGAGGAACACTTAAAGTGTTTAGCTACTAAGCCCGTTTCTTCTTTTAACTGGGGGAGGTTTCTTACAGGAATACCTATCAGTTCTTTCTCTAGAGGATTGCTTTAGCTAGTAACGATTTCTTAACTTAGTTTATAACTTTTTTCTTTTAATAAGCAAAATAGCTCTTTAATGTAGTAGTAGCGTGTTTGCTTTCCTTAGTGAGAGGCTGGAAGTTTAAGTCCTATAAGAGTCTTTATAATACAGGTTATAGTCTTAAGGACTATATACTGTATTATAACTTTTTTTTAATTATTTCTTTTTCTTACTAACTTCCTTTCTCAACAACGTTTATTCTCATAAATATACTGTTCTACCACACATTGCTATATAACAAGTTTAGGAGGCCTTAGGATATATTAATTTGCTTTTTACCCTCTAACTCCTTCCCTAAACCTGCAGTGAAGTGTAAGTCCTCTAGCTACAGGGGGTAAGTTATCCTATAGGCTACCGGTCTGCGACTTCTTAGTTCTCTATATTGCTACACGTACGATTTATGTAAAGTTTACTAACTTTAAAAGTTTAGCTTCCTTATTAGGTTTAAGGTCCTTATAACCCTGGTTAAGGGTTTTAATAAATGTCTTTTTATACTTATTAAGAAGTTTCCTACTGCTTTTTAGGTTCTAAGTCCTACAGTAATCTTACTCTTTAATATAACAGTTTAAATATTAAACTTTATCTCATTTTTAATTCTTATCGTTAGTTTTAATTAGTTTAGATTCTTTCAGTAAAACTCCGTAATTAGGTCTAAGTACTTAAGATTTTTAACAAGCTCCTATAAGTTACTTTCAGAGCTGTAATCTAACTACTTAACCAGATATTTAAACATATTCTTTCCCTTTTATAAATCCATAACTTCCTTAACGTTATACTTATCCTTATCAGTATTAATCTTAATCTTCTTTTCTAGAGGAACTCCCTTTAAGGTAAGTTTTAAAAGTAAGACGTGAAAAACTTTAATCTACACATTTATATTAATAAGTAAGTTAAGTTTATAATTAAAGGTGGTAATCTTTTTCTTAATTTAAAATAATCTATACTTTTTAAAGTTAAGCTTCTTATTAAGTTATTTTAAATGTAATTTTTATAACAAAAGGTAGATATAATTCCTTTTTTAAAAAGTTAATCCCTTAATTTATTTACTATTATATTAAAGTCTTTCCTTAAATGTTAGCTATTTCATTTAGTATTTATTAATAAATCTTTTTATCTATTTACGTATAAACTTAAGTTTTACTTTTAAGTATTTATACAATTCCTACATTCAGTTATATAAACTATAACCTAGGAGATGTTAGTTAGCACGCCCTAGTAAAGTTTAAGCTCTTTACTATACTATTAGTCTCAGTAACACAGTCTCAGCCTCCTAATCTAGCGGCAGAGACCGCTTTATTCTTCACTCCTTTATCTCACTTTATAGTAGTGGTGTGAACGTAACATATGCAATTCTCCACTGATCGTTGCACTTTCAGCCGTTTGAGTCACTTTAATGATTTGCAATAAAAACCTTGGAATACAGGTACCGTTCTGCTACTTGCAGTGCCCACCCTTGTAAATCCACGTTACAGCATGTCATCAAATGAAGCATGTTATCAAACTGGAGCATGTCATCAAAGTGGAGCATGTTAGGTTGTATTGTGATTATAACCCTAACTATTATATAATGTCTAGCTATTTTCACATCCTTCTTTTATCTACTGTATCATTAAGTAAAGCATGTCAGCAAGTGGAGCACGCTAAGCACCCCCAGCGCCCCGATTGGCACTATCTGTTGCGCTCAGCTGCGCTAGCATTGGTAGTGGCGAATTCGGGCCACACCAGCTAAACTGACGTAGTCAGTTCAGCTCGCATGAACAAAAGTTGCCTTCGACGATTTGTATAATAGGAGCGCTCTGGCGGAGCCAGAGAGCAGAAGGCAAGGACCTTCGAGGCTATAGTCAATTATTATGATTCAGAATAGACTTGTTCAGCGCCTACAGGGCCACATTTCTGTTCCACGCCAAGACCACACCCACGGTGGTTACCGTGTCACAGCAAGTGTAGCATGTTGTCAGAGAGTAGTAGTCCCCAGCTATCCAGTCAGCGAAGCTGACTAGATGCCTGGTGTCAGAAACACGGCACACTGGAAAACTGTGGGTTGTAAGCTCTCTGGCAGAGCTAGAGAGCTTATATGCTCGTACGTTGTACTTAGCTAAACTGGCTGTGCCAGTTCAGCTCCGTTCAGCTTTATCAGCCCCGTACAGCTCCGATCAGCTCCAGTCAGCCGTATTCCACCACACTCCGGCCAGTGGTGTTCTGGCCTCTAGCCAGAACCCCCTCCTTTCTGACAATATTCACTCCTCGTACCCAGGTATGGCCGAACTAAACTTTGTCCTACAGGAACAGGTTACCGCGTGGCGGCGGCTGCACTTCTGTCAACATCAACCGTATTGCATTCGCCATGCTGAAGCTTGCCCGGAACGAGGGATATCGGTATCTGAAGCAGTGTCAAGCTGGATTAAATAGGTTTATCTTCCTTTTATGACATTCTCGATTCGATGAGCGGCTGGATCTCACCCACGGGCAACGCTCCCGGCCTCACTCTCAATGTCTGGACCGATACCATCCGGCTAAAGAAAGCTTTGAGCGCCTTCATGCGCCTGACCGCGTGTTCTATCTACGCTATGCTCACCAGCGCCAAGAAATCAAGATGCAGGACGGACCAAATTGCCCTCGATGATGCGTCACTGTGCGAGGCCAATTACTATGCAAACTCTTCGCTCCCTTCCACATCAACCTCTGACTCTTGCTCACTTTTCTCGCCATTCCCTGCCTCCTCCACCGTGTTTCCCACCTGAGCATCTCCAAGGTATGAGCCTTCGCGGGGCTTCTGTTCTTCCCTCCGTCTCTTCCTCCTCCTTGCCATCCAAGCTTCGTGACAAGGCATGCAGAAAATGCCATGACTGGTCCTCGCATATCTTAGGTTCCTTATCTGTTTCTTGCAGTTCCTGCACCGGAAACAGGCGGAGCAGAATGCTTGATCGCCTGTCAAGATTGCCAGGTCTTCGATCTTATTGCCACATGCAGAGCAGCTGTAAGTGCAGTTGTTGCAGATCAGAGACCCATCTGGTAGGAGTAAGAGGTTGGCGTCGCTATCTAGCAGAGCGTTGCAGGTGTTACATCGAAAGCAGTCATGGTGCCATCGGTTTCCAGCTGTCTTGTCAGCTGAAAAGTTGATGCGACGGAAATGCAAATGAACGTACCAAGCTCAAAGGCTCTGCCTTCCTCGAGAATCTTCGCGGGCGTCAGCTATAGCTCATGACTGCTCTCCTCACATTATGTGTTTCGTACCTCACCGCAACCCTTACATGGGTATACCTCCTCAATCTCATCGAGGGCCTCAAGAACGCTAGCAGCATATGCTGACCCGGAATCGGAATCTCTCCGAGTCAGGCTCCCCTCGAAGGCAGCGAGAGAGGCTGAGTGACTATGAAGGCGATCTGAGGCTGGTTCAACGGAGCCGTTCGCGATGCTAGCGTCAGGTGTATCGCGTGGCGGTGTTGTGGCCTCCGATGGTGGATACCCGGCTGAGCTGCTGTCTCTATCAGATCGCTCCGTGGAGATGTGACTGGATGTGATGATAGTTTCTGCTAGCGGCTCTGGTTCTGTAGGCTCTTCCGGGACCTGGAGGGCGCGAAAGGTATTTAGCATCTCAGGATGGAGCTCCCCAGCCCGACCCTGGGGTGTATCGTCAGCTTTAGAGTCAGGACTCCCTGCGACGGTATTTCTCTGCGCCGGGTGAACGCTGCTCAGCTGCTCGTTCTGCGACGGCTGGGCATCAGGGGACCGAAGTTCGCCTTCCTCCTCTTGAATGATGTAATGATGTCCGTTGGACACGTCTACCGCGCAGAACGGCATTGCAATAACTGACAGAATCGATATGTCGGCGAGGCTGTACCCGGTGAAGACGGACCGGATGGCGCTGCTATCATAGGACTGGTCGCAATCGTGGACATGTGCTGTTCGCTTGTAGACTCGTGACCCTTCGAGGATATTCTCAAACGCAAATCGGATGATGCTGTTGCGGACACCGGTGATAGCGCTCCTCCTCATCGTCTCGCTGCGACGTATCCCTTGGGGGCCTCGTATCGTCGAGACATCGTCGCCAAACTTGGCTGTTGCTCTGTCGTCACCGGGATGCCTTGTTGCGATGCTCCGGGCGTCAAACAAATCTTGCGATATTTGTAGTTTCTGTCTAAGTTGTATATTCTCGGCCAGAAGTTGTTCTACAAGATCTTGCACCTTAGCTTGGTTGATACGCGCCTCGGAGTCAGAATTGCTGTAGAAAAAACAGTCAACTCTGCGCTTGATATGCACACGGGGGTGTTATAGTATACGTACCACTGCAGAATGCTCAACATGAATGTCAAGGACGACTTGTACCGCTCCAGCTTTCTAAGATAGTCATCAAGTTGTTTGCCATATTTTATCCACGATATTGACACTTGAAATTGGCCCAGGCGGGCTAACCGCTCTAGTATCGACTCGAAAGAGGAAAACAGCAACATGGCATCCGCAAGCACAACGCGGAGTTCATCCACTTGTATCATGCTTAGCCTCTCGCTTGCGGGGTCAGTCTGCTGGAGGAACCGATATAAGGATCGAAGCGCGATTTCCGTGTGTCGAGTCTCACGCTGAACGTCCCGGATCGTGGTTGGCGCATTCTGAATGGATGCGATAGTCTCCAACAGTGCGTAGGCTTTCCCAGCCGCTGTCAGAAGCCCGACCACGGATGCGGTGACGCTTAAGGGATCCATTAGTCGACGAAATGGTGAGAGAAGACTCTGGAAGAGTTCTCGACTCACCGTCCTTGTTCAGTTGCTAAGCCAGGGGGGTCGAGTCTCTGGCCCCGCACTGCCCAATGCGGAGTGGCCACGTGCCAGCCCCCCCTAAACCCAAGCAGGCAGTGCCCCCCTCGGTGGATGAGGATGCAGAAAAAAAACGCCTATTCAATTCCAGTCACGTGAGAGCTTTGGTGCAAGGTCGCACGAGTCGTGGGATCTCGAAGGCGCCTGAGGAAGTAATATTTTCTTACTGACGCTGTGTCTTGGTATTACCGTGATGGGCGTCCAGGGCGCCGAGCTGGCTGTGTTGTGGGTGTCGTTGCTGGCTATTACGCTGACGGTGCGGTTTGGAAAAAACACTCGCGGTGATTCAGCGGTGCGATTTATCTCTGCATGTTTAATAATAGGTAGTTATGATTAGTAAGCTATAGTAGTTTAAGGTATAAGGGCTTAAAAGTATATGCTAAGAGAATTAAACACTGCGTAAAGGGTCTGAACTTGCTGAGATAACTGGTGAGACGTATGTGGAGGAGCGTATTTACTAGCTATAGGACTGACATCAATATTGGTATTTACTGTTAAAATAACAGGCTTCAAGGTCCTGTGATCATAGAGAAGTCAGCTATATATAGTGCCATGTGATCCTGCGGCAGGGCTCGCCCTGTAATCCCCACAAGTTCTGGTTGACTCGGTGGTCCTCGGGTGCGTTGGTTGGTGGCGTACCCCGGACCCGAGCTGCGGTCGCGTACCTAGACGGCACACATTGAAGGGTTCGGGTTCCCATCGCTTTTTCGATTTTACAAAAAGGCCGATCGGAATTGCTCGGCCAACGGAAAAGCTGCAGCCGGCGTGCCGACCCTGCACGAGGCTCGGTGGGTATACAGGTAGATGGTCAAGTGTGAACCGCACTGTGGAGTTTGTGCTTATTATAGTCGCTACAGGCCGATAATGCAGAAGATTGAACCCCAGAGAATCGTTTCCAAAGCCTGAAGCACACAACATACCTGGTGAGAGCTGCAGGCTGTGCTGGAACCGCTGCTGTAACTACTGGAACTATAGGCATCCATGGGCCCTTGTAGTTTTATATTTCAAGAGCTACATATTAGTAACTAGAATCCAGCTTTGTTTAATGCTTGTGCTCTAGCTTAATAAAGAAGCGCTAAAAATATTAAATAATTTGACTTAGAAGTTTAGTTGTCTTCATAGATATATTCCGACAGTTAACATAGTATGCATTTTGCAATTCGTCGCTCGCTTATCAAATGCGTTATGTGCATCATCTACCGGCTGTTGAAACCTCCGGACTGACATCATTGAGATACCATGCTCAATGGGACCGTCCGCTTCAGGGCTGTCATCGCCTTTGAGTGGAGCGGCAATTGTTCGGTTTGTCCAAAGACTGTGGGGCCTCCGTTCTCCTCCATTTTGATAGGGGCTGATTGCGGTGATCAGGACTGCGTCACAACGCCGTAATCCGGAATTTCCTTTTTGGCTGCTTTCCTAAAAATTCTATCCAATTAGATGCCGCCACGCTGTTGCAGAAGGTTGACGATGGATGCCCAAGGCACACCCATGATTCAAGCTGATGCGATCAATTTTGAATATGCTTCAAGCAATTTCCTGTTCTGATTTGTATCAGCTCCGCACATTGAATTCTCACTAGTCTATCCGATTAGGCTAGCTCTCCTTGATAATATATTTCTCCTTCTCGGTCCAGTCAAGTACCCAGATTGTACCCATCATCACTGTGTTGGGCGGTGGCCAGGTTGCGTGTTGAAGACTGCATCTGAGGGGTTTACTGCGGAGCCTGTTGCGGGATGGATCCTATGAGGGCCTTGGCCATCGCTGCCGCCGTTGTTCAGTTTGTCGACATCGGCAGTCGCCTTCTCGTCGAGCAGTGGCATAAATACCGAGATCGGGATGGGAAAAGCGAGGCGAGGAAAGCAGCGGCCAAGCTCGTTGGAGAGGTGACGGCTCTGACCGAGCTGCTCCACGAAGCTTCAGATCGCTTAGGACTCGACGCTGCAAGGTTCTCCCATCGACAGTTTATCGCCATCCGCCAGCGTTGCGACGTCCTATCAGAGAGCTTCCGGCGTGCGCTGCGCAATATTGAGGCAGAAGGACCGCAGCCCTTGGATTCCCCCGAGTAGCGGGTGGACATGCCTTTCAGTGGCAGATGGAGCGAGACTACGACCGCCGGCGCAAGGTCAGAACTGAGCCAAATTATGGCGTCGGTGACGAGCGCGGTGCTCTTCTGCATATGGTACGCACCGAGCTAGTCCGGCAAAGCGTCGAGAAACGTACGAGGTGTTGACTTGCATGCTAGGGAGGAATCAAGGGACAGCAAAAAAGGGAGGTGCAATTCAGCAATCAGCTCACCGAGATGCTCGATGCTGTGAAACGGATCGAGGGGCTCAACAGGGCGGCAAAGAGCCCGGATGGCTCCCTCGTGAGACCGAGCGAGGGCGAGGGCGAAGATGCGGTCTACTCCGTAGCGGACACGGAGCTGCTGTCGTGTCTAGGCGTTCTGGATCCGAGCATGGCCGCCGAAATTGCCAAGTTGCTGAGCTTGGAACTTCCCAGGTCGCTCCAAGAGCTATCAACTATCAACTCTCCCACTCTTCTCAAGGCTAGCCAATTTGGGGCCCAGCTTTGCGCTGTGCTCTGGGACAAGGAGTGGAAGCTGGACGATTCCATGAGGGACGTCTCCAACGTCAACCTCGAGGATTTTGTCCAGACAGCCACCAGGGGCCTCGAGTTCGAAGCCTTTCGGGCAAGAGAAGCTGCTATTACCAACGCCATTCTTCGGACGTACTCATGGGTGTACGACCGCCATCCCCCGACAGGAAGCAAAGGGGTTTTGAAGTGGAGCAGCTTCCCAGATTAAGTAATTGTACAGTATTAACAATATCAGCTTGGTAAGATGCTGTACTTAATAATATGCTCTATTTGATAACATGCTCCATTTATTAAGATGCTTACTTAATTACATTCTTCACTTGATGACATTCTTCACTTGATGACATTCTTCACTTGATGACATAATAGATATACTGAGAAGGGTATGACTATAGCTAGACATTATAACGAAAAGAGTAATGCTGAGCTTATAAGGGTTAGTTACTGCTTTAGATGCATCTAACTTGGTAAAAAAGGCTGCAACATTGAGATTATATTACTATACATTCTTTAAATCTTTCTTCTTTAAACAGCTATACGGTTAACATTATCCTGTCCGGAAGACAATTTGTTATAAGGGTAGTCTAAAAAAAAATTTACTAACGTACGTGATAAGCGAACCGATAAAACAAGCGAGCCGATAATTTTCTACCACCCTTCATAACTATTGTCAATTACATAACCATAACATTAGGAAATAACAATAACTGAATTAGAAACAGATAAATTAGACGATTCTGCAGCCTCCTTACACATACATACATTATAACCAGGTTAGCCACACACGCCACAGCACCGAATCTTCGTATAAGACCCCCTTATACTACTACCATTTTGTCGTGTTTCTTAAGCTAACTGCTCACCAACAGCCTTCTAGTCCAGTAAATCCTGTGCCTCTTATACAGTAAGTGACCCTCTAAGCCACACACGTGTTTTTTTAACTCTCTATCGCTTACTAAGCCCCTTATTAGCCTTTCGTAGTGCAGAGACCTCTGTGCGGAGAAGAGCTACCTTATACATTACAGCCATTGTACCTTTAGCTAATTAATCTATAGCAGTTAGCATTAAGGTTAGAGAGCTGCGCTAATAGTTACAAATTCGAGTTTTGATAAACGCTGATTGTAAGGTGGCCTCTTAAGGGTTATGTAGCGTTTGGGAGACCTAAGGTAGTGTGATGGTTGGGCTTAAGGTTAGGGGTATTAAGGTCCGAATACGCATATCTAGCTTAGATATCACCCTTTCTAGGTTATACAGCATAAGGCCGGCTCTGGTAAAACCCCCCTGGATGTTCTTCTCCATAATTAAAGTAAAAAACACCTCTTTAAATGTATAAAGAAATGTGACGACCCTGCAGGCCGTCGCTTAAGCCGGGGCGGCCCGACGAATCCCCCGCAGGAGGAACAGTGCGGGAAGGCAGTGTACACTGTCTCGCGCACTGGGCCAGGGGTGCAAAGACCTAAAGCCCCTACGACCAGTAAGAAAGTGCTTAGTGGTCCACAAGGACTGATAACACCAAGCACCGCTTAGTTAACTGCTTAGCTGTAACTGCGTGGTGCACCACTAAGCATAACGGACTAAGTAAGGTACGAAGTACCTCTTAGTTAGTTAGTATAGATAGCTATAGTTATGCCTACAACCACCGTGAGGGACTCTAATTCCTCACACTAGTATTCAATTGTTCATTTATGTCCTACTGTTCAGACTCACCTCTGTGCATTATAGTGACAACGACCTACAGTGACATTAAACCCCCGTCTAGGAGTGTTAGCTTAACGAGCTGTCTTCGGAACGCCTCTTATCTGTTGGCGTCCTGCTATACGTTCTGTCTTAACCCGCGCCAGTCCTCTCGAGGCCTGTGTTGGGTGCAGGTTGTAATAAGAAACTTTAACTTGCTAATGTGTGTGATATTTATCTGTATAAACTACTCGATTTAGTAGTTATATACCTTCTTTAACAGCCTAAAATAACTAACATCTAAGGGCTAGAGTATATATAAAGAGTGTAGAGGTATATAAAGTGTAATAATATTAAAATCTTAATAATAATTATTAAATTCTTTAAAGTGGTGGCTTTTATAGCTATTAAGCATTAATAGCTAATATATACCCTTTATATAAGATACTGTGTAAAAATTAAAGTGCCGAATCTAATTTATACCTTTCTTTTTCATAATCTAGCTATTATCAGTTATTATAATATATTAGTTAACTAAGAAGTTACACTCTTTATATTAGTTAGTAAGGTGATATTACCTAGTTAAGATAATAAATAGTAGGATAACTTAACCTAAAGTATTTACTTTTTAAATAACTGTAGCTTACTCTTAATTACTAAGCTGAGCCTGTTTAACTTTACTGTAGCCGTTTAAGGTAATAACTACTATAATAGTAATAATAATACTTATTATAAAACTAGTTTTATTAAAGTTATACAAATCTTTATTAAGGATGCTGTATTTGACCTTAATGTTATATATAAGGGTAAACTACTTGCGAATAATTATTAGATCTTTGTATTTAGCCCTCTGGTAATCGTATTTACGTGTAAAATACGTCTAAAATTCTAACTAACGCTTAACGAAGTTGTAAGCCCATTATACGCCGATAAGGGGCGCGTTACGTTTGCGTAGCAATCGGTTAGCTATATCTTCTATATACGAAAACTGGGGGTAAAATGCGCATATATATAGCTTAATTATATATTAAATAATCGTTTTCTCTTCTAAATCTGTAAGTTTACGTAAGTTGGCTGGAATATTGCGTCGTACGGGCTAACTGGTGCGTCGATTATAGAGAGTAGTATAAGGAATAGAATAGATCTTTAATGCCTTATAAAGGTTCAGTTTTAGATCGTTTTAAAGAGCTTCGAGGGCTAAGATTAAATTCACTTCGTTTGAACGTAACGCTATATTATATAGTGGAGGAAAACGTTATGAAAGGTAGAGGGGGTGCGTTGCGGGAGAAATTATCGGCTCGCTTGTTTTATCAGTTCGCTTATCACGTACGTTATGGGAAATTCAGTTAAAACTGATAAGGAAATTCAACTCGACCTAGGACTGGTCGGTTCATTATCAAAAGTGGGTCTGCTCGGGCCCCAAATCATGTGATATGATATGGTTTCAGATACGTCACGTGACCAGGAGTCCAAATCTGAAGTCAGATTCAGGGTTGGGGTTATGGTTCAGGAGTTATTAGCGTTTGAAAAAAATAAACAACTGGGTATTCGGAAATAAAAACATAGCTAAATCTAATTAAAGAAGGTGGCTTTATATATAGATTTATACCTAAAATTCAGAACTGGAATTCGTTTTACTATAAAGCTTATAATAAGAAAGATAACGTGTATGATAAGCGAGTCGTAGGGATAAGCGAGTCGCGCACTCTAACAAGATTTAATGGCTCACACACTGGAAAGTCGATAAGAAATTAATAATGCCACTAACAATTTACTAGCTTATTTTTGCTAGCAGGCTACCAAATCTCGTTAGAGTGCGCAACTCGCTTGTTCCCACGACTCGCTTATCATGCACGTTATTACTGTTTAAAGTCTAATAATAATAATTATTTAAATAATAACCGGTTATTAAGTAATATAATAAGTTCTATTACTTCCGTTTATTATATAACTTATTACGTAGAATCAAGAACTGGAATCAGTTTTACTATACTGCTTAAAGTGAGAAAGATATTAGTGTTTAAAGTTGGAAAATAATAGATATTATAATAATAACCTGTCAATAAGTAGCATAATAAAAAGTAATAATTACGTTTCCTATACAGTGTACTACGTAGAATACAGAGCTGGAACTCTTTTTACTATACGACTTATAATAATAAAGATATTACTGTTTAAACCTAAATAATAATAATAATACTAACTTAAACTTAAATATCTCTCTGGTTTTAATAGCTATTCCAAATCAGGCTTTAGATTAAGAATTACAGTTAAAATCTACGTATAATACTACCTTATTTCATATTATAAACTAAAATAATAACTGTGAAAGTTATAGTTTTTTTACTTTAAACCTGAATATCTCCCTTTAATTAACCCTAACCCTGAAAACAATGTAAAAATCGGATTTTACATCACGTGCTGCATATTGAAACGTATTATTTGATTATATACACTTATAATTAAAAATTATTAAATTATTACTCTAATTCACCTAATTAAGTTAAAAAAAACCTTTAGTTTTTCACAGATAGAAATAGAAATAGTATAGTAGTAAACAGCGTAATATAAATTAAAGAGGTTCCCAGTTCGAATTGCATTTGTGAAAGTGAAAAAAAAACTGTAAATTGTAAATTGTAGAATAAAAACTGTAAATCTTGTAAAATAAAGCCTATAAACCCTGTAGAATAAAGCCTATAAACCTTATAAAATAGAGAATGTCTAGGTGTATAGTAGCCCTTAGCCTCGGTGTACAGTAGCCCACTTTTTTTACTATACATAACCCTAACCCCCGCGTATTAACCCCACAGTCGCTTCCACGGTCGCATTCACAATTGCACTCGCAACTGCATTTCCAATTAAAACTAACGCGAAAAGGCTTAATCCAAGCGATTCTGCAATAAAATTACAATTAACTACATACTATTAATCGCTAACTAAGCTGTTTCTTACTAATTAAGCTGCCCTTAAGCCCCCTAAGCCTAGCTTAAGGGCTTACGACCGCGTGACTTGCGTTTTCTTCGTAACTCCTATTACAGCTAATGCCTTCTAGGTTCTAAAGGCTGTTCTAAGGGCTCCTTTAAGCTTACCACTATTCCTACCACCTTTTACGCTGCCTCTGGAGGCCTTAGAACCTCCTCTGGAAGCAGTGTTAAACGCTGGGACTGTTAAATTACTACTTACAGTTATTATCTGGCTCCCCTTTAAAATAACACCTTCTTAATGTAATAAGTTACGTTAGATAAAGGCCTAAACTTACCCTCCTTAACTTCCTCGGCCCTTAATTGGCTAAGTAGCTGTAACCTTAATTAAGTTACTAACTGGCGTTAAAGGTGTAAGTTAAGTAGGGGGCTGAGTGGCTGGAATAACCTTTTAGCTGCTAAGTGGTATAAAGAGTGGTGTTGTGAGTTTAAGTGTAGTAAGCTGGTTAGTAAAGGTTGTAAAGCTGCACAGTCTACCCCTTATAATACGTATACAGTTAAATTCCTAATACTGTAAATATTTATTATTATTATTAAGGCTTTTAACTAACTATTAGTATAAATTAAAGTTCTTTTAAACGATAAGTAGCTCCTTATTATTATATCTATAAAGGAGGTTATAGTTATAAGGTATACCGTATTAGCTAGTGAATTAGTTAATGTAAAGCCTTAGCTAGGGTTAAATAGGGTGTACCTTTATCGGAATAGCTGCTTATGTAATCTGCTACTGCTTGGAGATGTGGTTTAGGGCACGCCTGAAAACACTTTTAAGTGTAGTTTTAAGTTAAGATTAATAGATATAGTTATATAAGGTGGTGTTATGCTCCTTAAGGGTAGACTTGTAAATCTTCCACTTTATTACCTTAACTATTTAATACGATTGCTTTATAACGGTTAAAACAGTATAGTTATTAATTATAATAAAGGACTTAAAGTATCTGTTAATAAACTTAATTAGTAACGTTATTCTCTAGTTAAAGTTAAGGTTCTTATTAATATAACAGCTAACCTACTGCTTTATAACTGGAAATTAAGTCTTAAGGTACTGGATAGTTATAATCTGTTAGGAAAAGAAGTTCTTAAGCTTTAACTACGTGGTAATGTGGTTTTTAATAGTATATGTGTATATTACTGCCTTTTAAAGTTTATAAATACTAGCTATAAAGTACTTAATTACCTTAAGGATAACTTTAAGCTTTTCGTTAAAGGGTTAGTTATTACAATTAATAATAGCTTTATCTTATTAATCTAAAGTGTTCTTAAGATCTTCTTTTTAATCTTCCTGACTGGGAGAAGTAAGAGCGCTTATTACCTTAGTTACTGTAATAACAGCTACCTTATTCTACTTACGTTTAATGTAAAGGGCTATATTTTTATTAATATAAAAGATACAGATCTGTGGTTTAGTAAGCAGATAGACTTTAGTAATAGTAACTTTTATTACCTTATTGTAATTAATAATAGTTATAACAGGGGGTTTAACTTTAATAAAGTTTTAAATAACGTTAACTTATTATATTAGTTAATTAAAGCCCTCCTCCCTTTTATTATCTATAAAGTTAAAGCCATAAGAGAAGGTTATACCCTAGTTATTTAAACTTACTATTTAAAAGAAAATAAGGTTTTTATTATTAGTTTTATAAGTGTTATTATACATCTAAATTACAGTATTTTATACTTATTACTCCTTATACCACTTATAAGTTTAAAATAAGCCTTTTAATTTCCGTAACTCTAACGTTAAGTTTACTAACTATTTAGTAATATAAGTGATACCTTTATTATTAAAGAGCTTTATTATTACTTAAAAGGGGGTGTATCTGGTAAAAGCTTCTTTTTAAAGATAGTATTAATAATTCTAAACTTACCGATCTGTAAACAGGGCACTGGGGAATTAGTTATATAAGTTAATACTAACCTTACAGTTTAAAATACCGATATAGTCTATAAAGTTAGTTATAAATACCTTTATCTTAAGGTTAAGTTTCGGCCTTAAGTTAAAGCTATTATTAGTATAATTCTCATAACCTTTATAGCCTTTCTTAATCTTTAAATACTAGTAATAATTATTCACTTTAAGCGTTTTAGCAATAGCCTCTTATAGGTAATCTATCTTAATAATTTACATTATGTAAACTTTATATCCTCTAGATTTACAAATGGTACCTTATTAGTAAATATAGCTGATATAGGTAAGTTTAAAGTCTAGTATAAGGTTAAAGCTTCATTTTTAAATAATACAGAAGCTAGCCTAGGCAGTATACTTATATAGATTACTCTTAAGGGTTTTAATAGAGTTATATAGGTTAGTAAAGAGTCTGTGACTTTTAGGGGGGTTTAATAAAGGCGTGATGACAGCTTTATCGATAATAACAGGGTCGTTTTCACTATTAGTATCGACCTTAGGGTTGTAATCGTGCGCGTTATCGCGCGGGGGGGTTATTCTCAGCCATCTACGCGCTTAGTTAGCCCGGTAAACGGTGTGGCGAACGAATAATTACCTTTGGGCGATGGAAGTGAAAGAACGCGTAACGGCCGAATTGACGGTTTTCGTGGTTGTGGTTGGAAAACGCGATTGCGAGTGTGGCAGAATTAATTGCGGTCACTGGTCTTTGAGTGCGCTGGTGTGGGTGATGCGCGGGGTTAGGGTTATGTATAGTAAAAAAAGTGGGCTACTGTACCCCTAGACATTCTCATAAAATAAAGTCTTTGAAAAGTAAGGTTTATTTTTAATTATTATTATTTTTATTATTTCTTTAAACTTTATAAAACAAAGTATATGAATCTTAAAAATTAAAGCTTTTAGACTTTATAAAATAAGATTAATAAAAAAGTAAGATTTGTTTATAAAGATTACTTTTCTTAACCTTAATTATTATTCTTTTTAATATTTTTTTACCTTTTTAAACAGATATATTAGCCTCTGGATAGGTTTCTGTCGCTTTGTTTGCTATCCTTATTAAAATAAGCTTAATACCCCACGCTAAAATTGCCAGGAGCGAAAGTAAGACATGGAGCGCTCCGTAGCGTAGCGAAGAGCTGTCACGTAATGACGAACGAAGCGACGCCAGCAATTTTATTCTTTTAAAGTTTCCGAATAAACTAAAACGTTATTTAAATATATAAAGATAAACTTATTAAGGAAGGGGTAGAGAATACTATTAATGAGACCTTAAAAGGTCACAAGGGCATTTATTAATCCTATAAATATAACTTAATATTAATAATACCTGTTATAAGTTTAAAAGGCTGTTTTATACTTATCCTCTTCCTTTACTTTAACGTAATTAAATCCTATAGGGAAGTTAAAGTTAAAGAACTAATTCGCTTTAATAATCCGTTCTCACATTTTAATAATAAGTAATAATAAATAACGATTCTTAATTATATCCTTATTTAACGTTTAGTAATTAATAACTATATAAAGTTTACTATCTTCCTTCCTTAAAACAAACAGCACTAAATACCGTATTAAGGACTGGAATTCTATAATAAGTCTATTCTTCAGATTCTCATTAACATATTCTCTCCAGGATTTAACTTACTAAAGGTTTAAATAATAAAGCTAAAAGCTACAAAGTTTCACTCCTAGCTTTAACTTAATCTTATAATCCTACAGTTTATAATCTAGTAATTACAGTATCTTTTTTTAAAATAGGGTAAACTTCTTATACTCTATAGATACTTTAAATAAGTTAACTTCCTTACTTACTTATAAAACAGCTTCTTACTTTTTTCCACCTTTTAAATTATCATTTAAACTATACGGTAGGCTCTCTAGCCCTTTAACCGTCTTAATAAACTTGTGACGATCCTGCAGGCTGTCACTTGGGCTGGGGCGGCCCGATGAATCCCCTGCAGAAGGAACAGTGTGGAAAGACGGTGTACACTGTCCAGGCGCACTGGGCCAGGGGTGTAAAGACCTAAAGCCCCTACTGCTAATGAGGTGCTGCTTGCAGTATGCCGAGTGCTCGCATCACGAGTAGGAGAAACCTCACGAGCAGAACGCTCGCGCGGTGCAAAATACTCGCATAACAAGCACTTACGGCACTATAAGTAAGGTACGAAGTACCTCTTAGCTAGTTAGTATAAATAGCTATAATTATACTTATAATTACTGTGAGGGACTTTAGTTCCTCACGCTAATATTCAATTGTTTATTTATATCTTACTGTTTAGACTTACCTCTGTACATTATAGTGATAGCGACTTACAGTAACATTAAACTCCCTGTTTAAGAGTGTTAGCTTAATAAGCTGTCTTTAGAACGCCTTTTACTTGTTAACGTTTTGTTATACGTTCTGTCTTAACTTACGTTAGTCCTCTTAAGGTTTATATTAAGTACAGGTTATAATATAATATTAGCGTCTTAGTTCTGAACGCTGTTTGTTAAATTCCCAGATATTACCTCTCTCTTATTAACATATCGACCTCTGAAAATGTTAAAATGCAAAAGGGGTCAAGGCTTTAGAAAGCAGAGTGTGTTGAAGGTTATTAATTATTTCTATCTTTGAGAGTGGAAGCCGTGTTATTATAGCCGTGAGGGTGGCCAGTGCACGAAGTGCATTGGCCACACTCGCTTCTGCGAAGCGAGGTTAGCTGACTGAATACGAGGTTGGCAGTGGAGTCTGGCGTTCTTGGCTGTGCAGATCCACGAAGCTAGTGGCTTCGTGGGTGCGCGGATCCACGGATCCAGCCGCGGAGCGGCTGGGTGGATCCAGCCACACTGTTCCAGCCACACTGGCCGGGCTAGGGTTGTGAAAACCCAACAATCTTTTTAGTAAAGGTCTTTAGTAACGTGCTCTTTTAGGCTGCTTTAGAACAGTATTACTAGAGCATCTTAGCTAAGCTTAATCTTTACTATTTTTAATTTGAAGTGTGTGGAGAAATTAAAGATTAAGGATGTCTACTTTAAGGCTATAAGGCGTTATTTAGCTTACTTAAGGGTGTCTAGTTCTTTAAACTTAATCTGGAATTAGTCGATAAACACGTCGAAGTTGTTAAAAAGAGCCTAAGTCTTAGGGGCCTTTTTACACACTCTGTTTATAGAGAGGTTATTAATTATCTTTATATAAGGTTTATACTAATAAGTAGTTACTCTGTCTAGTAAGGCTTTAGCGAACCTAACCTTTCCTTCTTCCTTAAAGAACTGCTCGTTATAGTAGGTAATATAGCTTTAAAGCTAAGCTATTTAGGACTTTAACTGCGCAGAGTCTCCCTTAAAGTGTAATAACGGGGGGAGCTTTACTTATTTCTTTTGCAAGCCCTTAAAGTCGTTATTCTCTAGTTTAATAACGTTAAGTTAAGCTTAGAGTTTTTCGATAAGACTAATATAGCTTTTAGTGTCTTTAGGGAAAGCTTCATTAAGTTCTTTAACTAGTCCTTACTAGTTAAAGTTTAAGTCTTTAAGGCATACAGTTAGTTTGTCGATAGTAAGGAGCTAAGGCTAAGCTTACATGTCCTCGATCTCCTTTCCTTTTCTAGAGGTCGATATATTAATAGGAGAGAGGTAGTGTTTAAGAATTTAATAAACAGCGTTTAGAACTGGTACGCTAGTATTATATTACGACTTACACCCGATATAAGCCTTAAGAGGATTAGTGTAAGTTAAGACAGAACGTATAGTAAGACGTTAATAGGTAAGGGGCGTTCCGAAGATGGCTTGTTAAGCTAGCACTCTTAAACGGGGGGTTTAATGTTACTATAAGTCGCTGTCACTATAATGTATAAAGGTAAATCTAAACAGTAAGATATAAATGAATAATTAAATATTAGCGTAAGGAACTAAAGTCCCTTACAGTAGTTATAGGCACAATTATAACTATCTATATTAACTAATTAGGAGGTACTTCACACCTTGCTTGTGGTGTTATAAATGCTCGTTATGCAAGCACTTTGCATCGTGCGAGCGTTCTGCTCGTAAGGTTTCTCCTACTCGCGATGCAAGCACTCAGCATACTGCAAGCAGCACCTCATTAGTCGTAGGGGCTTCGGGTCTTTACACCCCTGGCCTAGTGCACTTGGGCGGTGTGCACCGTCTTCTCACACTGTTCCTTCTGCGGGGGATTCGTCGGGCCGCCCCGGCCCAAGTGACGGCCTGCAGGGTCGTCACAGCTGGACACTCGCTGTATAGTAAAATAGTGAAAAGGGAAACTTACCTCTTAAGTTCTTTATAGAAAAAAAACGTTAAAGAGGGGGAATTATATAACGACCCTACAGGCTGTCACTTAGGCCGGGGCGGCCCGATAAATCCCCTACATAAGGAACAGTGCGGGAGACAGTGCACACTGTCCAGGCGCACTAGGCTAGGGGTGTAAAGACTTAAAACCCCTATAACTAATAAGATGCTGCTCGCGGTATACTAAGTGCTTATATTACAAGTAGGAGAAACCTTATAAGCAGAACGCTTACACAGTGCAAAATACTCACATAACAAGCACTTATGACACTACAAGCAAGGTACAAAGTACCTCTAGTCAGTTAGTATAGATAGCTATAGTTATGCCCACAACTACCGTAAGGGACTCTAGTTCTTCACACTAATATTTAATTATTCATTTATATCCTACTATTCAGACTCACCTCTATACATTATAGTGACAGCGACCTACAGTGACATTAAACCCCCCGTCTAGAAGTGCTAGCTCAATAAGCCGTCTTCAGAACGCCCCTTACCTGTTAGCGTCCTGCCATACGTTCTGTCTTAACCCGCACCAGTCCTCTCAAGGCCTGTGTCGGGTGCAGGTCGTAATATGTAACTGCTGTACAGGTACTATATTACAAGTCTGTGCTTCGCTTTCCTCAGCAACTTACTAAGCTCTGCTGCTGTATAGCAACACTGTACACCAACGCAGTGGTTGGCATTCCTCTTTGTAGCTATAGTATTATATAGCTCTGCAAGTACTGTACTACAAGCCTGCTAAAGCAAGCAATTCCACTTCTTTGTTTCTACTACTACCAGTACTATACCCCTTTCTCACAGTGCCCTACGGCCACTGTAAGCCTTCTTGTCGGCTCTGTATTACAGTCCTTTAGTTGCAAGTTCTGCAGTAGGCCTTCTAGCCAACTGTGCGTGCACTTTCCTCCCTTAAAGTGCCCTGTGAGCCCTCTTTATACTACAGAGGCTTACAGCCTTTACAGCACTGTACTATAGGCTTAGAGAGCATTCCTAGCAATATAACGAAACTTCTTACTTATCTAGCATCTTAGATTAGCTTTAATTTCTACAGTTCTTAAATCCCCTCCGCAGGCCATTACTCCGATCGAATGGAGGGTTACGTGGGCGGTCACGAAAAGGAGCTGCAGTTAGTGACAAAACAGGTTAATTAATTTAATGCTAGGTGCAAAGGCGCAACCGCGCCCCTATAAAAGGTGCGCAAGCCGGCGCGCGAAAGCAAAACTATATACAAAAAAAGCCTAGCGCGGCCTAAGAAGCTTTTACTTCCTTTACCTCTGAAACTCTAAGTCGACTTCACACCACGTCCTGAGTTAGTGGCTTTCTTGCAGGGAATTTATCTTTTTAAATACTTAAGGAGTTAGTAAGTTAGCTTATCCTATATAAATATAAGGCGCATGATAAGCGAACGACTAGAATAAGCGAGCGACCATATCAATTTTATATGCAAATGCACAGCTGCTAAAACTGTCAAACCTTAATAAAAACCTTCATAATTTAGAACTTAGATTGCAACTACTCTAAGGACTCATGTATATTTTTATCATCTTTTATAAACATTATTAAGTGATAAAAGCTTGATTTTATTTTAATCACATAGATAACCCTAAGCGCTTGTACGTATCTTAAGAACTAGATTAGTCAACGAGAAAAAATCTTTATTTATATTAATACTTCATTGTTAACTTGTCAATATTGTTGAGTTTCGGCAGACTCTACAGGCCTGTAAGGCCTGTAATACAGGGGATTTATTTCGATTACTGTAAGTCACCGGAGCACTATCTAGTTAAGAACTTAGATCACAACAATAGGCCTGTAATACAGGCCTATAATCACTATGAGAACCACTGTAATTCAGAGTGTTGCGGGGGTAATTGTGCTTTTCTACCACCTATATACCCTACCAGCTGAAGGCAGAAGCCAGCACGCCAGACCGAGCTCACTTGTTGAGCGGCGAATTATATCAAACTATTTAGTATAGTAAATTTAAAAACCAGCACCCAGCTATAGAAAGCCGTTCCAAAAAACTCTAAGTCTTCCGCTTTTCGGCTACAGGGTACCCAGCAAGGGTGCAGGGTACGCAAGGGTGCAGGGTACGCAAGAAGTTTAACAGAAATAAAAGGAAAAGAAAACGTAAAACTGTAATAAAGGGTAAGAGGTAAGGGTAAAAAGGTATTTATCATTAAAATTTTAAAATTTAACCTTGCAATCTAGCAGCTAGTACACAGGACACTAGGAATAAAGGACGAATTTTAAATCTGTACACTAAACTATTGTCACGGTACGCTGCGCGGCTTAGACTAAATGCAGAGCAACAACGGCACAGGTGTTCGACTGCACAGCGTTCTACTTTTGGTATTGTACCAGCATGGCTTATTGTTGAAATGCAAAAGGGGTCAAGGCATTGGAAAACAGTATGTGTTGAAGGTGATTAATTATTTCTATCTTCGAGAGCGGAAGCCGTGTTATTATAGCCGTGAGGGTGGCCAGTGCACGAAGTGCATTGGCCACACTCGCTTCTGC
>Ga0247770_1001131_pt1 | contig 22850 bp, 34 predicted proteins | sample UWRJL136409B6_FD_179943 | JGI IMG/M metagenome (GOLD analysis project Ga0247770, IMG submission 179943) | Plant litter microbial communities from Arlington Agricultural Research Station in Wisconsin, United States - UWRJ-L136-409B-6 | ecosystem: Environmental > Terrestrial > Plant litter >... | reverse complement strand
TACTTCCACTCCCTCTCCACCATCGCCCTCCCCGCCCTATCCCTCACCCTCGGCCCCTCCTCCTCCCTCACCTTCACCTCCAACCACATCCTCGCCCTCGCCCTCCCCCGCCTCCAAACCCTACACTCCTCCCTAACCATCCTCAACAACCCGCGCCTCCTCAACCTAACCGCAAACGTCCTCACCTCTGCCGGCGCAATCCACCTCGCCGGGGCGTTCACCAACGTCGAGTTCTTCTCCCTGACGCACGTCGCGGGGGACTTTGATATTGCGGGCGACCCGAGCATGGACTGCTCGTGGTTCGATGATCGGTTTCCGGGGAGGGTGAAAGGCAGGGATTGGAGCGGGCGCGGCGGTTGGGGGGTTGCTGCTTGTGGGGCTGGGGATTTGGTGGTTCCGACGGAGGGGGAGGCGGGAGGAGGCGCCAGGGGCGGGGGATGTGGGGAAGCCGGAGTTAGATGGGACGGGTGCTAGTGGTGGGGTGGATAAAGGGGGTTCAAGTTTGCTGGGAAAGGGTGGGGCGGAGGTTGAGGGGAGGGAAGTGCCACTGGTGGGGGAGCTGGCGGCCGAGGGCAGGGAGGGGAAAAGAACGCAGGGGAGGGGTAAGTTGCCGGTAGTGCGGAGTAGGGAGGAGACTGTGGAGTTGCCGTAGTAGGGGAAGTGCGCGGAGGATATACCCGGAATGTTGAAGGAAGGGGACTTTGGAGTAATGGTTACGGCAGGCGTATGTAGATAACAGTACCTGAAAATGGAAGAGTTCTGAACCGGTTTGCGGGGATTGCTGGCCTCCCACTTGGTAAACTTGTCGGCCAATTTGCCCTCCTCGCCAGCGAGCCCATACGCAATGGGTACGTAGGTAGGTACTCCCGAGGTATCCGGATTCGGTCTCGGGATACCTGGGATATTTTAATGCAAAAGAATGCGCTAGGTATCATGCTAGACAGTATAAAAACAAATAAAAATGAAATCATAACCCGGCCACTACCTAGCCATCTTCACCTCGCCAAACCGATTCCTCACGCCCCAAAATCCTCAAAACCGTTTCATCCTTCAAACTCATCACCCGTTCCCACTCCGCCACCACATCCCTAACCGTCTCCTCTAAAAGCCTCCCCCTCCTCCCTCTCCGCTCAACATCCCCCTCACCCTCCATCTCCGCCATCCTCACCTTAACCTCCTCCCCAATACCCCTCAACACCCTCGCCCTCATCCCATCCTCCAACATCTCCACCACCCCCGCCGCCGCCCGCACCATCTGGCACACCTCCCTCGCACTCAGCGGATTCTGATGCACCACGATATTCCGCAGCAAGCGCATCGTCCCCAGCAGCACAGGAAACAGCGGGTCGGACAGGTCGGGCGCGCCCGGCGCGAGACGAGCGCTGTGGTACGGCAGGATTTCGACCCACCGGGTCAGCTCGACCGCGGCCTCACAGTCGTAGCCGCCGGAGGAGAGGACGGAGGGCAGCCATTCTTGCGCGAAGGCGAAGCAGGACTCCTCGACAATGCGCTGGGAAGGGGAGACGAGCGTCAGCGGGGAACATGGCAGCGGAAGGGTTGATGGGGATGTGCGTACTCATGGCTCCCATGCTGTAGTGCGGTACTGGATATGGTACCGTTGTGCCATAGTGTGCTTGCGCAAACTCGCTGCCGCCGGTGGACGCATATGCCGAGCCGCAGAAAACTTTGCTACATAGGGACCGGGCTGCCGTAATATTGCGGCGCAACGTGATAATGCGCACCGCCTGTGACGGTTTGCTGTTGCTGGCTGTTGTGCGGCGGGCCCGACTGAACAGGGGCTGGGCTGTTGTGATGTCCCGCGCCGGCTGCGACGACCTGCTGCTTGTCGCGCGGCGGTCCAGACGGAAAGAGATCTGGGAACTCTTGCCATGCGCGCAGTCCCGAGTCAAAGACGCCCGTGTCGACCAGGCTGTACAGGGTGGACAGCAGCTTACGGCTACCCATCTTTGCTCGCAGCGGCAGAAGGGAGTCGGTGCTCTTCACCATCTTGTTGATGCGACGGTAGTCCAGGGAACCACGCGGCTCTTTGTTTGAAAATTAGCCAGCACTGGAGAAAGACTTCGCGACGTTCATCTGCTGAAAATTTCATTTCGAGAATGTAGAGTGACAAACGCGGCACACAGTCGTCGTTTGGGATGAAGTGATGGGTTTAGATGGTGTACGAAACGGCCGGTGTTTGGGCTGTGGTGATGAGTTTCGATGATGTCGAAAATATTGTGGAAGCAGGCAGGAGGAGCTTCAGTGGTGTGTGAAAGTGTGTGTGAGAGTGCCTCAAAAATGATGCAGCAGGTGGAATCCCCTGGATAAATCCCCAAAATTCGAAAGCCTTCGTTCTGTCCATTAACCCCAGATTCGAAGGTTTGCAACTTGCGAGGGCAAATTAAATTTTCAGTCAAACTCACAAGCCGCGGGACGGAGGTCAGGTAAAGTTCGTTATGTTTACTTTGGCTTCCGTGACTTCGACGCGAGCCCCCAGCGAAATCTCCTCGACTATCACGACACCTGGAGTCTGTCATGTTCATAATCCCAACTACAGCGAGGCAACTACGGCGTGAGTGTGCACATCTCAATGCTGGTGACGCTTCACTATGACAACGCATCTACTGATTAAAGGTCAGAGTTAGGTATCCGGTACCGATGAGAAGCAACACCACAGGTTGATTTCTTGCAAAGCTGAGTAAGTACCTCCGGGCTTCTGGACCCAGGGCGACCAGCTCGGCACTGGGCACTATGTGCGCGGCGAATCACCCGCGTTGTTCTCCTGTCCGTATAGACACGGTTTGCATTCAAGTCCAACATGACGGAATGGCTTCGTGATCCTCGGACGCCATTGTCTGTGAAAAGGGGGCTGCTCCACAGAGGTAGAACTGCGTTCACATATGCAGCCTGAACTGTTGAACCCCTTTTTCTGAGACTGAAAGCCGATGGCTTGGCAATCCCGCCGTTTTGGTGCTCTCGGTCAAGGGTGGTCTCGACCGACCTCGACTAGACTCAAGATCGGCGTTTGACTCTTGGGACTCGTTTACTCAAACGAGTTAACCCCGAATTTCTCCGAATCGCGCATCTCGCCCCAATTTCGCCGTGTCTCGAGTGCACCCCTTTCCAAACAGGGGGCATGATTCAAGGATGTCTCAGCTTGGACCGCTAAAAAGCCACACCGTTGATCGCTTCCCTTACGGCACACAAAACATGACTAAATTTCAGCAAACCCGGGGGAATCCTGCAAAGCATCATTTATTTTCGGATGCTGCCGAACTCTCTGCGCTCCGTTTCGATAGTTCGGCGGGTCACTAACTCGGGGTCATCGCCGAGCTAATCAGGGCTTGGGGAATCCTTCAACTGGAGATGAGACGGCCACCCCAGAGGCGCTGGCTCACGATCCTGGGTTGGGGCCTAGAGATCACCATCGTCAGCCTCAGCTCCTCGCCTCCCCAGAATCACCCCGGTTGCAGGTCGGTATCGATGCCAGATGTGGCGTCTGGTGGCTTGTCGGCGGCTGCTCTCTTTCCCGATCCAGAGTCACTGACAGAAAGCCACGCTTCTTTAAAGCTGTCGGTCACAATGTGAGAATTACGTTTCATGGCGTTCGTAAGCGTCAAAGGTCGTCCCGGGCTTCACGCCGTGGAGATACTTAATACTGGTGCCGTCCCGCTGCAGTATTGGGTGAATATCGAGTCACTCTGTCGGCGACGAATGCATCTCTCTCTTCATTCGCTGTTGTGTTGATTCGACGTTTCTCCCCCGGTCATTCGCTTATTTGGCTGCCTGCCTGACTGCCAAGCCTGTCGACGCAATGGATCTCGCATCCCTGTACTTTGGGCTGTTCCTGGCCGTCTTCATCTTCACTCTCACCAAAGTTGTGAATCAAACTCGGCTCATCTGGAAACGTACCGGGAGCTTGGCCAACCCATATCTGTGGATGATTTGGGTGGAGACCTGGGTCAATTTTGCCTTTGCCTTGTCGACATTCTTGTTCCTCAACGACGTCATTCATGGGAGGTGAGTTTTGCTGCATGCGTCTCTCGAATTGTTGCGAGACACTCTTCTGACCACTCAACAGCCTAGGATTTTACGTTGGCTCTGGTAAGCTGCAGTTGAGCGTTCATTCGGTTGGTTGCGGTGTCAAGCTTGAAGCTAATTCCTTGAGTTAGTGTTGCTATGGGCCATTCAGACACAGCTCCTTTCCCAGATCGTCGCCAATCGCGTGTCCCTGATCATGGTGGAAAGGCGCAGGGCCACTCAACTAAAATGGGGCCTCTTCGCCGCCATCGCCTGCGTCAACATCGCCGTCGCCTGCATCTGGATTCCTGCACAGTTGCCAGGTGCCACATCGTTCCAAATCAAGCTCAATTACACATTCGAGTATGCAGAGAAGACTATTTTTCTCGTGGTTGACCTGGGCCTGAATCTTCTTTTCTTGTACCTGGTACGATTTGAGCTTATTGCGAACGGGCTGAGCAAGTATTGGCGCCTCTACAACTTTAACGCTGGAATTGTTGTGCTCTCAACCTCGATGGACGCCATGCTCCTCGGCTTTCTTGGCTTGCCAGACCCATACCTGCACGTCTCCGCCACTGACACCTTTGCAGCTGTTCCCCGCTAATATTGACTCACCAGATACGTCCAGTTTGCACCCTTGGCATACATCGTCAAGCTACACATCGAGCTCACCATGGCCGTTCTCATTGGCAAAGTGGTCCGGAGCGGTGCAACTTCCAAGCGGGACGGTCTGCAGGAAAGCAGCAGCCAGAAAACAGATCCCAAGCATCATGGTCATGTCGGCAATTCTAATGTCATGATTACATCCGGGGGCAACGCGCAGAAACCTCCCCCGTCTCCGCTCTTCCATGCGTCCGAGGGAGATCCCGAGGCTCGTGGGAGCAGCTCTGGCTCACAGGCCCCCCTGTCGGTGACGACGGATCAGCAGGGTATCTTGAAGACTGTGGAGACCATGATCTTGGTGGATGAGCGCACGGGGGACCGGGAGGGGAAACGCCACTCGAGGACATTTGTATTCGATGGAGATAATATCTAGAGCCTTCCGAGGTTGGGATACTATCTCGGTCCAATGGGGATCTGCCAAACAAGCCGCGAGAGTGGGATGCTTGCAGCCGATGTCTGAATAAATGATGGCTAAGATGGCCTTTTACCTATGCACACCCCATTTCCCAGGATTCCCTTGGCCTGCAGCTGCCGACGTGTGTTGTGGTGTGGGGCGAATTAGAGTTAGTCATTGTTGCAATCTGTCTCTTGCAGTGCATGTCTCCAGTCTGAGTGCATATGCCACTGTGCCGGTCCCAGAGTTCGAGTCGCGGCCGTATGTCGGTCCTAAGCCTCTCCGGAGTCCGGCGGGCAAATTCATTTGACTGCTGGCAATTGGTGGTCCTGCATCGGCATCCCACCTCGGAACTTGAGCGGACGACAACCCTGCCGGTTGCCGGTCTCCCCATCTCCCGGGGCCTGCCAAGCAACGCTTGCACGATGTGTGGGGCAGCCAACCGCCCAAAGGCCGTCGCAGCGTGCAGGTGGAACGCTTCTTCCTCCTGCAAGCAACGCCAATCTGAACCGGTATCACCACTTTTGCTCGGGTTCGTCACACACGCGGGCTTCTTGCGAGGTATGCACAGTGCGGTTTACCTCATCGCATACTGTTGCTAGCGCGTGGAGCATCATCGGGGCCGACCGCATTTCCCCAGCCTCGTGAGGCGTTACGCCTCGAACATTTACGTACCTCGGCAGGTGGCCATCTCCAATGTGGTGTAGTTTTTCAGAAAGTTGCAACACCGGCGGCGTCTGAGAGTATGTACGTGTGTTTCCGAAGAAAGTTGCCAGAGTTCGATCACCGTGGCGACCGTGACGTGTAGGATTCGCCGATGGCGCGGTATCGTCACAGTGTCAGCGCGGGCGCACTGTTCACCGCCATTCTGGCTCGGCATCCGAAAACGGTCAAAGAGGCGTCTGCCAAGATGTAGAGGACGCGGGATGACTTCACAGCAATGGATTCGTCCGGCCGATAGTTTCCCTTAGATAACGGTGTTGCAATTGACCCACGCGGCCTAGAGCTTTTGACAGCACAGGTGCGCTGCAAGACGGCTTGATTGGTATCTAGGTTTCGCGAACCAGATCCAAGTTCTTTCCATCTTGAAGTGGGGCTTGAGGATTCACCCGATCGTTTAAAGACGTCGTTGGCGTTAAGGATACAGAGGCACCTTACTAAGTCCCCATCATGACAGTTTAATTGAGACATCAAAATTTTGGAGGCGGGTTCCGCTACCAAAACGAAAGCAAAAACATTAACAAAAATTGTTGGGAGCTTTAGTGACGGATATAAGTAAGACTGCTTAATTTAAGGCAAGTCGAGCAAGTATCCGTGGTTCTATCGCAATTGCAACTTCAGTCGCTGCTGGTAAAAGAGGTATTTAATGTGGGGATCGGCGTTTTTGGTGTCTCAATTATCTTGTCATGGGGGAGTCAGTCTCTTGCCCAGGTGGAACCACGTGTACATGTTGCTGTTGTCAAACGCACGCGGTTCAGGAGCCGGGAAGGAGCTAGATGAGTTGGCCGGATGGAAAGTGCCTGCAGCCGCTGCGGGATTGGTACCCCGCGGAAGTAGTAACCCGAAAGGGTTCGGAGTGGGCCGGGTGCAAACTACGTTGTGCTTTCCCGTGTCTTTTAGTGTCGACGAATCATAAGGGTAAGCTGCCAAACGTTCCACGGACGACCTCGACCAGCGGCTCGGCGTGGGGATTGATGGGAGGCATGCGCAAGGACTCGAGGGGAGGAACGGGCGGGAGCCGAGACAGGTGTCTAGTTCCGTGTCTCAGTATGTCTGTCTGTTCGTTTGTATCACGGTTGGCAGTCGAGCCCACCGCAGACCGTTGAAGCCTCCCCCACAACCCCATGCAGGTGGCATGCGGGCTTATCCACGAACGGCCATGATCTCGGGATGTACATTGCTACAGTCAATTGTTGTGGTTTGAGTGGCTGCTCGCATTATCATTACCTCTCTGTGCCACCTGTTCGTTTGGATGCCCGAGCTGGGCGTCTCAAACGACAGCAGACAGTGATTCATGGCACCTCGCTTTGCGTCTTCGCCTGGGAGGACGGTCACCAATGTGGTTTGCGAAACAGTACATTTAAACTACCCAGATCCACCCATACGTGTGCTATAATCACGCCATTGCCGTTCAATTTGCGCGTCCCCACAATTACCCAGACCGAGCTCAGGTGTGAATGCCGCGGAACAGCAGGCGCATCACCCTGAGAGCGTCGGATGCGGCTCCCCGGATGGCGCGGGACAGAACACCGGCCATCTCGCCCATGTCCCACCACGACCGTGGAGTGCCGTTCATCATCCAGTCCAGCTGGCGGGCGTTGTAAACGGCCGTGGGGTGGTAACGTGGGGCGCCCTTTGTCCACGCCAAGTTGCCGCTAATGATGTACTGCACTCCTTCCAGGAAGATGCGGACGTCGCGGGACGGGTCGGTGCGGGTCGCTGCTTCCTTGACCGTCTGCACATACTGCGCCACGTTATCCTTGATGAGTTGACGACACCGCACCTTGGCTTCGGTCTCGTCGATCTTCTGCTCGCACATCATGACCCACAGTGCGTTGCAGACGTGCGTCTCGCCCGACTCCTTTGCGGCCTTGGACTCCTTGTCGATAGACCACAGGTCGTTTGTCAATCCCAGCGCAATCCACGCCGGGCGGCAGAGCTGCCCGAGAAGCTCGTGCTCCGCGTCAGTGATGGTCAGGCCCATCGCAAAAATCATGACGCCGGCCAAATACCTGCAAAATCTCGGCGTCAGTGGGAGCCATTCGCAGCAAAGGAGGCAGGGTAAGGTACTCACATCTTTCCGACATCGAGGATGCGGTACTCGAGGTAGTCCTCCAGTTTGTCGAACTGACTGTGATTTCGTCGCCCGGCGCCATCCGCGAACCACTCTGTCCACAGCTTAAGGGCTGCCACCGCCGGTCCTCGGTCGATGCTCAACATCTTCCGGGACACTTGATGCACCATCCACCGTCGCCCGGAGGAGGCCTTGGCGCCAGCGGAACGATCAACATCGGGGCCTTCTCGGCATGCCTCCAGCGCTTCGTCATTCTGCTCGTCTCCCTAGAAAAAAGAGCACGCGTTAGACAAAATTCACAAAACCTCAACAGTGAGAAGCAGGAGGAAGGGGGGACGGAGGGATGAGAAAAGGCGCAAACAAACCTTTTCCTTATCAACAGCCTCAACGACGTCGTCGTGGAGGAAAATCAGCTCGTCAAAGTACGCCAGTACTTCCATCCGTCCCGGCAGCATCTCCGGAAACGCCACGGATAGAAAGTCATACTCGGGGCCAAGACTGGCTTTCACAAAGCCACAAGGGCCAACATGTTTTGTCCAGTCCTCTTGGGCTCGGATGGCCCCAAGGTCTTCCTCTTCTTGGCTGAAACGGAGGCGGAGAGGGATGCCCTCGCAGAGCCCCTCTGTCTCATAGGTCGAAGGGTCCACGATCGACGAGTATCGATACTCCATAGCTGCGGTATAGTTAAGGAGAGATGGTCAAGGGGAGAAAGATGGGATGTGAAGGGCGCGTTCGGGCAGCTGAGGCTGGATGCTGAGGAGTTCAGGACAGGACTCAGGCAGAAGGTGTCTTCATGTCCTCTTTTGGGTCAGATATCCAGCCAGCACCCTTTTAAGTCGGACTGATACCCCTACCAAGGCCTCGGGTGCGAAACCTGGAGTCCATCCGAACACGTCCCCTCTCTTCCGCATGATCGCTTCCTGAATCCACCTCACCCGCATTATCACGCAGCAGCCTATCGCTCAGCAGGACCTCTACGCGCAATATTCCAGATTTAGACTGTATCGCCGGTGCAAGTCATCTTTGTCCCGTCCATGACCCCGCTCTACACCATGCAGCTATCATGCCATCGGTACTCCCAACCCCGCTCGAACGGAGACCCGGATGAGCTTAAGGATGATAGGCAGAGCTCGAAAGCCCGGCCCTCTTCCTTTCCATTCATTATCCCCCTTCAGCAAGATTCACTCCCCCTTCTGCTTATCCCAACATTCTTGATTCACATCCACAGCAATGTCGGGCAGCATGATCATGCCGTGGGGTTTCGAGTATGCGGTGCCAGCCATCACGCCCGCCACTGCTCTACTCTCAGATCTCGCCACCCGCCCCCTTGCACCCCTTCTCCTGATCGCTGTTCTTGCGGGGTACATCGTCTACGGTGTTGTCATTGTCATTTACCGTCTCTTATTCTCACCGCTTGCCCGCTTCCCTGGCCCAAAGATTGCGGCTGCCACTGCCTGGTATGAGTTCTACTACGATATCGTAGAGACTGGCCGATATTACCAGCGGATCACGGAGATGCACGATGAGTACGGTACGTCAAATGGTGCAGATTCTGGCCTTTTAGGAGCACACACTTATCGAGACTCCACAGGTCCCATTGTCCGCATCAATCCCTGGGAGCTGTCCATCCGGGATGGCGATTTCCACAAGAGCCTTTACGTCGCGGGTTCTGTGAGACGCACTGAGATCTTTCCCCGGTCTAGAGCCGGTATTGGTATTGATGGTAAGACACACGCTGCTACATACACCCACAGTACCCAGACGCAGTTTGTTAACCATGCTGCAGGTTCCCATCCCGTGTCTAGCCACGAGCTCCACAGGGTGCGGAGAAAGCCTCTCGACCCCTTCTTTGCCCGGCAGCAGGTCCAGAGATACGAGCCTATGATTACCGAATCTCTCCAGTTACTCGAGAGTCGGCTCGAGGCTACGAGAGGCACAGGAAAGGTTATCAACATGGAGCATGTCTTTGCTGCATTGTCGGGAGACCTCATTGGAAAGATCTCGGTCACAGAGCCGCCTTCCTTTCTCTCTGACCCAGAGTTTGCTCCGGATTGGTAGGTCCACTTACACTGGACTCTATTTGCGTGATGAATTACTTGCTGACCATCTCTCCCTTGTCTATAGGCATATGGTCCTGATCACGTTCTTTTCGCAAATCACTTTTTACACGCACTTCACGTTCCTCATGGGGTCAGTATCCACCTATTTTGAGCCCTTTCTCATTGGCGGTGTCTAATGCTTCTCAATAGCTGGGTCCAATACATCCCGCGATCCGTTCTCCTGTCGATAACCCCGGGGGCCGCTGGCTTCAAGGCTTTTACAGATGTAAGCACAGTGACCTCCAGTTTCATTCATCCTGCCCATGCGACCCTGAACTCACATCCCGCCCGCAGCTCGTCATAGACCACATCGAAGACGCCAAGAAGAAACGCATTGCCGGCGAAGCCCCTTCAAAAGTTAGAGCGCCAACCCTTGTCCAGCACATCCTCGCGAGCGACTTGCCTGAGCCAGAGAAGTCAACCCAGCGCTTGGCCGGAGAGTTCATCGCCATCCTGGCGGGCGGTACCATGACTACTGCCCGCGCTCTGGCCACCACCACCTATTTCGTTCTCGCCGACCCTGAGATCAAAAGAAAGCTGAGTGAGTCGTTGTCAGAGATCATGGCTGGCTACCCGGATAGCGTCCCGAAATGGTCGGATCTAGAGAAAATTCCTTACCTGGCTGCGTGCATTAAGGAGGGGCTACGGTGAGATGCCAAACCCCCTTTGAACATGATCTTGGCCACGTACTGATATCGACACATTAGCATGAGCCACGGGTCTATGCGCCGCGTTCCGCGCGTCGCTCCGGACGTAGACCTCCATTACAAGGAGTGGGTCATCCCCAAGGGTGTAAGTTTATTCCACTTCATGCATTCTATCTTCCCCAACTCGTGCCGTGAGAACAACCGCCCCCCTACCCCCGCGCTCATCCCTGGTAGTACTAACCCCAACCCTCACCGTCCAGACCCCAGTAGGCATGTCGGCATTCATGATGCACACCGACGCCGAGGTCTACCCCGAGCCGTTCAAGTTCCTCCCTGAGCGCTGGCTCGGTGGGCCCAGCCCTCTTCTGATGCGGAATTTCGTTCCCTTCTCCAAGGGCTCCCGTAATTGTCTCGGAATGAGGTAAGTCAAACATCGTTCATCGTTTGGATCAATCCCGGTTGTATGAGAGACAGCAGTGGACTGGACTGACGAACTTTTAGCTTCTCGTATGCCGAGTTGTACCTCACCATTGCGGTGCTATTCCGTCCTCGGGGGCCTAAGATGGCTCTTTTTGAGACTGATGAGACTGATGTGATTCCGGTTCATGACATCTTTTTAGCTGTTCCGAAGTTAGATACCAAAGGCATGAGGATTGTAGTGAACTGAAGTGGAATTCACAACTATGATGGGATATGTTGTCGAGTTGGTTTGCCGCGCCTTCAGCATTAGTGTGGGAAGAGACGGATGCCGTGGTCATAATTGCGCTCAGGGTAGCTGGGCATGCAGCTGGAATGTAATTTTGAAATCATTCAGATAGTAGGTAGGTATCATTTGATCAATTATTCACAGACTGTCAATCTTCATCAATGCTCTTGGCTTGTCATATGCTCTCCTAAAAGATTCCCACAACCTGGCCCAGCATCCAAGTCATTACCGATGTGCCCAACAGTTGCAACAAACGCCGCACACCCAAAACATTTCCATCACAACCCCTTGGATTCCACCGCTTCCTTCTCCGCCGAGGGGAAAGGCTTGCGTCCCCACACAACATGTATTGGCTCGTACGAGTGTATGTTAGTATCCTGAATCTCGCGCCGCACATCCACCAACGAAAGCTGCAAATCTCGTCAGCCAACATCCACTTTCTCAACACAAGCAAGCACCCCCTCACTCACCATAATCTCGTCTGCCGTCCTCCCAAACGCCTTACTAAACAACCCCGAGCAAAACGCACTCAACCCCTCCAGCAAATTCTGCTCCCACAGCTTTCCCATCTCCTTCCAATGCGGATCCGCCGGCCACCCATTCGTCGGCATCTTGAACACCTGCTCATGAACATCCACAAACCCCACCTCCTCATACCACCTCCGCAAGTTGTGCGCGACAGACACCGGCCGCCCGAGAATCTCGCTCGCCTCGTTCATGTCCCTGCTCCAGCGCGAGAGCGCGCCGTTCGGGTCGAGGGTGCCGTCGTCGCAGTACCAGGTGGCCATGAGGTCGAGGCTCTCGAAAATTCCGCCGGGGGAGAGGTTGTCGAAGGCTTGTTGCACGACTTGGGTCTTGAAGTCGGTGAAGCTGCCGAGGGTGGAGCGCGTGTGGATGTAGTCGAACGGGCGGGTGTACTCCCATGGTTCGGAGCTGGATGCCGGGTTAGGGGTGTTAGTTTTGGGGACTGGGGTTTGGGTTCGGTCTTGGAAGGGGAATATGGGGGACTAACGCGTCTTGTACAAAGAACCACACATTTGGAGGGACCAGAGGGGGCTGTATCGGCGACAGGTCGATGCCTTCGACGTAGGCGTCGGGGTACATGTCGCCCATCAGGATGGGCCAGTCGCCGGTGCCCGTGGCGACGTCGAGAACGCGGCGGGGAGGGCACTTGGGCGTAAAGGGCGCGAGGTGCAGCTTCCCACCGAGCAGCTTGGTCATGATGATGGCATTTTGGTATTCCAGGCGATTTCGCTCCGATACGTCGTTTGGGAAAACGTACGCTGTGACGGTTGCGGTGTCAGCATTGGCAGCAGAAACTTGGAGGGCGCGACATACACCCTTCTCGGTACGCGTGGTATGTCCGACCGAACAGCGTCGGAAAGTCTCCGACACCGGCGACCAATGTCTCCGAGTCCCTGCCGGTAAGCGCGTTAGCCGTTGTGGAATGCGACCCGATGCATTCTGCAGCGCCGTGCGAGACTGACTCTTCATCGTGGGAGAACTGAGCTGTTAGCACACAGGACTCGACGTTAGCGATAGGGACGACGCATGGCGCATTGCTCCAGTGCGTGCGACAAAAAGAATTGGGTGCGCCTGCTTACGTGTGCATCGCGATGAGATCGCGCATCGTGCGTTGATTCAAATGTGAAGTGGAAATCACGGTCATCAGCGGCGCTCTCCTCGCCGAATTTTGGTTGGTTGGTCGACATTGAGTTGTGGCGGTCGCGGACAGGCAGCTTCAAGAGAGAACGTGTTTTCGGAGGGAGTGGTGAAGCAAATGCAGAGCTGGTCGCGGAAAGTGTGTGCAGTGCGATAAGGAGAAAAATCACTGCGGGCCGCAAAATGTTGAGAACGGCGACGCGCCGTTGCATTTGTAAGTCGTACCCCTCCCTCTCTTCCGTCGGTGTGCAGCTTTGACACCAGCCCCATGGATCCTTCCAGTTCCCACCGCAGCGTTTGGGTTGGGTGCCGACCCAAAGGACAGGAAGCCCCCGGCCTCCCGCCAATGGGGAGCCATAACCCCGGGAACCCCCATCCGGTCCCGGGCGTGCGGTTGGCTAAGGCACCTCGACTGGCGGTGCGCTAGTCCGGGGTCTTGCATGTCGATTCGGCCTCCGATTCGACAGGCCTGCGAAAATTGCGTTAGCGAGTGTGACGGCCTGCAGGTCGTGATCACTTGGGCAGGGGCGCTCGCTGTTGCTCCTGGACATCTTACCGACAGCGGCCCATCACCTTTCAGTCCGGACCATCGGAGCGACCGGGATGGAAAAATGAACGGCGGCCTTAACGTGACTTGCTGGGGTTATTTCACTTTTGTGAGCTATTACAGCGGGGCTTTAGCCCCAAAATGTCGGATGATGCTCTGGTCCGCGGCGGCGATAGCGTCGGAGTTAGCTTGTCCACCCAGGCATGAATGCCAGTGCTGCCACTCCCATCAAACCTGAGCTCAAAACCACCATTGCACGAATTATGTATCTTGACACTTCTCCCGCCTCCTGGCCTGTCCACTTCGTACAAGCCCTGTCCACTTGCACACTCCATCCACACATCCGCCCTCACACTCTCCCCCCTCAGAGCTCCCCCGTTTCCCAACCCAATGAAACACCTTCCCCATCTTCGACCCCCATATCCCATCAAGAAACGACCATAGAACATGTTCTGGTTCGCGCATCGAGTTCCTGGTTCCAAAAATCGTTTCTAAATTTACCAAACTGATGTCATGCGCAACCCATTGTTTCAGGTGCCTTCTGGGGCTCGTGGGCAAGAAAGCGACGATGCCACACGCCTAGAAAATTGACGAAGAAATGAATGATTGCGCCCCAGCTGTCCCTTCCCGTTTCTCTGCCAACATCTTCGCCTAACACAACCGTCATCGTGAGTGGCTAAGGCCAGTCCATCTACACCAGTCCATCCACACCAAACCCCCTTATAACAACGAACCGAGTCGCGACGACGTTGGGACAAGACCTACTAGTTGGTGCTCCCACTGATAGTAATGCATTGCTTTGAGAGCACACACCAAAGTCATACGCATGTCCTCGACGCAATGTCGTGCGGACATCCCACTTCGTGCCCGGCCTCGTGCGGCACTTGACCTTCTCCGAGTTTCCCACGATGGAGTAGTGCTGGGGACGGCTGATAGCCGCTCTCGGCTCGACCTCTAACTCGACGGTGCTGGCCATCAATCCCAAGGGAAGAAAGGTGCCCACGAAGAGGAATTGCAACTGCATGATGTCCCTGATACGATATGAGAACTGATGGCGCGGCGGCGTGCAGGGCCCAAGATCCGAGATCCGGGTGCCGGGCTGGTTAAATAGAGGGCGGACAAAAATAGACCGGAGTGATGTTCGGGCGAATAACCATTCGTGGCTAGCAAGTTTTTCAGGGGCAATTAGAACGGGGTGAAGCAAATGCAACCAAACCCACTCAATTACAATCAAGACTTAAATTTCCTTCTCTTGACCTTTGGCCTCATTTCACAAGGTGCGGTGGGAAGTGGGGGTTGTGATGTAATGTCTGTGATTTGTCGTCTGGCCCCTTCCAGGAGAGCATCGGCGAGCGGGATAGGGGATTTTCCTCTTCTGCCGCCGTCCCCCAAAACCAGCGCCCGACATGCACTCGAAGTTGAAACTGAGTCGGACAGTGAATCTCATGACAAAGACCTTGGGCGGTCGTTGGCTTTGTTTGTGTTCAAAAGAATAATTTGCTTCCTTTATCACTCGTGAGGTTTGCTTCAGAACAGTCTCTTCGCATCCCCAGCTTCACAACGCAACAATGCGATTGTTGAAGAGGTATATACTGAATAGAATTCAATATAAATGAGCCGGCGATCCGATCCAGTTCTAAATTGTAATTATGCATTTAGCACGAGTTCCAACCCACATCACACAGGAAGATTTGGTAGTTGGGTAGTTAGATTAGCAGCTCATACCAAAGCCTCACGTAACCACTTTCGTGCACATCAAGTCGTACTACCTTCAGAATGGCCCACGTTTCCGCTCGTCTCTCACGATCGACTCCCTCTCCTTCCATGCCCGGCTTAGCTGTAACAACGAGAAGTAGGGCCCGGCGTCAGACTCAGACTCAAACTCAAGACGTCGGCAAGCGCCCACTAAGCGTTCCCGCTGAATGGTCTCAAATCCTCACCATGCCGCTTAGTCAACTGCCTGAAGTAGCTCACATCCCTGTTCTTGACACCGAAGCCTTAGTTAACCGCTCGGTTGAAACCCGCCAGCAGGAGGTTGTTCTCCAAGGCAAAAGGAAAGCTCACTTAGTTGGCAGGATATTGCGCCCCGTGAACTCATTCATCCTTTACCGAAATGCCTATGCCGACCGTGCCCTGGCCGCCTGCAAGCTGTCTCGAAGGGATCAACGACCTGTCTCCTACATTGCTGGGGCCAGCTGGCGAATGGAAACACCTGAAATCAAGGCCAAGTTTGCCGAGTGGGCCGAGATGGAGAGGGTCGGTCACCTTCGGGCTTTCCCCGAGTACAAGTTTACTCCGAGTAAGCCACAACCGCCAAAGTCGCCGATCCCATCTGATGACGAGAGCGATGGCGAAGATATTGAGGACACCATCTTTGTCGGTGGGTTTCGTCCGATTAAACCTCGACCTCGGGTTAAACATCAACACCCGCAGCGCTCCGGGTCATACCAACCTAACCAGGCCGGTCCAGTCTCAATGACGGCCGACATCGCCCCTGACTTTCTTCCTCCCATGTTCAACAACAACACGACCCTGGACCCAACCTTTGGTTTCAACCCAGCCGCAAACTTTGCAGCACCACACCAAATGGACGAGGAGACAAATGCACGGCATCTCCGCGCGCTTGGCGTTGTCCAGTATCTCGAAGGCAAGTTCGCAAGATTCTCGCAAAATGTCGCAAGACTAACAGAGCAGTGCGCCTCCCTTGAGACCGACATTGTATTAGCCAGGACCATCCTCCAAGATGTTGATATCTCCAACTCGGAGTCATCCATGGACCTGCTGCCGCCCTTGTATCCCAGCCCTCGGGAGGCGTCCTTTTTCCCTGGTCACGCAGAGGCTTTGCCGCCATACAACCCCCAGCCGTTCTCTCGGCCGCCGCCGCCTCCTCCTTTACCGGCTATGTTTTCAGCTCCTGAAGCCATGGCTGGTGGGCAGGTGGGATATCTTGTTGAAGATGTTGAAGACATTGGTCCCCTTCTGATGAACTGGGAGATGATGGATAACGCCAATAACGAGGCCTTACTTTATGTGGAGGAGGCGGATATGGGCGACGGCGACATGATGATGGATCTTGCGGAGATGGATCTTATGCTGGATGGGTATGAGTAGTTCTAGGAAGTAAATCATTCACCTCTACCTACCCACCTATAGAAATAGCCGTAATAACAGCTACTTAATACCATTCATTCGCTCACTTTAGAATTTGTACTGTTTCACCTTTCCTTAATAACACAGCCTGGTTGTACAACACAAATTTGGGCTCACAGAATTTCCTTTTTCGTCTGTTGTCCTTAGGTAAGCTGGGGTGAGCTGTGGCTGATTTTCCCTTAGCTTTCCCTGGTTTTTCCTTGAGCCTCAAAGATCCATCATCTAAAGTTTCCTTTTAGCGTGGATGACACTTTGTTCTCCCGCCTCCCCCCCCCTATTGTGACATTACTCACCCTAACTCAGGCTTAGCTTAAGATTTAGTAAGGATGAGCTTACTTGCACAGAAGGCCGGGAGCTCTTCTCCTTTATACTGGTAGAAACAGAGAGGACGTATGAATGTGATGGACCTGGGCTGGGGTTGATCGCATGGTAATACGCAGACCAGAGGGTATCATTCTCAGAAGTGAATTAGATCGGCACTCAAGCGATAAGTAGTCTACGGAGTGGTGAAAGACGTATGTTAACCTTGAGACAATTAATGTTATAAAACTAATACTTATAATACTTAGAAAAAGGGGTGTCCTTTGCTCCAAGAGAAGCCCCTTCCTCCCACTGCACTCCATAGACTTTCATATGTCCCCCACCGTATTCTTTCCAAAGCCGAATTCGAAGCCGTTCCACTCATGTACCCAACCACCTATTCACTGTAATGTTTCGCCTATCTACCAAGAAATGCAGTACATCCAAACTGGAAGCATATCCAAAGCCAAAAAACTACACAGTGGGCATCTTCCTTCTGTCGTCATGATGCTCCTTTTACCGGAGGTTGAATCGAGCTGACAATTTCAGTTTCAGCCTGGCTTCAGTCTTCCGCTGCTTCCCTCGGGCGAGTGGCTTTAAAATTTGCCTTGATCTTAGCCCAGGGGCTCATGAACCCAACGATGGGAAAGAGTTCCCCGCGAACGTTGTCATAAGCCTGGCCTATGATCGTACTTTGTCAGCGGCGTTGATAAGATGACCATGATATGGATTAAAAGCAAAAGAAGAAGAAAAAGGGAAGAGGGGGAAAAAAAAGAACGTACCAAGAAACACGCCATCCCGAGTAAAATATATGCTGTGGGTCTTTCTATTATACCCACAACCGACAGTGTTCCGTTTTCCAAAAGGCTCCGCATATGGCTTTCCACGGAAGGGAGTATCAGCACAGGCGGCCCGTCCGTCATCAGAATGGTACCCCCAACTCCCAGACTTCCAACCAGGTAGCTCCTCTTTGATGAGGAGTCTGGAGAGACCGATTCCTAAAAATGGTGGCGTCTCGTCTCGCCTGAATGCATGTCAGTTCTACAGGTAGGTGTCCATTTGACTCCATCAAGACCTAGGGTACAAATGTCCCCGAATTTGAATCCAAATGATAATCACTTTTAACGCCATCCTCAATGACCTCGATCTCAAAATAGAAGTCGTCACAACCCTTGCTCAACGGTAGCCTCAATTCTGACTGGACTATGGGAGGGCGATCCAGTTCTCGGGCAACATCGTATGGTGTCCAGCCGCTCCAGTCCGCAAACCCTCTTGCGCCGCTTTGGACCAGGACATTTACCACCTTCTCAACCACCGTCGCAGGCGCCGAAGTGCTGTTGATTGCTAGATGCAAAGCGGTGTTTCCTGCCGATGCTCCTCCATCCAAGGGGAGATGCCGAGCCGGATCCAGGATCACATCAACTGTCGCCGTGCTGCCAAAAAAATACGGCCCAGTACAAGACATTCCAGCCGTCTTCATCCACATTACTCATGGTTAGAACCTGGCTATCAAGAAGCATGGCGGTGATTTGACTTGTATTATCGGCAACGGGGTAGTTCAAGACTCGTAACTTTCGCCCCTCGTTTCCCATGTGCAAGAGAACGGAGGGATCCGCCGTTTCCGAGATTTCACCGCTTCCGGTATCAAGGCGGTATGGGTCGTGAGTTGAAAGAGCTCCGAGGGTGGGCATCGTCCTAGGCCAAATGAGAGCAGGTCCGAGTCCTGTGTGTTTTCGGCTTCCCTCAGAGCTGCCAGGTACACTAATGTGATTGCCGACACCCCAAAAGTTCGATCCGACGTGAGTAGCATTCGAGTGATGTCCACATGGTTGGTTATCGCCTCGCGAAATTAGCACGCCACACACGTCCTCATGTCCGTGACTAGCAGCAAGCCCAAGCGGGGTCAGGTCGAAGACATCGACCGACCCGAGGTCAGCCCCACGTAACCGAGCCTCGCAGCAAGTCTTACTCCCATCGAAGCCCAAGCCAAGGCCTGAAATGTGGCAATGGCAGCCACGACGGCCGGCCTCATGTCGTCCATTGGGTTTCGATGTGTCAGCCTTACTGTTGCTTAGCGTGCCGGGCTGGAATGTGGATTTCCCGGCACTTAAGCTTGATATGCTTGGAAAACCACCCAGCAGCTTGCTGTCCGCGCACTGACCTGACCGCTGTGCTGGGTCAAACCCCGCCCAACCCTTCTCACTCGCTGGGAGAAAGGATCGGTTTGTTCGGATGTGTCCCGTTCGGTTCCCCGGAGGGACTAGAACGGCGACTGGCGCCCTTGGCGCGACGATCGCTGATGTGGCGTCCGGGGTGAGCATCCTTGGCATTTTAGACATCTTGATGCACGATGGAAAGTAAAGGCGTTTTACCCGTCTAAATGCACGGAGATCATCTCTGTCGGCAGTTCTGACCCTGTTGTCCACGAAGAAGTACGCCAGTGCTAGAACTGAAAATTCACAGAACTACTTTTTCCTGACTCCCGGACCTACCGGTGGCGTTCCTTGCTGTGCCGCAACAAGCAGCCAGTCGGATATAAGCTCAGCCGCGGAAACGCAACTCGCCAGAAGCGTGCAAGAGGTCCATCACGGGGTTTCGGTTGTGTTCGCAACGGCCCTTCTAAATGGAAACCATTTTGTCCCCTGTAGGAGATGGCGGCCTTGCCAGTTTAGACCCCTGGAGATGCTAGCGTGCTGGCTGAAAGTTCCCAGCACTTGCGGCGGCGCATAGAGCACGGGACTTCCCGTCTGTGACCCGTGACAGTCCCTTTGCGGAGAGCGCCTTGGAACGCCAACGTCTACCTCGGTGGCTCCCGTCGTTAGCATGGGTTGGCTGTTCCACTTCCCGATGTTGCTAGCTGGGTGGGATGCGCTAAGAAGTATCCTCACTAACAACAGCACACTCTACGCTGCGATCATGATTCTCACGCTGACGCGATGTTGCATCTTCCAGAAGCTCAGTTGGTCTTTGGTCGTCACATGTGTGACGGTTTGCGGGGCCGCCTGTCAGGGGTTGGCCGGTGCCCACATGCAGCCAACCCACAGCAAACAATCCAGACACGGATCTGCAAAGTGACAAGTCAACTCCTCATGACTCGATAGGTTTGACTTGGCTTGCATAGGCTCCGGGAGATCGGCCCACTGTGACTTTCGACAACGGGGCGGGAGCAATTCTCGAGGACGTATTCTAGGCAATCGGACTGTCTGGGTTGGACTGGGTCTTGCGCCGCTGGTGGCGTGCCTAGGATCATCCCCTGCAATTAATGTCCACATTAAAGATCATCCTCCGAGGGCTGAGCGTGGCCAAGCCTGAGGTGCCCACTATGCTAAACTCTCGGCGTCGGCCCTCTGGCCACTTCGTGTCCCTCCCGTCCCGCGTTGAAGTACCGCTCTTCTTCTCCTTCTGTCCATCTACCAAATGTTGTTGTCGGTGCTGGCGCGCCTGCCTATGGTTTCTTTCTTGTTACCGCTGTTGTCGTTGTCAGCATGGGGAGTAGTGCCGACGAGGGACAAGAACCAGTAGCACCAGCCGCCGGCGGTAATGTCGGACCCCGGACCCTCGCGGTTATCCTCCCGCTCTTCGCCATCTCGCTAGCCGTGTACACTGTCCGGATCTGGACCCGCGCGCGACCCAAGTCGAGGTTAAATGCGGCCGATTACACGGTTAGCGTTGCTATGGTATGTGCCTTATCTATACCCCGTTGAGACTGTCCTGGTGCACTGACAAACGGTTGGTAGGCGGCCGAGACCATCTCCATCATTTTTACTATTGTCGCGGTATCCAACGGCTTTGGCCGCCCCATGGCCTCGCTAACGGCCCACGAACTCGAAGCCATCGGGGTAACGACGTATTCCGTCTTCGCCGTCGCCTACTTCGCGTCCTGCTTCGGCCGCATCTCGGTCGCCTGCCTGCTGCTGCAGTTCACCCAGGCCCGGGCATGGCGCGCTGTCTTGTGGTCAATGATCGTCTTCCAGGGATTGCTATTGCTGGCCTGCGAGCTCGTCGTGTTTTTGCAGTGCAGACCAATCCGGGCCTTCTGGGCCCACACTGCCAATGCACAATGCATTACGCCTAAGCAGAACTGGACTATGGGTTATTTGTTCGCTGGTGAGCTGGGTACCTGTTTCCTAGGAATAACGTTACTCGGCTTCCTATAGGCTGACTTGATAACGCTATAGGTGTCGGCACATTCAGCGACCTTCTCTTCGCTGTTCTTCCGATGCTCCTGATCTGGCGGTTGAGTCGATCTCCGGTGGAGAGGCTGCTCATCTCGATCCTGCTCGGACTCGGCCTGCTCGGCGTCGTGGCAAATGCCGTCAAGATCGTGACGCTTCAAACATTCAAAATTGGTTCAGCAAATGTCGTGGCCGACATGATGCCCGTGTACCTGTGGTCTCGAATCGAGGAGATCGTCATCATCATTGCCGCCTGTGCGCCGCTGCTCAAGGCCCCTATCGAGGGAATGCTAGACCGCCGGTTCGGCCTGCGATTTTATCCCACCGTCAGGGGTCTCGGCACTGTCCATTCGCTGCCATATGGTGCGGTCGGCAAGAGCGATTATTCGTGGTGGTATAGCTGGTCCCAGCGCGTTCCGTCTACCGAGGCCAGCACCTCCACTACACCCCCTGGCAGAGTATGACAGGCTATCATTGAGTCCTGTACCTCTTTCCCTATTTGTTAGTATCTGCTCTTGCGCAAGGCTAGCAAACTCGAGCAGCAAATCCAATTCCACAGGGGAAAAGCTTATATCAGGAGACCTGAAAAAGTGTCCATCTCCTCCACCTTGCGCTTGACTTCATCCACGGACCGGTTTGTCTTGAATCTATAGGCGATGCAGGCGCCTAGTCAGCGAGCAAGTCGACAACGACCTGTAAGGTTGGTAGGAGCAGGTAAGGTAAGTAGAGCACACGTACAAGCAAGCACATTCAATCTCCAAGGTGTAATGTCAAAGAGTATCCTGACACCTGAGAATTTTGCTTGGGTCGAGGCGTGTCAGGAGTCTCTTCAGCGCGTCCTTCAATTTGCCCTTCTCCGCAGCTTGCTTCGCGAACGGAGCCATCCCCTTTTCCAGCTCCTTCAGGGCATCCTGCAACGATTTGACTAGCGGCCTGAGGGGATATCTCAATTTTTCGTCGCTGTGCAGCACCTTCTGAGCCTCCTTGAGGATCAGTTGGCTGTTGAGGACCTCGCGATACAGCTCTCTCAGAATGTTCGACGCGTCTTGCCAGTTGCCAATGACAGTCAAGATCGTCTTGGTTAGATCGATCGCCGTCGTAACGGCGCCGAAGATTCCAAGCCTGTGGCCATTGCGAACCATGGGCAGAAAGAACAACGAGATGGAAACACCCTCACTGAGCGGTGTGCTGACGGTATGCTTCATGACCCCCCCTTATCCCAACTTGGCGTTCATCTCTCTCACCCCAGTTCCAAGTGGCAGGATTCAACCGTTTCCAACGCGACCATGATATGACATGGCTAGCTACATAGACGTTTGCGCCAATAGAGCCGTCTGGCTGCAACGCCATGAACTCACGCTGAACCCACGCCTGCATCTTCATAGACCAATTAGTCGTTTTCGTCACACACTATGCAGCCAAGAACATCAACAGCGCCCAATATTTGTACAACCACTCGATGCGCTCCGATCGTCTCCTGGGATGCTTCAGTGCCAACATTACAAATACACCCTTTATCCCCTACCAAACGTTTCCCCTCGTCAAGCAATATAAAACACCGCCGGCTCCCGCCCGTATCTCGACTCGGACTCCAAGATCTCCCCATCCATAACACCATAGCAATAAGCCTCCCCAACATAAGTAAACCCCCCTCCCCCCCCCCCCCCCCCCCCCCCCCCCCCCACCCCCCACC
>Ga0247770_1001130_pt1 | contig 22873 bp, 16 predicted proteins | sample UWRJL136409B6_FD_179943 | JGI IMG/M metagenome (GOLD analysis project Ga0247770, IMG submission 179943) | Plant litter microbial communities from Arlington Agricultural Research Station in Wisconsin, United States - UWRJ-L136-409B-6 | ecosystem: Environmental > Terrestrial > Plant litter >... | reverse complement strand
GGGGGATTGGGGCGGAGGGGGAGGGGGAGTTGGCGTTGATCCAGTCGTGGCAGGAGGTGAGGGCGAGGGTGAAGAGGGAGGTTGGGGTGCAGAGGGCGGGGGTGAGGCCGGTGGATTGTGCGGAGAGGTAGGCGTTGTCTGCGCAGAGGGGGGAGGGGGTTAGTGAGGAGGGAGGGGGAGGGAGGAGGGAAAGGGAGTGGGGGACCCACGGCATGTGGGGAAGCAGATGGCGGGGAGGACGGCGTCATTGGGGTTTACGGTCGGGGTTGTTATTGGGGGTTGGACGGTAGAGGGCCCGGCGTTCGCGCCGTCGGTGGTGTTAGACGTGGCCATTGCGTCCGGAGGCAGTCGATGGTGCTGGCGGTGGAGGGGCACAGGTTCGGCATTGCCAGGAGCAAGATGATCGGGATCGCAGGCGTGGGGATGATCTGCTTATGGCGAGTAATCCCTGTCGGGGAGGACGCACGTTGGACTCGTGGGAGCCGGGTTATTAGCTGTTTCACGTGGGTCGTGTTCAACGGGACTTGGCACCGTGGGAAGCTAAAGGAAATACGATGTCAGGGGTTTGGCAAAGCGACCAACCAAGAGTGGTTTATTTGGAGTTTGGTGTGGGGTCGTGACTAGAAAAGGGGGGATTGGGTGACATTCGCAGGATTTTTGGGACGAACAAACAGGGGTATCATTTCCGGGCCGCGAGGTATAGGAGCGGTATTAAGCCCGCCAACACCTGACAATCTGCCATTCTTTCCATGATGCTGGTGATATCCAGCTTGTACCGGGACACCAGATTTGAGCTGTAAGAGTAAAAGTCAAAATGACAGACAACATGTGAATAAGATTCACCTTACTTCCGACACCGTTGTCCTCGAGCACCGATGCTTGTCTCGTGCATCCCCTCGTATTGTTCTCATTGGCCGTTCGTATTCCCGAAGCCGGTCCTAAAGGTGTGCCAAGTACTGCGTCCAGTCTGGCGTACGAAACGCCATCGCCGGCAAACTCCGCAGGCTGATGAAAGCCTCGATAACCAAGAACAGCCGACAAAAGAGATACGGCAAGACCGAAGCCGGTATCACTACCAGAAAAAATCCCTCCACTGTCTCTCGCACTGCTCTGGGTAGCAACTCCTTCAGCCACACCAGCTTTGGCATGATACGCGGGCTCATCCTGGACATCACCCGGGATTCCTTGTATATACGGCGACGGTCAAAAGCCTTCACCAGTCCCATGACGGCACAGCCATATCCCGCCACGTAAACACACGAAATCTTCCAGATGAGAGCTTCCACTTGGGTTCCAAAGTGGTCATTCCATGCCGCGGCGTGAATGGCACCGTATATGAGTGCTGCGGCCCAGAATACTGCCATTGATTCGACGGCCAGTGGCTTTCTCCCACCCATTTTCCCAAGTGGGTTTGGCCAGTTACTTGTCGCCGTTGTGTCCATTCTATTCCCGGCAGTAGAGAGCTTGAGGCTGAGGGTCTGCGCACAAAGGGTATTGCCTCCTCCAAGGAGGCGTCGAATGCTCTCTGGCTGGCTGTTTACGACGTATGTGGCGTCCGAAAAGGGGCTCTCGCCTAACGGACCTGCATTGTTTCCTTGCTGCCCAGAACCCGAGCCTTGAAGTGCCGATCGAGAACCGAATAGCAAGGTAGCGACGCTACTATAGTCGCATATGAAGCGCCGAATGAGCTGCCACCGGATCAAGTGGGTGAGTTCGATATGGTTGTTCGAAAACTTCCCGGAAACTGGTTTGTCTTGAGGAGGCTTCGATATCACGCTGACTCCTAGGAAGTTCGCAATTACCATGATGTCTTCCTTTGCACGAGCTTCTCTTGTGTAGGTAGCGGGATGCGGAGCATCGTCGGCTCGCTGATGTCCAGCGGTTTCCCCCACCACAGGGCGTAAATCAAGAGCGCACAAATGGCATGAGCCAGCGAATTGAGCTCGAGGGCCGTGACGGGTAGTCTATAAGCGAATCGCATAACGCACTACAAGATGAGCCAGCTAGCCTGCGTAATGACAAGCACCTTGGCGAGAGAGTCGTCCTTGCTTTTGTCCCTGATGGACTATCTGCTGACGTCCGGGAGCATTCCGGCACGTGCCAGAATTCGTATAGCTTTACGGCCGAGAGCAACCCGCGGCGATCCGGCGATGTACTCTCCCGGGAGGTCTTCTTGGCCCTGCTTAGTATCGATCGCGAAGCCCCCTATGCACGCAAACCAGCTGTGGGTCGTGGTCCAGACATGCTTCCGCTTCAGCGCAGGATCCTTGTCAGCCTGCGGTTGATCGGTTAGATTACTTTCCATAAATTTAGGTCAAAGACGGCCTCTCACCTCCTCGGCAAAGATGACAGCGAGATCTTTTGACAGCCGACTGACGCGCCGTTTCTGGCCCCAGGCAACGTAGACGATGATCTCGGGAGCAAATACCCCAACAAGAATCCATTTCGTTTTCCTCAAAGCAAGAGAAATGGTAGAGGAGTTGCCAGGTGGGATGTTGAGATGGAGCGCGGTGTACACGCAGAGAACCATAGTAATGACACAGCTCTTAAGGATGCCGAAAGTGCCCCTGCCATCCGGCTCCCGTCTGTGGATTTAGTGCCTAGTTAGCGTCCGGTACCGCGGAACTGGGAAACTACTCCTCGTGCGCAGCTTACACCTAGCCCAGGATTTCATCGCTCGTCATATTCGCCGCCATTCTTCGCCCTCAAACGAGACACGGCCGTACAGAAATTCGCAGCCTCCGAGTCGATTTTGACTGGTCGCTATAGGAGAGGGTCTTGTGCCCAGTCTAGCGTGCTGGCCGCAGGAGCGATGGGCAAGATAAACAGATATCGGGATGAGACGGCGAGATGTTCTTGTAGTGATGAATGATGTATGGGAAGCACCAGGCTCCCACACACCCAAAAAAATGAGTTGGGGCATTCTGAGTTGTCCTGACCGACCAGAGCTCAGCCGCAGCTCCTCACAGGCATCTCGGCGCTCCCCTGTCACCTGACTCGCGCCGGACAGGGGTATGTGCTTGGCGTCCTAATCAGCACGTGACTTCGCGGTCCGTGAGCACCACATTTTTCCTCACCACACCACGCATCCACACTGCAACCATGCAAAACGCCATCCTTGAGCGTGTCTCGATACGCTCCGTTGAGCAATATAAGCACCCACTGCCATGCTGCGCACACTGCGCCGACTTCCAGGCGCTTCTCACCCCGAATCAGCGGGCCAGTTGTCCCGAGTCTGGGTTCGGCATTTCTCATCGGACCCGCTCTCGCATTTCTCAGAGGACCTGCTCTCGAACGGTACTGCGGAGAAAGTCACGCCTCTGCCCATCAAGCCATTTCATGATTCAATCTACGTGCTTGGGGTCGGAAGCATTGGAAAATATGTCGCCCACTCGCTCCGAAAGGCATCGTCCAGCCCGGTGACCTTGCTCTTTCACCGACCAGACATGAAGCGGCAGTGGCGCGAAGGCGGGTCCGCCATCCAGTGCCGAGTCACCTTGGAGCACGGGGAAACCGATAGGATCGCCGGCTTTGGATATGAGGAAGTATTCAACGAATCGCCCCCATGGGCCCGGGCCCCGCCAATAAACTTTCTGATCGTCACGTCAAAAACCTACATGGCCACTCAGGCCCTCAGACCGTTGCGGCACAGACTCGGTCCTCAATCGACCATCCTCTTCATCCAAAACGGAATGGGTAAGCAACGCCCACTCACGCGTCGCAAATATATCACGCCCTTCTGACAATCTCTCACCTCCAAAGGCGTGGCGGAAGAGGTCTCCGATCGGGTCTTCCCTATCGCGAAGACGAGACCGACATTCTTGACCGGAATTTGCAACGCGGGGGTCTACGACACCAAACCTTTCACCATTATGCATGCCGGCAAAGGAAGCCTGTTGATTGGCCCCGCCACCGATAAAGCTGATGGGCTTGGCCTCCGGGGCGAGAACGACATGTTGGAGCGTCTGTCGCAGGCCGACGTCCTCGAAACAACAATTTACGAATCTCACCGTGAGATCTTCAAAGCCCAGCTAACAAAGTTAGTTGTCAACGCCGTCATAAACCCGTTGACTGCCCTCTTCCGCTGCCAGAATGGAAATCTGCTCGGCACCCCCGAAAGAAAAATGTGTCTCGACCTTCTTCTCAACGAGACTACGGAGATTGTCAGGCTGATACTGCCCTCGCCCCCGCCCTCATTTACCAACCAAGACTTTTACGATCGTGTTGTCGATATTATCGAAAAGACGGCTGTGAATCACAGCTCCATGCTACAAGATGTCAACCACGGCCGACGCACCGAGATTGACTACATCAATGGCTATCTCATCCACCAGGCAGAAGAACATGGCCTGCAACACCCATGCAACTCCATTGTCACAGAGTTGATCAAAAAGCACGAGTGTGTCAGTGACGGCGAGCTTCTTGAGCGGTTTGTGAAGGGAGAGGTTCGGGGTAGTGAGAAGGACGTTCGTGGGCCATCTACATCGGAGAGCGAGACTCCAAGTATATCCCCTGAATCCTCCCCGCCAGACATCTCCCCAACTCCAGTGCCTATCATCCGCAAAGTAGCCAGCCTGCCGCAGATGACGGGAACAAGCTACCTGGGCATGGGGCCGAAAAGCAACATTGAGAAGAAGAAGGGGTTTTTAAGACCATCGATCATAATACCAGAGCGCAAAGCCGCCCGGCCGGTGATCCATGGTGAGTTCCGCGGGCGTCGTAATGTACGCAGCTTGAGGGAAGAACTGAGCCTGCTGCACGGCCTCGACGATCAGAATTAGCCCGAGGTTGTCCCTCGACATAATCCAACGGACAGCTGCTTGGACTCTCCACCGGACAGGCTCTAGTCGGAAGGCCCAGCTTCTGAGTAATACAGAACATCGAAAGGCCAACAGTGGCACCCATTTCAGCAACTCGACGGATACACCGGTTGGCGAAGTCCAAGACGAAGCGAGGAGACAAGAGGAACGGCCGCAGTCGAAATTGAACTAAGTTGTCTCACGGCACGCTGGGTGACTCAATTCCAGACGACCGGAAGGGCCATCCCAATGGAATGTAATCCGGCCATTGGCCCAATCGTTAGGCAATAGCCGAGCCGCTGTTGTTATAGTCTTGCTCTTATGGGGCAAGGAATGTGTTAGCTGAGCTAGCATAGTTCGTGCCCGTTCACACTAGACTGGTTGATATTTGCATACTGATCTTCGGTTAGGTTGCGTGTTGCATACCAATGGTGGACGGGTGGAAAAGGTATCATTAAAACTTCAGAATAGCACTATATATGTATAATAAGCACATGCAGCAAAGAAGAGGAATAAGAGCTAGATTTGAGACTGATTCGGTCTTTGGAGGGGTGGATATAGGCAACCTGAATGAAAGCCAGTACCTGTATTGGACGTATGCAGATAGTTAAGAATCAAGGTTCCTATTTGTTTTCAATTCATCAAGGATAGGGGTCCCGCACCACGATACGAAAAGCTGGCAGAGGTTGCAGGAAGTTGACGACTGGAGAGGCGAGCTAAAGCTTGGGTGATGTTTGACCGTCAAGTAGTCTCGATTTGGCTCCCGCTCCAACGAGTTCTCTTCCGCCAACCTTGCGCAGTGCGAGGACACCGACAGAGTTATCGCTCTCTCGGGGAAATGGCGGGGTTCGCAGAGCTCGAAGAAGTGAACCACAGGGAAAAGGCGGGAAGCTTGCAGGAGCTGAGATGTGCCTGCCTTAGCTCCGTAATCCACAGCAACACCCAATAGGGCGCCGTCCGATGCATGCTTACGTGTTCGTGACTGCCTTACTTCCTCCCACTATCTTCGGGATTCAAAACACATTCTATGGCCCCGTCCCTTCGGCATACAAGGATATGAAAGATCGAGACAAAAGGACTGTTGCAATTCGACTCTCCCGCCACCCGGTCTCACAGAGACGTTTTGATTTCGGGCCCCACCCAAAGCAGCCAGACAGGTAAACCGAAACGGCCCGGATATCGAATTGGGGTTTTAGAGCCTTCGGTGTCAGGCATCAAAAAGACCACCGACGAACGGCATCGCAAAGGAACATTGCAACCTCATAGCCCAGAAATGCTCCACTGCAGATACGGCCTGTTGGCGCTAACAACTTGAGGTGCGGCGCAGAATCCACTTCAGGTATTAGTCCCGAGATTCCCGCGAAAGGCATGTGGATGCGGGAGTGCGGGAGCCGAGGCCCCCACAGAAGGATTTCCTGCACTAAGGCGGGAAAAAAGCGGCCCCGACAGAAAGCCACTGACCGCTCCGAACCAATACCAACACACCAACAACCCGTATGGCCATCCCAAATTAAGAGCCAACAGATACTACCCGCTACGCCCAGCCAGCCACACGAGAGATATATTACCAGCCTACACTTCCAGATTCCCCGGTTTTTACTCAGTGCTGCTTCAGTTACGGATTATCACCGCGTCTCCCCCCTTGACCCCATCGTCAACCGGGGGCAATCCCTCTCATCATCACCATGCTGAAATCCCTCGAAAACCTCGAGTCCGAAGCCACCCACGCGCTGGGCCAGCTCCTCGACATCCACAACCTCCCCTTATGGATGCAAAAGGAGGCGCACATCCTGCGCGGCTACCGCCCCGAACTCAAGTCCCTGCGCCAATGCTACCACTCGCTGTGGTACATCCACAACGAGACCGTCAACATCTGGTCGCATCTGCTAACCGGCACGGCCTTCCTTGCCTTCTTCGTCTGGACTCTGCTGCCTGAGCTGCATGGGGGGTATACCTTTTCGGCGGGGGATCTGAGGACGTTTCAGTTTTATCTGCTGGGGACGACGCTTTGTCTTTACCTCTCTGTGAGTTGCCCCTGACTGCTTTCCATGAAATCATGCTTCTGATGCAAGTGTAGGCTACGTATCACTGTCTGAGCTGCCACTCGGAGCGTGTCGCGCACCAGTGCCTCAAGCTGGATCTCATAGGGATTGTCACAGGCACCATGGTGACATGTGTATCCTCCACTTACTTCGGGCTGGGACGGGACGATCCCCAGCTCGCTTCGCTGTATATCTCGCTCATCTTGTTCTGCGCGGCGGGAACCATCTGGGTTGTGCTGGACCCCAAGATGCACGGCAAGAAGGCCGCACCGATAAGGTGAGATTTATCGCAGACATGATGCTTGGCCCCCTTTTTTAGCCTGCTAACCGGTGCCTATCAGATCCGCCATCTTCCTCGGTCTCGGCGGGAGCGGCTACTTCCCCATCCTCCACGCCGCCGTATCGGACCGCTTGACGCTCGACAACTTCTCGTTGAGACACCTCGCCATCCAGACGAGTGCATTCCTTGCCGGAACAGCGCTGTACGTCGTGAGGATACCTGAGAGTCGGTGGCCTAGCACGTTTGATATCTGGGTAAGTTGAAGCGCTCTCATACCCAAACTTGGACGACATTAACCGTACTTCTTCACAGGGCGCAAGTCACCAGATCTTCCATATCCTTGTCAACTGTGCTCAGACTGCCCATTTGTTGGGTTTATGGTATCTTCTGACCAGAAACCAGGGGATGCAGACGATGTAATTTGGAGAGACATATATTTTGACAGGAAGAAGTTGGGCAGAATGCACCATTGCTACAGTAGAGAATAGACCATTTTCAGTTTGACGTTGCCCCCTGCCTATTGGAGTTATACTTGTGGGATGGCGAATCTGGCTCAACAGACAAAGGGGGACGGGACATTCAGTTTTCTTCCAATATGGCGACTCGAGCTAAAAAGGAGTATCTCTTCTATCTAAATTCCCAAGCCACTCAGCTCTCCCAGCCCCTAAAACCAAAGACTCCCACTCATTCTGCCTCCAGTACAGTGTGGATAGCAAACAAAAAACAAAACCCGAGTCATGAGGCCAAAAATAAAACCCACGCCCATGGCGAGACTCGAACTCGCAACATTCAGATTATCTTCAGAAGAAAGGAGTAAAAGTCTGACGCGCTAGCCGATTGCGCCACACGGGCTTCTAGATGGTTGTAGTGGCTTGAAAAAGAGGCTCAAGCAAGATGTCGCGGTCGTCACTTCCCTAACCAATGTCGGAGGGTGGTGTGAACGGCCTAATGGAGGCAAGGGAGGGCCAATTTGCGATTTCGGACTGAACCCAGCCGTTTCCAGCGTCATACCCGAGTCGACAACCGCAACAGTGACCTTCGTGTGGAGAGCTGACAGTCCACACGGTTTCTCTTCTTTTGGTGAATGTGGTTTTGAATGGGCTGAGAGATCTTCTTTGGAAAGAGGGTGACAGTTCTGCCTGATTGACGTAAGGAGAGCATGCTTGGGGGCTCTCCTGAGTCACGATTGACTGCGGCACACGAGAAATAAACACACACACAGCAAACCCACGCGGGAGGTTCCCGTAGCTTGATGATGTTCGGGTGATAGCGAGGTGAGAACAAGCATCCCCGGGACTTGATCTTGTGGAGGAATGAAAGCCGAAGATGTGTCGCAGGCACGTGTGCTGGGAATGATAAGATCTGTGAATTGATTAGAGTCTGTTCCTGCAATGATGTATGGGCGGTGTGGGAACTGGGCATGTCCTTGCTTCGGTTGTATTCACGATGCGTCTACCGTCCTGACTCCGGCCTCTCCTCGCGGTGATAACAGCGGATTTTTTCGGGGCACTTGGCATAGCGCAGCTGGTGACAAATTTTGGGCCCCAATAGCAGCGAAGTTGCCTCCTCTCAAGCACCTCATAGTAGTTCCTTTCTCTTTTGGGCTGCAATCAGGCTCTGATGGCAGCTGCACTCAACCTTGAATCTTCACCGTCTCTCGTTCCAGACTCGACAAAATGCGCCTCATCAGCGTCAACACGCTTGAGATGCGTGAGTTCTTCGATGACAAGATTCCAGAATATGTCATCTTGTCGCACACATGGAAGAAAGGCGAGATCTCGTACCAGGATTGGAAGGCCATCGCTGAGCTTCCCGACCTCCTCAAGGTCTGCGCAGAACTGGGTGCCGCCGCCCCCGACGTCTACACTCTCGTCCAGCAGCGCCGAGTTGACCGTCTCAAAGCTCAGCCGGGCTACCAAAAGATCATCACCTTTTGCCAAACCGTCCGCTCCACCTTCCCAAAGAGGCAGTGGGCCTAGGTCGACACGTGCTGCATCAAAGAATGTTCACCGGACCCGACCACTAAGACCAACAAAACGGGGTGGGTTTGCCGCCGTAAGAGTAGGCTCCTTGCACGCTCTAACCCGAACGGTAATGGCGGGGGCCTGGATCACCCACCTAGACGGTGCCCTAAACTCGGGCTAAGGCCCTGTTTCGGCCCCCGGCTAGAGTCTCCCCACCCCGACATCTTCTGCTAAAAAGAAGGGTTCAACTGGAGTTAACCCAGAAGCTCTAGAAAGTAAAGCCGATTGGCAGTCGAGCATATCTAGACTATCAGACCGCCGAACCAATGGACAGACGTAATCTTCGTCGTACAAAAAAATTCTACAAAGAGTAGGCTCTCTGACTTTGACACCAAAAAAAAGGACGGCAGGAAAATTAGTACTGTTGAGAAGACAGTAAGAGCTGATCTAGTTAGGTAATTTAGTTTATAGCGCGTTTGAAGTGAGCGTTTCAGCTATCTGCTTCTTCTCAGCGTCCATAATAAATAGATTACATTTGGTAATGCTTCTCCAACTCAGCAGTACTTTGTCGCAGAAGTGATTCTCAATGGTATTTTCTACCTTGAACAGGGGTCTAACTCCTATTCCACCCAAGCTCCCGGGACAATGATTGCGGCATCTAGCAAATCCTGGGGCCTTTCCCCCTCCCGAGAACATGCAGCAATTTCCCAAGACAAGGACCAATCGGCCAGATCGAATCCATACTCAAAACTTTGAAGATGGGCCACCAGCGCCAGCGATGTATGCTTCTGTTCACTCGCAACCCACTGGCTAAAAGCCAGGGCGAAAGAATAACTTTCCTCCGTACCTTGCGGTTTCTGGTCGAATATCTCCTTCTCCTTCTTCCCGTATTCCCCCAGATTAATGCCGCACATAGTCAACCGCTCAAGCCATCCAGCAAGGGCAAAAGAAGTGACGCGCTGCCACGCATTGTTGACTCGTGCTAGATCCGCGCCGGAGCCATCGAAGCAGTCGAGAGAGCATCCTTTAAGAAGTGAGAGCAAAGGGGTCCCTGCCCATTCCGCCTTGGACACCTGCGGACATATCTCGACGGTGTATTTATGATGCACCTTCTCGACATAGTGAAGCATAAACGGCTTGGACAGAGTAATAATATCTGCCGCGAACCGCCGCCACAGAGCGAGTTGCTTCCCGCCGAGACCCTTCGTTAATCCCGCTACCGTTCTGCAAGCCCTGCCAAACGAAATGGCTATCGTGTGGATGATGGAAAATCCCTCCCACATAGACCGGAGGATATCGATAGGAAGGAGACTTTCACTGCCCTTAAGAAGATATTTGACGATGCCCGGATCAGGATGGTCTCCGGGAAGACTGATACAACAATATGCCCTCGCTAGCTCAAGCCGGTCGCGAGCTGGTAAGCTATGTAGCGACGGCGCAACAAGGCGTTGAAGAGCAGATATCACCGTTAGATCGTGCCTCCCACTGGAGCAACCCAATAAGAAAAAGCAGTAGTCGTCCTCTTGACACGGGCTGCGGCCAAACAGCCGGAGTAACTGCGAATTCTCAACGCAGTTCTCCGAAACCTCACCTTCGTTCCATAAGGCTGCCAAAACGGCAGTTTCTCGGGGTGAGCTGACGATCCATTAGTAACAAAGGTTTCCAAAGACATAATGGGATCGCTCACAAGCTATCTTGCAGATCTTCATCAATACACACACCTAGCCCTAGCTCCAGAAGTTTCTGGCAGATCTCTAGGTCTCCTGTGGATGAGGCGTACTGTCAAATGAGTGATTTAGCTCCCGGTCCGGTGAGCGTGCGCTGGAGTCTCGATGCTTACGTGGAGGAGTGTCAAGCCGTCCTCGTCACGGTCGAAGGGAGATGCACACCGATTCTGAAAAAGGTGGAGCATCCCAGACATATCTTTGCTCTTTACGCGCATGAAAATATCCGAGGTGTTCGGTCGGATGTTGTAGTAGCGTATGTTGAATTGCTGGAGATGGTGGCTTACGGTGAGGCTCCAGGCGAGGCTTCGGAGCCAAGGGGGAGGGATGGCGGTAACTACGAACGAGCTGTTATCCGATGTCGTCGAGATAGAGATGGTACCGATGATGGCTGATTTATATAGTCTCTTCTTAGCCCTGAGGCTCCGCGTATCGTGTGAACTCCTATGGGCAGCAATTGGCAGCTCATCATTGTTCCTAGTTGACTGGCAAATCTTCTGTATTGGCGAGGCGAGGCGAATGCTGCGGTCTTCCAGTAATAGGGTTAATATCTCATCGGTTTTATCGTGCGATACCCTGCCAAGAGCTCTGCGATAGTTAGTCTCGTTTCGGCATATCTATAAACGGATGTGCGATGCCTACATGGAATAGCATTGAAGACATATCTGTAAAAGCCCGCACGCGCTTCTCAGTTGCCGTTCTAAGGACCTTGTTGTGTCCTCCTTGAGCACGACCTTGAGCGCTCCGAGTTTCCGGGTGAGACGTGAGAGTGAATCGATCTCATGGTGTAGGTTCGCTACTTGGCTTGACAATGTGTCAAATACCTGTCGGCAGTAACGGATAGCATATGTGGTGTAGTCAGAATCCCACACATCCGAGGCCACGGTTTTATGCTTTAGCTGGCTGTCGATGTCGGAGAGAAGATAACTGAGGATTCCTATTTCCTCAACGAGGCTCCGCACCCTCTGAGGTGCTCTTTCGATTTCGCCCCACAGGGCTTTCAGACGAATAACGACAGATCCCAGCTCGCCGAGTGCCTGGGCAATCGTAAGCCCGCCTGAGACAAGCCCTATAGCCTCTGCCATGTTGGGCTACCGAACTCGTGAAGATAAGTCCAGAGTGAATTTCAGATTACAGTTGAAAAGTAGGGAATTTTCTCCTGAAGGCGAAGAAGAAAGAGGGTAGGGGATGATGAAGAAGAACTTGAAGATGATGCATATAGTGATCGGCTCAGACATCCAAATATTGAGGGTCGGTTAGGGAGCTTTTTGTTATTGAATAGGCGCTGGCCGCTGTGAAATGCGCCCTGCACACGTGTCTGCTCCGCACTTGCTCTCGTGTAGTAGAAGCGACGGTCGTAGGGCAAAAGTGTCATTGAGCGGTTGGGCTAGGGTCCACAAATGCCTAAAGTGCCGATTTTTAGGCTTACTTCACTTCCTGCATTTTGGTGAATCCACTCGAGTCCGACACGTTATTCACAACAAGAAGTCACAGCCACCGGATTCCGTGCCAGCATGCCAAATCTGCTAAAACCCCAGTCCCCGAAGTAGAAGCACCCTGTCGGAGCATGGCGATGGCCAGTTAGACCCATTTAAACGGCAAGTGTGCCTTATTTCACCAGCGGCCAGGCTCAATGATGTGGCATCAGTGTGCAGCCTGGATCTTCAAGTTGTTGTCACGGCCGGAAGCGAGCCAACCAGTCGTTACGGAAGGATAGAGCGGCGCCCCAAGGCTGGAGATCGGATGCTGTGCGCCCCGTCAGAGGACAGCTATCGATAGCTCAGTGCACGATAGGAAGCAATCACTGTGATAAGACTTACACTGATAGGCTTGCTCGTGGTACTCGGTAAGGAGCATCGTGAACACAGCGAGCACGGGAACGGAAGTACATTTCAATCATTAGTTCTATCTAGGAGCCTTGAGCTCACCCGGACTTGAAGACTCGTTCTTCAAGTAAAGCAATTCATGGTTCTTGTGTCATACTGTGATAGCAATCCTTGCTGTTTTGCAACTGTGAATCGACATATTGTTCAAGTCTTTACACCGTGGTTCACCTAGACCACCTGTATCCAACGTGTGGACCTTCCGGAGTTAGGATTGTAACAGTTGTCCCAGCAGCCGCACTGCAAACAGTATCACGTGCCCAAGTCTATGAAGAGACGCAGTTGCGGGCGAGTAATCGAGCTCGACACTAAGTTTCTTTTCTACAAGGAAACTGCTATTACTTATATTTTGGGCTAGGTTGCAGCGACGTTTCTGCAGAGAATGTTTTGGTCGAGTTTGGCCCCCGTTGTCCTGGCTAGTAGGATCTAGCATATCATCAGAGGCTGGTATCGATAATGTTTTGTTTATAAGTGTGGGCCATGGAATCGGCGGTTCTTGGTCCCTTGGCGGTCAGAGACGCTGTGAAATAAATCAATGACAGCAGAAGATGAATTCAACTTACCGTTCAGTAACTGTAGGAAACGTCTAGTTATGAACGTGGATGCTCGCGCCCAGGAATACAACCCAGTATCACAGGTTGACCTGTGACACCTCTTATCAAGTAATGAATAGTAGGTTAGGCGGTCAGAGGCCACATTGGGTCCTCTGGCAGTATCACTAGTTCAGATGGGCCGCGGGGTATGGCCAATTCAAGCCCCTCAGCTTCACTAAACTTCAGCCGATAATCTTTCTAGGGTCTATGTGAAAAAGATGGAGGGCCTCCTTCAGGGACAGAACCCACATTATGTCTTATATAGGGACCTTACATCAACAGCCCTTGTTGATTGCTTATTCCTCAAGTAAAGCAATACACGCTCACGTCTTGTTTCCTGCAAGAGCAATCCTATTGTCTTGACGTGTCTCAGACCTCTGCTTGAGTCTCTACCCTTTGTGCATAGCAAGTCTAGCATTCTAATCCAACCTTAGACCTCCTTAGTTTACCTGGACCACCCATATCCAACGCGTGAACCCTCCGGAGTTAGGATTGTAACATCGACCTACCCGTCCATCGTTCCCTAAGCTAGAGTGCTACACTCTGGAGCAACAGTATAAGGTCAAGAAGTGCATTGATGAACCATTGCAGCCGGCAAAACGAAACTTAGCTGGGCCAGCGGTTCGTATATCAAATCCTCGACAAGCAAACAATTAGAGTTTTTTGAGACTTTTCGGTACGGTTAGAATCACAGATATATCATTATGTCGAGTTCATTAAACTGAGCGCCGTGAGAATAACCCCTCGATATTTGAGAGGCCTTCGATTCAGGGTGGCAGCCTGCAAAAAGTGATGGTTTCTAGTATCAGGGGTTTAAAGGCGGGGGATACGCCGCACCGACCGCTTCGCCAACGGTGCTCTCACCATTTTCAACATCATCGTTTGTTTGATTTTCAATCGACTTCACGGCGGTGAGAATAGATTGGATCAGCATTATCTTCTATTAATCTTTACTGTACAGAAAAGGCGCCTCAGACAAACTTCGCTTGATTTCCGCCTCATAATTTCTACCTTACCGGCACGTCAGACCCGCACTCTCAACTTCGATGATGTTACACATCAAAGCCGCCCTTTACTGTACAGCTATGAGCAACAGAGGCCCTAGAGTTGCTTTCCCGCCCACTATGGGAGCCCCAAGCTATCCCAATAGCTTAAAGACCCCCTTTCCCTGGTCGGTTCCTACAAACAAGCTGGTACGGCCCCCATCATGTTATCCACAGGTACTAGTCTGCTGACCCAATCCCAGCCGAGAATGTGTCAGGTTTGGACATGCGTTAGTAACCATACCGCTTCCTAGCTGTCGAATAGTGACCTGAAAACGTACCTATTCAGTGCCAGTGTCAGAAAGATCCGATCCATATCAACATCGGAACATGCCCAGCATGCTCCCACGAAAAGTGTCCGGAATGCCCTAAGAGAGTCGTCGGCATGGCTTCGAACATGGGGTAGTTTTCTGGCGAAGTACTGTGTATTGTGTGGTATGTTACGCCGATAACTTCCTTATCTGCGTAGTCGCATGGGGGGAGGGAGGTAAAGGAGAGAAGGTAACAAAGGAATAGGAAATGTTTGCGACTAAAAGAAGTATAGAAACAGAAATTGCAAAGAGTATGAAAAAAATATCGGTGCTAGGGGGACGGGTTGTGTGATACCAATAGGTATAAATAATGAGACCATCAGATGGCAGGCGGTACGTCTCAATCCTGATGCTTCGTTTCGACCATACATTACCGCTCGCACACGCGTTAAGGTAATTTAATGGGGCGCCTGTTGCAATTCGTAGATATTCTCGTGTATTAAGCTTGACAGGTTTGCAGCTAGGTGCGCAACGGAGGCCATGGACATATCGGAAACAGAGTCACAAGACACAATAAAAGGAATAACTGATATGCTGAAGCTGCTCATCACGTGTTGGGAAAAACGTATCCCCTCGTTAAGGACTAGCGCATTTCGCTAGACTCCTGTCCACATTTTAGAAAATGGTGTGAGCAGGGGTTGCTTTGCGCTTCAGGCTGTCGCCGTTTGTGCTGAGGTACTAAAAAGATCCTAAAAATTTGCTCTATAATTTACCTTTCAGGTTTCCGATACGTAATGCGAAAGCATTGGGAATCGTGAACAGATTATTGTGACGAAAAAGAATGCAGAACTCGGGCCGCTAAACGAGAAGCATCGGGAAGGAAGGGGAGTGCAAGTGACTCAAAAAGCCCGAAACGTCCCAGTGCGGCGTTTGCCTCGCTGTGAGGGAGTGCGGTGGGGCCCCTACGGTTGCACCTGCCAGCAAGGTGCAACCAAAACTGGGGGCCAGACGAAGTGGCCCCCCAAAATGGTAAGGTCAAAACTTGTGGCTGACAACCCTTGTTCTCGTTTCGTGCAAAACTAGGATGCCTTGCCACCCTCCCCGCAATCGACTTCCGCCTAGCTTCGGGGGTCTCTGACGACTGCTGTGCTGCCGGCGACAAATACTGAAATGCAAAACTACCAATACCGTTGTCTTGCGTGGCGGCAGTATTTGCACCCAGGTTGCGTCAGGGAGTACCCGCGGAACACCCTATCTTGCGACATGAACGAATGCGAGGACGAGTATGAGAGGTGCTTCGCGTCGCGCTGCTTCTTCTTGTTGCGGCGCCTTGCGAAGGTACTGCGACTCCTGCCAATCGTTGAATTGTCCACAGATTGTAGCAGAGGCGATGGGGGAGCCTGGGGAGTTAACGGAGATGCCCTTGTTGGGGCACGGGCGGAGGTGGCTGAGGTCGTCAAGGTTTGGGACAAGATTGCGAGCCTCGACCGCTTCGAGACGGAAGAGGAGGCGATGGCGGAAGAGGATTGGAATAACGGAGGACGAGGAAATCGTAGAAAGCTCTGCAGGCGCAGGTTGCTGGTAAAAGCGGCTGGCCGCGGGTGCCAGAGTATCCCTTGGGCCAGCGCCCCACACCATCCAATCAATCCAATCCGAGGCTTCAGGAGTGGATTGACTAACCCGATTTTAATCCGGTTGAACAAACTGGTTCTGGATTGGGATTGACTGCTGATTGCACTAAAATGACGGTGTCACTCATTAGAATGACGTTGTCTAACCTCTTTTGGAAGCACGCCCCCCTCCCCCCATCTTTTCAATCTGTCACCAAAGATGCTCGCAGACGACCGTCCAAAACCATCAGATTGAAAGCGGCTCTTAATCGCAGTACCAGAGAATTGAATTTAGAGATAAACTACGTCGGGATCGGGGGATTTGGAAGGCAAACCTTTGGGCATGCTGCCTTCACGTGACAGAGCCGGTCAACTGCCCTCACCTGCTATGCCCGCCTGGATCGATGAAACTGTGGAGGTGTCCGGAGCGACCGAAGTCACAGCGTAGTACTGCGAGGTATTTAACCCGGAGAAATGAGGGGTTCTCGCTAAATCCAGTATAGTGCATTTTGCTTCCTCAGCCTAGAAGCCACCTGTGGCGTTCAACAGGAGGCTCACTAGCCAAACCCTTGACACCCGAAGTCATGTGACCGGCGCTTGTAGCGGGAGGTTCCAGTGCAACAATCACACAAGACACACGCAAGCTGTGGTAAAAAAAAACCGGACTCCAATGGTAGTGGAAATGGTGTGATGTGGCTTGCGCTAACGGTCTCTGGCAATTACATAACATGTCTACTTCGCAAGATGGTTGATTGCAGATAGAGCGAAAGAAGCCCATGTTAGCCGACGATGGTCTGATGACTGGAGACTAACAGTACGGTACCAGAGAGCAACCTAGATTCCGTGGAAAACCAGCCCTGCGGCGAGGTACTTTGAGGTATTGAGTCCGGTTTTTTTTTACAACAGCTTGACACGGTAAGCGAGTGCCTTGGCATGAGTTCAAGCGCTTTTAGCTTGGCAATCGCCACAAACATTCTAAGACATCCATCATGTACTGGTATACTGTGGGATATCCCATCGGTGCTGGTATATCATGTACCATCCCAGGGCATGTACTGGTATATTCTGGGCCAAAATACGGGACCGTGGTATTAGGGCACTGTCGCATCTTAGCAGTTTCTGTCACACGTGGAACGCCTCTGACCCCCTGAGCGCCACAAGCCACTAGTGGCCAGGCAGGTCGCGCTAGGGAAGGCTAAAGTGTTTAGCGAGCGCCACTGGCGCAAGGCAGAAGTCATGAAATGAATTGGAGCCTCAGCCCCAAGAGAGGCCTCGAGTATTTAGATAGCTCATCAGATCCAGATTGTATTTCGAAGGCCAGAGGACCTTCGAGGCCATAGACAATTATTGTGTTCAGAATAGATTTGTTCAGTGCCCACAGGGCCACATTTCTGTTCCACCCCACAGCCACTGCCACCAGTGTCCTGACCGTGTCACATCCCTAAACCACAACTGCTCTTGCAAGATAACATAGTTCTTCAAGCCGAGCTCCTGAGCCAGTGGCCCTTGAATATACTATATTGGTTAGCATGTTCCCTTCTTATAATAGTACTATGGTTCTACGTACTGGGGCTATCAACCTTTTAACATTCAAGGGTATCTCCAGATTGTAATGTCGTTCCCACCCAATACAAAATCGGCGCATCACAACTCTCACACTGAAGGGAGTTAGTAGTTCGTCCTCTTTATTAAGCTTGCCTTTCATGCCAAGCGCCATGGTTTTGGTAAAATGCTTTATTACTTGTATATCCCGGGGATCAGGAGGCCTATGTTTCTTTACATATTTAAAGAACGTTAGATCTTAGTGTAAAATACGTGAGCATTATTTACTTACGAATGCCACACCTCAAATACTTGTAAATACTGATTTTTGTTTTTAAGCTATAAATTCTTATAAACTGTATGAGGGCTGATCTTATAGCAGTTCCCTGTAAGGCCTCTCCTTTCAGCCCGCTCTATAAGGGTATCTGCTGAATTAGACGTCTTTAATTCCAATTCCATTATATATCTTGGTGTTTTATTAAGGACGATGTTGAATTCAGGGTGTTGAATAACGGAAGTAGGGGTGCTTTAAAGAAGGTAAAGGTGCGAGAGTTGGAGGGCAGAGGCTAAGTCCCAGGGGTTAGATAGGTAACACGAAAAAATACAAGAGGTAAAGGCGAGACTGTTCATTTTCAAAATGAGGACCAATTTTAGCCATCTTTATATATGGGACCAAATCTGGGCCCACTAGGCTAGAGTTGAAGCATTTAGCATGCTACGGCGCAGCGTGCATTAGCACTTAGACTTAGCAAAGGTGAGCAAGCCTGAGCCGGCCCTGAGTGTGACGACCCTGCAGGACGTCACTTGGGCCGGGGCGGCCCGACGAATCCCCCGCAGAAGGAACAGTGCGGGAAGACGGTACACACCGTCCAGGCGCACTGGGCTAGGGGTGCAAAGACCCGGAGCCCTTACGACCAATGAGGTGCTGCTCGCAACATGCCGAGTGCTCGCACCACAAGCAGAGGAAACCTCACGAGCAGAACGTTTGTGCTATGTAAGGTGCTCGCGTAACGAGCACTTGCAACACCACGAGCAAGGTACGAAATACCTCTTAGTTAGTTAGTATAGATAGTTATAATTATGTCCACAACCACCGTAAGGGACTCTAGTTCCTCACGCTAGTATTCAATTATTTATTTATATCTTACTGTTTAAACTTACCTCTGTACATTATAGTGATAACGACCTACAGTGATATTAAACCCCTGTTTAGGAGTGTTAGCTTAATAAGCCGTCTTCAGAACGCCCCTTACTTATTAACGTCCTGCTATACGTTCTGTCTTAACCCACGTTAGTCCTCTCGAGGCCTATATTAAGTGCAGGTTATAATACGATACTAGCGTTAAAGTTCTGAACGCTGTTTGTTAAATTCCCAGACACCACCTCTTTCCCACTAATATATCGACCTCTGGAAAAGGAAAGGAGATCAAGGAGGTGTAAGCCTAGCCTTAGCTTCCCACTATTAACAAGCTAGCTGCATGCTTTAAAGACTTAAACCTTAACTAGTAGGGACTAGTTAAGGAACTTAACGAAACCTTCCCTAAAGACACTAAAAGCCATATCGGTCTTATCGAAAAACTCTAAACTTAACTTAACGCTATTAAGCTAGAGAATAACGACTTTAAAGGTTTGTAAAAGAAATAAGTAAAGTTTCCTCTACCGTTACGCTTTAAGGGAGACTTTACGTAACTGGAGTCTTAGATAGCCCAGCTTTAAAGTTATATCACTTACTACAATAAGCAGTTCTTCGAAGAAGAAAGAAAGGTTAGGTTTGCCGGAGCCTTACTAGATAGAGTAGCTGCTCGCTAGTATAAACCTTATGTAAAGATAATTAACAACCTCTTTATAAATAAAGCGTATAAAGAGGCCCTTAAGACTTAGGCTTTTTTTAACGACTTTGACGTGTTCGTTAACTAACTCCGGACTGAGTTTAGAGAATTAGACGCCCTTAAGCAGGTTAAACAGCAGTTTATAACCTTGAGATAGATGTCTTCAGTCCTTAAGTTCTCTACACGCTTTAAACTGGAAGTAGTAAAGACTAAACTTAGTTAAGAGGCTTTAATAATGCTGTTCTAAAGCGGCTTAAAGGAACACGTTACTGGAGATCTTTACTAAGAAGACCGACTAGACTGTTTATAAGAACTGGTTAAGATAGTTATTAAAGCTAACAATCGGTACTATAATCACTATTACCGAAAGAACTTCTGGAAAGAATAGACCCTTTACCAGCTAAGCAAATCTAAGAAGGGGAACTAGTCGACTGCGACAGGTCACCACCCTAAGCTAATAGATATTAGTATAGTGAACCGTTAGAACTAACTTAACTACGACAAACCTTAACGGTAGCAGCAGTAGAGGCAGCTTAAAGACCTGTCTTAAGTCTAATGCTTTAACTGCGATAAAAAAAGACATATAGTATAGTAATGCCTGTTACTAAAGTAAGTTAGTTAGAAACCTGTCCCGGAAGGAGGAAAGTACGTTAAGTTTAACTTAAGGGATATTTATGTTAAGATAATAAGTAACGAAGAAGACTGCACTTAGATAGATAAGTGTAACTTAGGAGACGAGGACGAAGAAGAAGAAGAACCCTAAGATATAGTATACCCAGTCCTTAAGGGTGTCCTAAAAGAATTAGCTACGGAAGTGTAGGTCACTACAGACCGACTCTAAAGTGGAAACTCAGAACCGCTAAAGGTGTAAGTTATAGAAGACCAACTCCAGGAAAAGATGTTCTAATTAGCTGTAACAGGCTTTAAAAACCTTACCCTGTAAGCCTAAGAACTAAGGAAGTCTAGGAAAGACCCCGACTTAAACCTTACTAAGATGGTAAAAAGAGTCGAAGAACTAACCCTCCAGGCCACCTAAGTAGTAAAGTAAGCTTTAGAAGGTGAAAGAGAATAAACTGAGAGAATTAAGCTGAAGAAACGAAAGTTTTTCTTAACAGTACCCCTTAAGACTCTTAAACACTTTAAGCACGCTAAGTAGATCAGCACCCTTACCTCCCTAGAAGAAGGATAGCTTAGATAGCTACCCTACACTAAAGCTAGTATACCTCGGACCGGTACCTTAAAGGTCCCCCGAGAAAGCACAAAGCAAGTATATTAACGGAAGGTCTAGGAGCTAAAGGAGAAACACTAAAAGTTAGTAGATAAAGTAGAGGACCTGCAAGTTGAGAGCTTTACTGTAATGTTTAAGGACAAAGCGGTAGAAATTAAGTTAAAACTCCACAATAAAGTTCGCTTCGCTAATCAGCTTAAATATCGACTTATTAAAAAAGACCACTTTATGGAAGAATAAGCTGGATTATTGTTACTTAAGTTCTGGGAAGAGGTTTAGGAGAAATAACGCACACAGAGGTAAGTGGAAGAAGAGGAAAAACAAAGCGCTACTTCCCCTGTTCCGTACTCCATAACTGCAGTACCTGCAGTTAATATTAACTACCTTAATTACAGAGATATACTATAGATCGATTATATATATAACAACTACACTCTTAATTAGCATTATAGGCTTAAGGCCTTTTATAACTACTTCTTTAGCATATAAAGACAGGATTACGCTATTGTAAGAGTAGAGCTAAAACTAGCTTACTACCAAGTTTCCTACTTCCCGACAAAAGAAGCTAGTAATAAACAGAAAATTACTGTAATTAACTAAGCTCCCACTATATACTGGCGAGGAGGAGTACTTAATAACTGCTTAATCGTAACGTGCTTATTATATCTTAATGGAAAAGCTAGAGAATAGTAAAAGTAAGAAGATTACTAACGGATCTAAGAGTAAAAAGACATTACTGTAATTTAAGCCCGTAAAGCGTACTATCGACTTATTAAAGACTTTAAGAACATTGTACCGTTTAAAGTTAACTAGACATTACGGCGTAAGAACTTAAGAAAGGTTAATCACTAAGTTTACTAGAGCTGCTTGTTTTTCCAGAAGGAGTTGGGAAAAGGCTGTGGGCCCTTTAGAAGAGCTAGAAACTAGTAGTTCGCTAGTTAGTAAAAACCCTGAGAAGAAGGAGAGGCATTCAGAAGTTAAGCTGAATAAGACTTTAAAGACAGACAATTGCTATAACTTAGATAATAAAAGAGCATAAGCATTATTCCGTTAGTATCGACATAACAGACGGAAAAGGGAGGCCATTTAGGGTAAAAGCAGTAATTAATAGCAGAAGTGCTTCTAACTTAATACACCCCTCGTTAGTTAACTGAAAGAAACTCCTTAACGAAAAGTATAAAGAAGTTATTCCTATTCGAAACGGAGAAGGAGGCCTGTATAAGTACAATAACAGTAAAGTTACCTACTACTCGCCACTCCTAATCAAAGTGGACAGGGACGAACAATAAGTAGATTTTAACGTTACATTAGTAGCAAGGTATAACATAATCTTAAGTCTACCCTAGCTGGAAAAGTATAACCTTATAATTAACTAGAGGAGTAGTTACCTTACCTTTAGTAAGTCCCCTAACTGCGATTACTGTTTAGAGAAAGCTAAGAAGGTACTGAACTGTTTTAAAGATACATAAAGCACTTAAAAGCACGCTAAACCTTTAAAATTAAATACGGTTTAGGTTAAGTTTACTAAGATAGTTAAAGGACTAGAAGGTCTACTGCAATACTTAAATGACAATTTAGAAAGTAAAAAGAAGTAAAAAGCCGATCTACAGATAAGCGAAAAAGTCGATTTGTCTAAAGTACTTACTAAATATAGGAAGTTTACCCTGTTTCGAAAAAAGATACCGCAACTACTGGACTATAGACTATAGGACTACGAAATTAAGCTGAAGTTAGGAACGAAACTCTGCAGTTTCCAGCTTTATTACTTGAACCCTTAGTAAGTTAAGGCCTTAAAGGAGTACGTTAATAAGAACCTAAAGAATAGGTTTATCGTAAAGTCCTAGTCCTTAGTGGGGTATTTAATGCTGTTCGTCCTAAGAAAGGGAGACAGTAAGCTACGTATAGTTATTAATTACCGAACATTAAATAAGAATACAATTAAAAATCGCTACTTATTACTACTTATTACAGAAATGTAAGAATAGATTATTAAAGTAAACTAGTTCTTTAACCTCGATTTCCCTATAGGATTTAACTACATTAAAGTGAAGGAAGAGGATAAGCACAAAATAGCTTTCTAGACTT
>Ga0247770_1001129_pt1 | contig 22885 bp, 3 predicted proteins | sample UWRJL136409B6_FD_179943 | JGI IMG/M metagenome (GOLD analysis project Ga0247770, IMG submission 179943) | Plant litter microbial communities from Arlington Agricultural Research Station in Wisconsin, United States - UWRJ-L136-409B-6 | ecosystem: Environmental > Terrestrial > Plant litter >... | reverse complement strand
CAGTGGAGTCTGGCGTTCTTGGCTGTGCAGATCCACGGATGCAGCCGCGGAGCGGCTGCGTGGATCCAGCCACACTGTTCTAACCACACTAGCCGGGTTAGGGTTGTAAAAACCCAACAGAGTATCTAGAAGATCTTTGAAAAAGTAATGAAAATCGAAGAAGCGGTTAATTAGAAGACCGGACCTAACGAAGCCCGCACTTATATAGGGGCGCTCTGATTAGGAAACACGACTGCCTTAACCCCGAACGCGACCTGTATGCACCACGTACCTAAGAAGGCCTTTAAGGAGCTTACGATTGTGAATACGAACCTAAAGAATAACACCCTTATAGAGATTATATAAAGGGTTAATTAGAACACTGAGAAGATAGGTGTAATGGTGGTAAAGCTCTTTTAACAGTTTAGTAATGTGGTGATTATGTTTAAAGAAGATAAATGGGAATGGTATAATAACCTTAATAACGAAAGTTAGGTATATTAAGCTCTGGGAGAGGGAGCGGTCCTTAAGTAATATATTTACACAGTGTTAGTAAAGGGATTATATATTAAACTTATTAACAGTTATAACTTTATGATAGATAAAGGCCAGATGATAGAAAACCTTAACGCCTATAATAATGTGCAGATTAGTAAGATTAACTATAGGTAAGGTTGTAAATGACCTGATGGTGAACCGAACCTTATTATATAGCTTATTATTAAAGTATATAACCTGGAAGACGTTATTAGCTTAATTAAAAAGGGTATAATTATAAAGTACGAGCACTTCCCCTGTAAGCGTTATAAAGGTGAAGTGAAAGCGACCTAGTGCTTTAACTGTGGTAAATGGGGATATAAAGTGAAGTTCTGTAAGGAGACACTACGTTATTTACTATATATAAGAGTACTGTATGTAAATAGTATAAAGGTTAGCGAATAAGAAGTAACCTGTTTAATAAAACTGAAGCTAAAATAATATAAGTTAGTGTGTGTTAACTGTAATAGTAACCACCTAGCTTTCTATAAGGACTGCTATGTAGTAAAGGAGCACTGTAAGTGTATTAGAGTAATTTACCTTAATAGAGCCATAATGTACGAAAAACTGTATAGGGAAAGGAATAAGCAGAACCTAAACTTCACCCTTATTATTAAGTGTAAGCGTACTGTAGCTGACTAGTTTATAGTTACGTAGGGATATAGAAACCAGGTGGTTAATAAGAGAAGATAAATCCTACAGGTTAAAGTAGGGAGACTTAGTCTTTTAAAGAAAGTAGGAATACTTAACGGTAACAGTATCATATAATATATAAAATTACTAAGCCCTAGCAGTGCCCTGGAGATTATACTGACCCCACTTAAACAGTAACCTATAGGAGCCCTGGTAAGATTAATAGTAATTATTAATAGAGTTTAATAACCCTTATAACTAGTTATATTACTACTTATAAGCAGCCCCTTATAAAATAGTTAATAAAGTTAAAAGTACTGTACTGGAATATTAATAATAAAGATATAAGATTTAATAAGGTGTTGGAAATATAGAATAATTATAACCTAATAGTGATATAAGAACCATTTTAGAGCCAGTTTACCAGCACTTTAAGATGTAGAAGAGGAGGGAAATTTAATATAATTTACTATAGCGGGAGGGTAGCGTTATACGTTAGTAAACGGCTTGTTAATATAGCGTGGATTATAAACTTTAGCCTAGATTGGGCGTTAGTAATGTTCGGCTATAGAGAGGAAACTATTACAGTTTATTTAATCTATATATTAAGTAAGAAACCAGATAATTAGGTTATCCCCCTAACTGAAATTAGGGCGAAAGCGCCTTAAGGGAGAGTAGTTATAATAAGCGATTTTAACGTATATAACCTAGTATAGGATAAGGAGGGATGTAGGAGCCTTAAGGTTAAGCTGTTAGTAAGGTTAGTGGAAGACTAGGACCTAATATTAAGGACCTTATTTAAGGAATTAATACGATTTAGATGTAGAAATGGAGAAAGAGACAGTATAATAGACTATATATAGGCGTCCCGTATACTAGGCGTTAATTACTTAAGTGTGGAGAGTATAGTTAGGTCGGACTATATACTGTAAGTAGTTAAGATTAACGATATATTAGTAAAATAAAGAGAAGGAGAGGAAGGTTACAGTTATAAAATGATAAACACTGTAATAGCTGCAGTAATGGTAAAACACCTTATAATACTAACTAGTATAAATAATATCTATAAACTGGAAGAAGCTTTTAGAGCACTGTTAGAGGAGCTCCTATGTATTGTAGACGTTATAGTACTTAGAAGGAAACTGAATACAGGGATTATAACGTTATAATGGGATAATGAAATAAAAAGAGCTGTAAAAGATGTAAGGAGAGTGGAAAGGATATAGAGAACGTAATGCTTTTACACTGTAAAAAAGGAGCTGAGGAAGGTTAAAAGGTATAGAGATAAGGTGATCAGTAAGGTGTAAATAAGGTACTAGTAAGGCTCCCTTGATAAGATAGTAACTAATAAGGACTTAAAAGTAATGTGGAATATTAAATATTAGGTTAGATTACATAGTTATTAACCCTTTAAATTATTAGCTATTCCAGTATTATAAGTTATAAAAAACACCACACCTAACAGACCTTAAATAGTTATCACTTACGTTAAAAAGATAAAAGAACTTAGTAAACGCTTTTTCCCCATATTAGAAGCAGACCTTTTAAAACTTAAAAACCTTAACTGGAGAGTAAGCTCCTTCTTAAAGATTATATTAATAAACTGGAAGGTGAAGGATTTAGATGTAAAAGAGGTTATTTGGAGAGTAGGCGCCTTAAAAGCGCTAGGATTAGACGGGATCTTTAACGGCCTTTTAAAGACCTGTAATAAAGATGGAAGATTGTTAGCTATTTTAATAAAGATTATATAAGTAAGCTTTAACTTTAGTTATTACTTAAAGTGCTGGTATACTATATATGTTATAATACTGTTAAAACCAGGGAAATTAATTAATAATAAGAAACACGTTAAAGTATACTGCCTTATAACCTTATTAAACGTAATAAGGAAGATTATTAAAGCTATCCTGATAAAGAGGATCTTTACTGTAATGGAAACAGCCTATATACTCCCTAACCTCCAGTTTAGATTTAGAAAGAAAAAAGTAACAGATATAGCTATCTAAACTATTATTAACGGCGTTTACACGGTATAGTTACGTAAAGCCTACGCCTTATTACTGTAATTAGATATCACTGGAGCGTTTAATAGAGTGGATTAGAACTGGCTGTTTATTACACTAAGAGACTTAGGGTTTAAAAGAAAGCTTATCCTTTAACTAATTAGTTATATATATAAGAGAACGGCCTAATTACTGTTTAATAGCAGGCTGTTAGTACTGTAAGACATCACCTAAAGGATCCCCTAGGGATCCCCCTTATTAGTAATCCTTTTTATCCTTTTTATTAATACACTATATAAAAAGCTGAAATATATTAAAAGCTTAATTATATTAGGTTTTACAGACGATATAAACCTTTAGGCCTTTGTATATAACACGTTAATATGCTGTAAGATCCTTAAAGCTACGTATAAGATTTATAAGGAATAAGTAAAGGAAAAGGAGATAACGTTTAACTTAAAGAAGAGTAAGTTTATTTACTTTTTGTAAATAAGGCGCTTATAAACCGAAAAAGTAAAGATTCTAGGAGAAGATTATTTAAGATTAACATTAGTAAAGTTAACTAGGTTTTTAAAAGTCTAGCTTAATAGAAAGCTTAACTGGAAAGCTTATTAAAAAAGGATTATTAGAAAAATGGAAACTTAAACCCTTATATTAACCTAACTTACAGGGAAAATATGGGGAGTACAGGCCGTTTACGTTTAAGAAATTTACATTAAAGTTATTAGAAATATCCTTATTTACAGAGTAAATGTATAATATATATTAATAAAGCTAAGAGGATTAGTAAAAAGGATAGTTAAAAAGCTGGAAACTATTTAGACATAATACCTGCAGATTATACTTAAAGCGTATAAGGTAACCTTAATAAGGAACTTAAAGTTAAAAGTTTAAGTCCTACCATTTAACATTTACTTAAACTGATAAATAGTAAAAGTTAAATAGTAATTTAAACGTATAGGGATTATAAAGCTCTTACGTAACATTAATAAGAAGATAATTAAATAAGTGAAATAAAGACAGGGTATAATAACACACGCCCCTTTAGTAAATAACGGTCTGATAAAAACCGTATAGGTAAAAGATTAACTAGGGCTTATATTTAAAAAAAGTGGAAAACCTAAATTAAGAAAAGTGGACAGACTGTAACCCTGACATCTTTACCCTTTATAACTGGAAGGAAAGACGATGAAAAAAGAGGTATAAGGTGTTCACACATTGTAGTTACATCGTTACTGTAATAGATATATATAACCTTAATAAGAGTAAGATACCACTTTAACTCTATTAAGAACTTATAAAGGCTTAGAGCTTTATCCTTATATAGGTTAAAATGGAGAAGATTAGCCTAAACGCTTTCCTTTATTAAAGAAAGGTCCTTAAGGTAATGTCACCCTAATACTGGTATAGTATCGCCCTGGAAATGGCGGTATATATAATCTTAAGGTGCCTAAAGTATAATAAAAGTAGCTTATATAGTATTTAACTCCACAACCGGTAAGACTTAAAAGTAAGGCTATCACACCTAGTAAGCGTAACGATTATCACTAACTGGATTATAGAAACTAAAAGGCTAGAAGAATATAACTTAGTTAAGATACTTAATAATAACAGGAGAGGCTTAAGCAGACCGCTACCGGACCGCACCAACCCTAATAACATACAGGGTACGAAAAAGAAGAAGATGCTAAGACGTCAGCTTAGATTCTAAGGCAGCATAGCAAAGACTTAACCTGGAAGATAAGATAGTAAATAATATTAAGGGATAACTATATAACTAAAGACTTAAACTGTAAATATATTATAAATGTACTGTAAACACACCGTAAATAACCCCTACATTATTATACACTGACTAAACGCAGCCACCACTACTAACTTAAAGACTGTTAGGAGGATAACTAATAGGGTGTTAATAAGGTGGTTACAGGCGGTGGTAGTAAGAGGGTTGTAACTAAAGCCGCTAGAGTTACGCTTATAGGGGCTTGGGACGGATATGATAACAGTAGAAGTGAGCAAGCGAGGGTATAAAGAGGCGATTGTAAGGCGTGTAAGGCTTGAAGCTTAGGAGGAGGAAGTTAGTGGTTAAAGGAAGAAAAGTTTTAAAGGAAGGCTGGAGAGGAAGGAAGAATTTATAAAGGTTAGAGAGTGGAGCTGTAAGAACCGTAAAGGCTAGCTAGCTTTAATAAAAAGGTTGGATAAAAGTTATAAGGCCACTAGAGGAGGCATATAGAGGTTAGCCGGCCATACTGGCGACCCTGGATGGAAGGAATGAAGTAATAACGGCCTGAAGGAAGTAAGTTAGTAGAGTGTAGAACTGAAAGTTATAACGAATAAAGAACTATAAACTAGTGATAGTTGGAGCGGTGTAAAGAAGACTGGACTAAGAGGGGGAGATATTACAGAGTTACCCTTAAGCCGTTAATACCTTGGTCCTGGTTGAACCCCGGGGAGCTGCCCTGGGCCGAAGGGGTCTCCCTTTTTACCCTGGATGAAAAAGGAGGTAATGTAGGACCTTTAAGCCATTACGGCTAAGGGGTGTAAGCGTAGCAGAATTAAGAATAACCCACTTACGCCCCTATCTTACTTATAACACATGCTAGTATAAGGTACTAACCTTATAACCTGTTACTGCGTTTAGTAGTCGAGATTAAACTACATATATTTTAGTAGGATAAACAGAAGAGTGGGTGGGGTGGAAACGCCCTAACCACGCCCTGACAGTAGATAGTTAGTAGTAGAGGGACCGCTTGCCCTTACGGGCGGAGCTTTCAGCTCCTACGGTGTAAGATAAATAAAATAATAATTGTTCATTTATATCTTACTATTTAGACTTACCTTTATATATTATAATAATAGCGATTTATAGTGTGTTAAAAAGCAAAAGGGGTTAAGGCATTAGAAAGCAGTGTGTATTAAAGGTGATTAATTCTTTCTATCTTTGAGAGTGGAAGCCGTGTTATTATAGCCGTGAGGGTAGCTAGTGCACAGAGTGCATTGGCCACACTCGCTTCTGTGAAGCGAGGTATTACAACCTGCACCCGACATAGGCCTTGAAAGGACTGGCGCGGGTTAAGACAGAACGTATGGCAGGACGCCAACAGGTAAGGGGCGTTCTGAAGACGGCTTATTAAGCTAGCACTCCCAGATAGGGGGTTTAATGTCACTGTAGGTCGCTGTCACTATAATGCACAGAGGTGAGTCTGAACAGTAGGACACAAATGAACAATTGAATACTAGCGTGAGGAACTGGAGTCCCTTACGGTGGTTGTGGGCACAACCATAGCTATCTATACTAACTATCTAAGAGGTACTTTGTACCTTGCTTGGTCTGTTGTGCTTGGTGGTGCACCACGCAGTTACAGCCAAGCAGTCAACTGAGCAGTGCTTAGTGTTGTCAGTCCTTGTGGACCACCAAGCGCTTTCTTACTGGTCGTAGGGGCTTCGGGTCTTTGCACCCCTAGCCCAGTGCGCTTTAGACGGTATACACCGTCCTCCCGCACTGTTCCTCCTGTGGGGGATTCGTTGGGCTGCTCCGACCCAAGTGACGGCCTGCAGGGTCGTCACACGAGGTTGGCTGACTGAATACGAGGTTGGCAGTGGAGTCTGGCATTCTTGGCTGTGCAGATCCACGGATGCAGCCGCGGAGTGGCTGTGTGGATCTAGCCACACTGTTCTAACCACACTGGCCGGGTTAGGGTTGTAAAAACCCAACACAGTGACATTAAACTCCCTATTTAAGAGTGTTAGTTTAATAAGCTATATTCGGAATGCTTTTACCTATTAACGTCCTATTATACGTTCTGTCTTAACTTACGCCAGTTCTTTTAAGACTTATATCAGGTGTAGGTTATAATATAATACTAGCGTTACAGTTCTAAATGCTATTTGTTAAATTCTTAGATACTACCTCCCTCTTATTACTAACATATCGACTTTTAGTAAAGGTAAGGAGCCTAAGGAGGTATAAGCTTAACCTTAGCTCCTTACTGTTAATAAGTTAGCTATACGCTTTAAAAAGTTAAACCTTAACTAATAGGGACTAGTTAAGGAACTTAATAAAACTTTCCCTAAAGATACTAAGAGCTGTATTAATCTTATTAAAAAACTTTAAGCCTGACTTAACGTTATTAAGCTAAAGAATAATAACTTTAAGGGCTTATAAAAGAAACGAGTGAAGCTCCCTTTACTGTTACGCTTTAAAGGAGATTTTACATAATTAAAGTTTTAGATAGCTTAGCTTTAGAGTTATATTACTTATTACAATAAGCAGTTCTTTGAAGAAAAGGGAAAGGTTAGGTTTGTTAGAGCTTTATTAGATAGAGTAGCTGCTTATTAATATAAACCTTACGTAAAGACAATTAATAACCTTTCTGTGGATAAAGTACGAAAGGAAACCCTTAAGACTTAAGCTCTTTTCGATAACTTCGATGTTTTTATTAATTAACTTTAAATTAAGTTTAAAGAACTGGACGCCTTTAAGAAAGCTAAACAGCGCCTTATAACTATTACGACCTGCACCCGACACAGGCCTTAAGAGGACTGGCGCGGGTTAAGACAGAACGTATGGCAGGACGCTAACAGGTAAGGGGCGTTCTGAAGACGGCTTGTTAAGCTAGCACTCTTAGACGGGGGGTTTAATGTTACTGTAGGTCGCTGTCACTATAATACATAGAGGTGAGTTTAAACAGTAGGATATAAATAAATAATTAAATATTAACGTGAGGAACTAAAGTCCCTTACAGTAGTTATGGGTATAACTATAACTATCTATACTAACTAGTTAGAGGTACCTTATACCTTACTTAGTAGCCTGTTACTTAGTGAGGAACTAAGTAACCTGTTACTAAGTACTCCTTACTTAGAGGTTTCTTAGATGCTTAATAGGTAAGCACTCTTACTAAAACTAAGTAACTGCTAGTTAGTTATAAGGGCTTTAAGTCTTTACACCCCTAGCCCAGTATGCAGTACTGTGTGTACTGTCCTTTTACACTGTTCTTTATATAGGGGATTCGTCAGGCTACTCCAGCCTAAGTAACAGCCTATAGGGTTATTACACAATTCCCCCTCTTTAACGTTCTTTTTCTATAAAGAACCTTAATAAAAGCGTTCCTTCTTTCTTAACGCAATTATACCTGCTAACCGTGTGTAAAAGCGCACTTTAAAGAACAGCACCTCTTATTGTTATAACCTTACAGACTTTACTTTAACTTTTAAATTATAAATGTTACCTTATAATCGTTATTCTTTAAAATCGCTTTCTTATCTTATTACAGTATAATTAGACAGTTACTCTAAATGTTTACTAATAGGAGTTTCGTCTTTATGTGATGTGTTTAGTTACAGTAACGCTTTCCTCTAACGGCTCCTTTTTAAAAAGTGCTGTCTTAACGTGAAGTATAACGCTATTACGTGGAACTTAAAGTTAAAAACCTAAAAGCTCTGTAAAGCCGTTACTTAACTTAAATGGATTAAAACCTAACGCTATTATATAGAGGAGTAAGCTTTTTCTACATTTAGTTAAAAGGTAAAGATCTTTCGTTTCTAAGAATAGGAGGAGGCTTATCTAGCTGCTCCTCCTAAGGCTAGTAAGTCCTTTAACTGGGGAGGCTTTTTAGTAAGAATACCTGCCAGTTCTTTTTCCAGGGGATCGTTACGGCTGATAACCTTTTCTTAACTTAATTTATAACTTCTTTCCTCTTACGGTTCTGTAAAGTAGTAATAGTACGTTTGTTTCTTTTACTAACTTTCTTTTTAACAGTGCTAATAAAGCTCTAAAGGCTTTAAAGGCCTGGCCTCCTTATTAGGTTTAAAGTCCTTACAACTTTAACTAAGGTTCTAACAAATATCCTTCTATACCTATTAAGGAGTTTCCTGTCACTTCTTAGGCTTTAAGTCCTATAATAATCTTACTCTTCAGTATAATAATTTAAATGTCAGATCTTATCTTATTTCTAGTTCTTATTGTTAATTTTAATTAATCTGGATTTTTTCAGTAAAACTCTACAATTAAGTTTAAGTACTTAAGATTTTTAACTAGCTCCCACAAGTTACTTTTAAGGCTATAGTTTAACCACTTAATAAGATACTTAAACATATTCTTTCCCTTTTGTAAATTTATAACTTCCTTAATATTATACTTATCCTCGTTAGCGTTAATCTCGATCTTCTTTTCTAAAGGAACTCCTTTTAGGGCAGGTTTTAAAAGTGAGATGTGAAAAACCTTAATCCGCACCTTTATACTGGCAGGTAAGTCTAATTTGTAATTAGAGGTAGCGACTTTTTTCTTAATTTAAAACAGTCTGTACCTTTTAAAGTTAAGCTTCTTACTAGGCTATTTCAAATGTAAGTTTTGTAAAAAAAGGTAAACGTAATCCCCCTTTTAAAAAGTTAATCCCTTAACTTATTCACTATTATAATAAAGTCTTTCCTTAAATACTAGTTACTTAGTTTAATATTTATTAATAAACTTCTTTATTTGTTTACGTATAAACTTAAATTTAGTTTATAAGTAGTTATACAGTTCTTACATCCAGTCTGTATAAACTGCAGCTTAAGGGGCACCTGTAGGCAGGCCTTAACGGAGCTTAAACTCCTTACTGTAATTAGCGAAGAACGGTAATATACCTGTTAACTTAACTGGCATTATGTTATAAGTTATCTATACTGTTAGTAACAGCTTAAGCTAATTATCTTATTTAAAGTTAACGTAGGTTTAGAGATACGTTATAAGTATTTAGTTAACTTACTCTATTTAACTATCTGTTTATAAGTAAAATACTGTTAATAGCTTACTCTTCATATCTATTCTTTACATTAATCCTTACTAAAACTTTAATATAATTAGCTTATTTTAATCTATAATAATGTTATTTAACTAAAAGTGTTGTGAAACTACCTTTTTCTTAAAGATATAAGCGAGTTACTCCACTGTTATATCCTTTAAGGTTAGCAGAAAGTAAGCCTATTTTATTAACTTATTAACCACTATAAGGATTTAATTATAAGTAACTCCTATAACAGGGTCCTTAAACTTTAAAATCCTAATAATAAAGTTAAACGAGATTAAACTCTATAATACCTATAATACAGAAAGTGGTTTAAGAAGCCTATAAGGCTTATAGCGTCAATTCTGCTTCCAGTGGCAGATATCGCAGTTATTAACCACTTCCTTAACTAACTTCTTCATTCCCAGGAAGGTGTACACTTATTAGGTTTATGTAAAAGTCTTAACTTAGCTTATATGTCCTTTAAGCTGAGACTTATAAACTTACTAGACGTACTCTTTCCACTTTCCTAAGTTATAAATATATAGTTTCTCTTAATATTAAAGCTTTACTTTTAATTTAAGCGCGCTGTCTATACCTTTTAATAACAGTTTTAGCTAATAACCAGTTTTATTATAATTTAGATACTTTAGGCACTCCTTACCATAATCTTACACATACTTTAAAAAGTCTCCTAAAAGGCACTTATACTTACAGGTTCCTTCCGTTAACCTTCTTATTTAAAAGTCCTGTTATTACTAATAAATATTATACTTTATTTATAAGTTTATATAAACGTTAATAGTTTACTTTAATATTTAGTTATCTGACACTTATAGCGTGTGTTTTAACGTGCCGTTCTTTACTTCGTTAAATATAGTAACGGGGATTAGGACTAGATTAGCATCCTTATAGTCCTGTCTCTAACTAAAAGCATTAACTTACCTATTATCTTTCCCTTTAACATAGTGGATCTAGAAGTGGAACAGGGCTATTAACTCTACCTATTATACTTACTGTAAACTAAGTTCCTTTATTAAGAAGTACTAGAGGTTATTATAATTTAAAAAGACCTAAACCGGTTCTTTTATACCGCTTAGATACAGTACCTACTTAACAAAGCATTAAATAATCGCTATCAGTTCCTTATTATAAATTAGATATTGTAAGGCAGGGCTGTGGATTCCTTTCGATAAGAAGGTAACTAGGTGGCGTTTCCTATTATCCTGGACTTAATTAAGTTCTCCACTAATTATAAACTCTAAAGAGTCTGTTTCGACTTAGAAAGGCTTTAAGAAATCAGGGAGGGCTAGGACTAACGCTGTAATAAAAGCGTGTTTAAAGTCTTTAAACGCCTTCTACCGTCTATTAGTCCACTTAAACAGCTTTCCCTTACCTGTAAGTTTGTAAAGTGGTTTTACAATCTTTGTAAAGTACTTAATAAAATAGTAATAAAAGTTCGTAAAGCTAATAAAGGCTTATAACTCCTTTTAATTCTTCAAAGTGGGCTAGTCCTTAACTACCTTTATCTTCTCCAGTTACATTTTAAGCTTTTTAAGGGTTACTCTAAACCCTAAATAATTCAGTTCTTAAATGTGGAAGTGGCTCTTCTTTAAGTTTACTATTAACTTTACCTTTTTAAAAGCTGTTAGAACCTATTACATATATTTTCAATATTCCTCTAAGGTTTTAAAGTAAACTAAAACGTCGTTTAAATATATAAAGATAAACTTATTAAAGAAGGGGTAAAGAACATTATTAATAAGGCTTTAAAAAGTCACAGGGGCATTTATTAATCCTATTAGCATAACACAGTACTAGTAATACCTATTATAAGTCTAAAAAGCCGTCTTATGTTTATCTTCTTCCTTCACTCTAACGTAATTAAATCTTATAGGGAAATTAAGGTTAAAGAACTAATTTACTTTAATAATCCGTTCTTACATTTCCATAATAAGTGGCAATAGGTAGCGATTCTTAATTGTGTCCTCGTTTAACGTTTAGTAATTAATAACTATATATAACTTACCGTCTCCCTTCCTTAAGATAAACAGTATTAAATACCTTATTAAGGATTAAGACTTTATAATAAACCTGCTTTTTAGGTTCTTATTAACATACTCCTATAAGGCCTTAGCTTATTAGGGGTTTAAATGGTAAGGTTAGAAGTTATAAAGCTTTATTCCCAGCTTTAACTTAATTTTATGGTCTTATAGTCTGTAATTTAATAGTTACAGTATCTTTTTTTAAAATAAGGTAAACTTCTTATACTTTACAGGTATTTTAAATAAGTTAACTTCTTCACTTATCTGTAAGTTAGCTTCTTACTTCTTTTTACCTTCTAAATTGTTATTTAGGTAATACAGTAAACCTTCTAGTCCTTTAACTGTCTTAATAAACCTAACCTAAACTATATTTAGTTTTAAGGGTTTAGCGTGCTTTTAAGTGCTTTATACATCTCTGGAACGGTTCGGTGCCTTCTTAGCTTTCTTTAAATAATAATTACAGTTAAGGGACTTGTTAAAGGTGAGGTAGCTACTCCTCTAGTTAATTATAAGGTTATACTTTTCCAGTTAGGGTAGACTTAAGATTATATCGTATCCTGTAATTAATGTAACGTTAAAGTCTACTTATTATTTATCCCTGTCTACTTTAATTAAAAGTAGTAAGTAGTAGGTAACTTTACTGTTATTATACTGGTATAGGCTTCCTTTACTATTTTAAATAAGGATAGCCTTTTTATACTTTTTATTAGGGAGTTTCCTTTAGTTAACTAATAAAAGGTGTATTAGGTTAAAAGTACTTCCACTATTAATTACTGCTCTTACCTTAAATAGCCTCCCTCTTCTGTTTATTATATCGACACTAATAGAATAGTGCTTATACTTTTTTATTATCTAAGTTATGGTAATTGTCTGTCCTTAAGGTCTTATTCAGCTTAACCTCTAAGTGCCTCTCCTTCTTCTCAGGGTTTTTACCAACTAGTAAACTACTAGTTTCTAGCCCTTTTAGAGGGCCTGCAGCCTTTTCTTAATTCTTTTTAAAAAAACAGGCAGCTTTAATAAACCTAACGATTAACCTTTCTTAAGTTCTTACACCGTAATATTTAGTTGACTTTAAATAGTATAACGTTTTTAAAATCTTTAATAAGACGATAATACGCTTTATAAGCTTAAATTACAGTAATGTCTTTTTACTTTTAGATCTGCTAGTAGTCTTCCCACTTTTACTATTCTTTAGCTTTTCTATTAAGATGTAATAAATATATTATAATAAGGTAATTATTAAGCACTCCTCCTTATTAGCACGTAGTGGGAGCCTAGTTAACTACGGTAACTTTCCACTTATTACTAAACTCTCTTATTAGGGAGTAGGAAACTTAGTAATAAGCTAATTCTAACTTTACTTTTACGATAGCGTAATCCCGTTTCCATATACTTAAGAAGTGGTCGTAAAGGGCCTTAAATCCATAATATTAGTTAAGAGTATAATTATTATATATGTAATTAATTTATAATATATCTTTATAACTAAGGTAGTTAATATTAATTACAGGTGTTACAGTTATAAAGTACAGGACGGGAGAAGTAACGCTTTATTTTTTCTCTTCTTCCACTTACCTCTATATACGTTATTTCTCCCAAACTTCTTTTTAAAACTTAAGTAATAATAACCCAGCTTATTCTTCCATAAAGTGGTCTTCTTTAATAAGTTAATATTCAAGCTGATTAGTGAAACGAACTTTATTATAAAGTTTTAATCCGATTTCCACTATTTTATCTTTAAACGTTACAGTAAAGCCTTTAACTTATAAGTCCTTTATTTTATCTACCATCTCTTAATATTTCTCCTTTAACTCTTAAACCTTCTGTTAATATACTTACTTTACACCTTCTTAAAGGACCTTTAAAGTACTAATCTAAAATACACTAACTTTAATATAAAGCAGCTATCTAAACTATCTTTCTTTTAAAAAGGTAAGAGTGCTAATCCACTTAACGTGCTTAAAATGTTTAAAAGTCTTAAGGGGTACTGTAGAGAAGAACTTCCGTTTCTCCAGTTTAATTTTCTTAATTTATTCTCTTTCACTTTCCAGGGCTTACTTTACTACTTATATAACCTAAGGGGCTAGTTTTTCAACTTCCTTAACCATTTTAATAAGGTTTAAGTTAAGGTCCTTTTTAAACTTCCTCAGTTCCTAAACTTATAAGGTAAAGTTTTTAAAGCCTATAACAGCCAGCCGAAACATCTCTTCTTAAAGTCAATCTTCCACAACTTACACCTTTAATAATTTTAAGTTTCCACCTTAAAGTCGGTCTTTTACAACTTACACCTTTATAGCTAACTTTTCTAAAACACCTTTAAGGATTAGATACACCACATCTTAAGGTTCTTCCTCTTTTTCCTTATCTCCTAAATTACACTTATTTATCTAAATGCAGTCTTTTTCGTTACTTACTATCCTAACGTAGATATCTCTTAAGTTAAACCTAACGTGCTTCCCTCCTTCCAGAACAGGTTTCTAACCAACTTATTTTAATAATAGGTACTGTTACGCTATATAGCCTTTTTTATCGTAATTAAAGCACTGGACTTAAGATAAGTCCTTAAGTTACTTTTACTGTTACTGCTATTAAGGTTTATTACAGTTAGGTTAGTTTTAACAGTTCACTATACTAATATCTATCAGCTTAAGGTAGTAACCTGTTACAGTTAACTAATTCCCCTTCTTTAGTTTACTTAGCTAGTAAGGGGTCCGTTCTTTTTAAAAGTTCTTTTAATAATAGTAATTATAATATTAGTTATTGGCCTTAATAACTATCTTAACTAATTCTTAAAGGTAATCTAGCTGATCCTTTTAGTAAAGGTCTTTAGTGACGTGCTCCTTTAGACCGCTTTAAAACAGCATTATTAAGGCTTTTTAACTAAGCTTAATCTTTACTACTTTTAGCTTAAAGCGTGTAGAGAACTTAAGAACTAAAGACGTCTGCCTTAAAATTATAAGGTGTTATTCAGCCCACTTAAGGGTGTTTAGTTCTTTAAACTTAATCTAAAGTTAGTTAATAAAAACGTTAAAGTTATTAAAAAAAACCTAAGTCTTAAAGGCTTCCTTTTGTGCTTTATTTATAAAAAGGTTATTAATTATCTTTACATAAGGTTTATACTAGTAAGCAGTTACTCTGTCTAATAAGGCTTTAGCGAACTTAACCTTTCCTTCTTCTTTAAAGAACTGCTTATTATAATAGGTAATATAACTTTAAAGCTAAGCTATCTAGGACTTTAATTACATAAAGTCTCCCTTAAAGTATAACAGTAAGGGGAGTTTCACTTATTTCTTTTATAAGCCCTTAAAGTTATTATTCTTTAGCTTAACAGTATTAAGTTAGGTTTAGAGTTTCTTAATAAGATTAATATGGCTTTTAATATCTTTAGGGAAAGCTTTATTAAGTTCTTTAACTAGTCCCTATTAGTTAAAGTTTAAGTTTTTAAGGCATGTAACTAACTTATTAATAGTAAGGAGTTAAAGCTGGGCTTACACTTCCTTAATCTCCTTACCTTTTCTAAAAGTCGATATATTAGTAAGAGAGAGGTAATATTTAGAAATTTAACAAACAGCGTTTAAAACTTAATGTTAGTATCATATTACAACCTGCACCTGACACAGGCCTTAAAAGGACTAATATAAGTTAAGACAGAATATATAGTAGGATATTAACAGGTAAGGGGCGTTCTGAAGACAGCTTATTAAGCTAACACTCCTAAATAGGGGGTTTAATATTACTGTAAGTCGCTGTCACTATAATGTATAAAGGTAAATCTAAACAGTAAGACATAAATGAATAATTGAATATTAGCGTAAGGAACCAGAGTCCCTTACGGTAGTTATGGGTATAACTATAACTATCTATATTAACTAGCCAGGGGTACCTTATACCTTACTTAATAGCCTGTTGCTTAGTAAGGAACTAAGTAACCTGCTACTAAGCACTCCTTACTTAAAGGTTTCTCAGATACTTAGTAAGTGAGCACTCCTGCCAAGACTGAGTAACTGCTGGTTAGTCGTAGGGGCTTTGGGTCTTTACACCCCTGGCCCAGTACGCAGTACTGTGCGTACTGTCCTCCTGCACTGTTCCTTGTGCGGGGGATTCGTCGGGCCGCTCCGGCCCAAGTGACGGCCTGCAGGGTCGTCACAATAACCCTAAGGTAAACATCCTTAGTTTTTAAATTCTCTACACGCTTTAAGCTAAAAGCTGTAAAGACTAAACTTAGTTAAGAAGTTTTAGTAATACTATTTTAAAGCGGTTTAAAGGAGCACGTTATTAGAGACCTTTACCGAGAGGATTAACTAGACTGCCTTTAAAAGTTAGTTAAGATAGCTATTAAGGCTAATAATTGGTATTATAATTACTATTATTGAAAGAACTTCTAGAAGGAACAGACCCCTTACTAGCTAGGTAAGCTTAAGAAGGGGAATTAGTTAATTACAATAGGTTATTACCTTAAGCTAATAGATATTAGTATAGTGAACTATTAAAATTAACTTAACCGTAATAAACCTTAATAATAATAACAGTAGAAACAGCTTAAAGACCTATCTTAAGTCTAGTGTTTTAACTACAGTAAGAAAGGTTATATAGTACAGTAATATTTATTACTAAAGTAAGTTAGTTAGAAACCTATCTTAAAAGGAGGAAAATACGTTAAGTTTAACTTAAGAGATATTTATATTAAGATAACAGGTAATAAAGAAGACTATACTTAAATAGGTAAGTGTAACTTAGGGGAAGAGGAAGAAGAAGAAAAAGAACCTTAAGACGTAATATACTTAATCTTTAAAGGCTTCCTAAGAGAGTTAGTTACGGAAGTGTAAGTCGTTACAGACTGACTTTAAGGTAGAAACTTAGAACTGTTAGAGGTGTAGGTTACAGAAGACCGACTTTAGGAAGAAATGTTCTAGTTAGTTATTATAAGCTTTAAAAACCTTACTTTATAAGCTTAGGAATTAAGAAAGTCTAAGAAAGACCTTAACTTAAACCTTACTAAGATAGTAAAGGGAGTTAAAGAATTAGCTTTTTAGGCTATATAAGTAATAAAGTAAGCCCTGGAAAGTAAAAGAGAACAGACCGAAAAAGTCGAATTAAAAAGGTAGAAGTTCTTCTTAACTGTACCCTTTAAGACTTTTAAACACTTTAAGCACGTTAAGTAGATTAGTACCTTTACCTTCTTAGAAGAAGGATAGCTTGGATAGCTGCCCTGTATTAAAGTTAGTATACTTTAGACCGGTACCTTAAAGGTCCCTTAAGAAGGCATTAAGTAAGTATATTAACGAAGGGTTTAAGAGCTAAAGGAAAAGCATTAAGAGTTAGTGGACGAAGTGGAGGACTTATAAATCGAAAGCCTTACTATAACGTTTAAAGACAGAGTAGTAGAAATTAAATTATAACTATATAATAGAGTTTACTTTACTAATTAACTTAAACAGTAACTTGTTAAGGAAAGCTATTTTATAAAAGAATAAGCTAGGTTATTATTACCTAAGTTTTAAGAAAAGGTTTGGGAGAAGTAACGCACTTAAAGGTAAGTGGAGGAAGAAAAGAAATAAGGTGTTACTCCTCCCACTCCGTACTTTATAATTATAATACCTACAGTTAACATCGATTACCCTAGCTATAAGGATATACTATAAATTAACTATATATATAATAACTACGTTTTTAATTAATACAGTAAGTTTAAGACCCTTTATAACTACTTCCTTAGCGTATAAAAACAGGATTACGCTATTATAAGGGTAAAGTTAAAGCTAGTTTATTACTAAGTCTCTTACTCTTTAATAAGAGAGTTTAGCAGTAAAAGGAAAGTTACTGTAATTGTTGGGTTTTTACAACCCTAACCCGGCTAGTGTGGTTAGAACAGTGTGGCTGGATCCACACAGCCGCTCCGCGGCTGCATCCGTGGATCTGCACAGCTAAGAACGCCAGACTCCACTGCCAACCTTGTATTCAGTCAGCCAACCTCGCTTCGCAGAAGCGAGGGTGGCCAATGCACTCCGTGCACTGGCCACCCTCACGGCTATAATAACACGGCTTCCACTCTTGAAGATAGAAAGAATTAATCACCTTTAACACACACTGTTTTCCAATGCCTTGACCCCTTTTGCATTTCAACAGTAATTAACTAAGCACTTATTATATGTTAGTAAGGAGGGGTACTTAATAACTGCCTTATCGTAACGTACTTACTATACCTTAAAGGAAAAATTAGGGAGTAGTAAAAGCGAGAAGACTACTAACAGATTTAGGAGTAAAAGGATATTGTTACGATCTAGTCTTGTAAAGTGTACTATTAACTTATTAAGGACTTTAAGAATATTAAACTGTTCGAAGTCAATTAGATATTAAGGTGTGAAAACTTAAGAAAAGTTAATTATTAGGTTTATTAAAGCTGCTTGTTTTTCTAAAAGGAATTAGAAAAAGGTTATAGGCCCTTTAAAAGGGCCGGAAGCTAGTAATTTGCTAGTTAGCAAAAACCCTAAGAAGGAGAAGAGGTACTTAAAGGTTAAGTTAAATAAGACCTTAAGGACAGATAATTACTATAACTTAAATATTAAAAAAGCATAAATATTATTCCGTTAATGTCAACTTAATAGATAAAAGAGGGAAGCTGTTTAAAGTAAAAGTAATAATTAATAGTGGAAGTGCTTTTAACTTAATATACCTCTTACTAGTTAACTGAAGGAAACTCCTTAATAAGGAGTATAAAAAGGCTATTCTTATATAGAATAGGGAAAAAGGCTTATATTAGTATAATAACGGTAAAGTTACTTATTACTTACTACTTTTAATTAAAGTAAATAGGGACGAATAATAAGTAGACTTTAATGTTACATTAATAACAGGGTACGATATAATCCTAAGTCTACTTTAGTTAGAAAAGTATAACCCTATAATTAACTAAAGGAGTAGTTACTTTGCTTTCAGTAAGTCCTTTAATAGTAATTATCGTTCGAAAGAAGCTAAGAAGGTATTAAACTACTTTAAAGATATATAAAGTATTTAAAAGCATATTAAACCTTTAGAATTAAATATAGTCTAGGTTAAGTTTACTAAAACGGTTAAAGGATTAAAAGGTCTACTATATTACTTAAATAATAATTTAAAAGGTAAAGAAAAGTAAGAAGCTGATTTATAGATAAGTAAGGAAGTTAACTTATTTAAGGTACTTACGGAGTACAGGAAGTTTACCCTGTTTTAAAAAAAGATACTGTAATTACTAGATTACGGATTATAAGATTATGAAATTAAGCTGAAGTTAAGAGTAAAGCTCTGTAGCTTTTAACTTTATTACTTAAACTTTTAATAAGCTGAAGCTTTAAGGGAGTATATTGATAAAAACTTAAAGAACGGGTTTATCGTAGAGTTTTAGTCCCTAACAGGGTACCTAATGCTGTTTATCTTAAGAAAGGGAGACAGTAAGCTATATATAGTTATTAATTACTAAACGTTAAATAAGGATATAATTAAGAATTGTTACTTATTATTACTTATTGTGGAAATGCGAGAACGGATTGTTAAAGTAAACTGGTTTTTTAGCTTCGACTTCTTTATAAGATTTAATTACGTTAGAATAAAGGAGGAGGATGAGTATAAGACAGCTTTTTAGACTTATAACGGGTATTACTAATATTATATTATGCTAATAAGATTAATAAACACCCTTATAACTTTTTAAGGCCTTATTGATAGTATTCTTTACCCCTTTCTCGATAGGTTTATCTTTATATATTTAGATAACGTTTTAGTTTATTCTAAGACTTTAGAAGAATATTAAAAACACGTGTAGTAAGTTCTGATAGCTTTTGAAAAGGTGAAGTTAACAGTAAACCTAGAGAAGAGTTACTTTCACGTTTAGGAATTAAATTATTTAAGGTTTAAAGTAACCCTTAAAAGGTTTAAAATGTAATTAGAGAAGACAGAAGCAGTTAGGGATTAGTTTATTCTAAAGAATTAAACAGAGTTATAAGCCTTTATTAGTTTTGTAAATTTTTATCGATGTTTTATTAAGTATTTTACGAGAATTGTAAAACTACTGTACAAGCTTATAAGGATAAGTAAACCGTTTAAGTAGATTAATAGATAATAGAAGGTGTTTAAAGAACTTAAATACGCTTTCGTTATAGCATTAATTTTAGCCCTCCCTAACTTTTTAAAGCCGTTTTAAATTGAAACAGATTCCTTAAAGTTCGTAATTAGTAGAGAACTTAATTAAGTTTAAGATAATGGGAAACGTTATTTAGTTACCTTCTTATTAAAAGGGATTTACAGCTTAACTTTATAATACCTGATTTATAATAAGGAATTAATAGTAATTATTTAATGCTTTGTTAAGTAGGTATTATATCTAAGCGGTATAGAAGAATTAGTTTAGGTCTTTTTAGACTATAATAACTTCTAGTATTTCTTAACGAAGGAACTTAATTTACGGTAAGTACAGTAAGTAGAGTTAATAGCTCTGTTCTACTTTTAGATCTATTACGTTAAAGGAAAAGATAATAAGTAAGCTAATACTCTTAATTGGAGATAAGACTATAAGGATATTAATTTAGTTTTAATCCCTATTACTATATTTAACGAAGTTAAAAACGGTACGTTAAAGTATACGTTATAAGTGTTAGATAATTAGATACTGGAATAAACTATTAATATCTATATAAATTTATAAATAGAGTATAATATTTATTAGTAATAATAGGACTTTTAAGTAAGAAGGTTAGTAGAAGGGATTTGCGAGTATAAATGCCCCTTAGGAGACTTCTTAAGGCATGTGTAAAACTGTAGGAAGGAGTACTTAATATATTTAAATTATAACGAAACTAGCTATTAGCTGGAATAGCTACTAGATAGTGTAAATAACGTACTTAAACTAAGAGTAAAGCTTTAATACTAAGAGAAACTGTATATTTATAACTTAAATAAGTAAAAAGAATACGTTTAGTAGATTTATAAGTCTTAACTTAAAGGATATATAGGCTAAGTTAAGACTCTCGTATAAGCCCAGTAAGCGTACGCCTTTTTAGGAATAAAAAAGTTAGTTAAGGAAGTAGTTAATAACTGTAATATCTGCTACTGAAAGTAGAATCGACATTATAAGCTTTATAGGCTCTTTAAACTACTTTTTGTATTATAAGCTTTATAAAGCTTTATCTTACTTAACTTTATTACTGGGATCTTAAAGTTTAGGGACCTTATTATAAGAGTTACTTATAACTAAATCTTTATAATAGTTAATAGATTAACAAAATGGGCTTACTTTTTACTAACTTTAAAGGATATAACCGTAAAGTAACTTGTTTATGTTTTCGAAAAAGAGGTAGTTTTACAATACTTTTAGTTAGATAATATCGTTACAGATAAAGATAAGCTAATTATGTCGAAATTTTAATAAAGGTTAATGTAGAGAATAGATGTAAAGAGTAAGCTTTTAATAACTTTCCACTTACAGATAGATAGCTAAATGGAGTAAGTTAATTAGATACTTATAATATACTTTTAAGCTTACATTAATTTCGAATAAGATAATTAACTTAAGCTATTACTAACAGTATAGATAACTTATAACATAATGTTAATTAAGTTAATAAATATATTACTATTCTTTGTTAATTACAGTAAGGAGTTTAAACTCTGTTAAGGCTTACTTACTAATACCCTTTAAGCTGCAGTTTATGTAGATTAAATGTAAAAGCTATATAATTACTTATAAGCTGAATTTAAGTTTACACGTAAATAAATGAAGAAGTTTGCTAATAAATATTAAACCGAGTAATTAGCGTTTAAGAAAGGACTTTATTATAATAGCGAATAAGTTAAGGGATTAACTTTTCAGGAGGGGGATTACGTTTACCTTTTTTCACGAAACCTACATTCGAAACGATTTAATAAGAAGCTTAACTTTAAAAGGTATAGACTGTTTTAAGTTAAGAAAAAAGTTGCTACTTTTAATTACGAATTAGACTTACCTGTTAGTATAAAGGTGCAGATTAAGGTTTTTCACGTTTTACTTCTAAAATCTACCTTAAAAGGAGTTCTTTTAAAAAAGAAGATCGAGATCGATATTAATAAGGATAAATATAACGTTAAGGAAATTATAAATTTACAGAAAGGAAAGAATACGTTTGAATATCTTGTTAAGTAGCTAGACTACAGCTTTGAAAATAATTTGTAGGAATTAGTTAAAAATCTTAAGTGCCTAAACTTAATTATGGAGTTCTATTGAAAGAATCTAGACTGATTAAAGCTAATAATAAAAACTAGAAATAAGATAAGATCTGATATTTAAATTACTATATTAAAAAGTAAGATTACTGTAGGATTTAAAGCTTAAGAAGCGGTAAGAAACTCCTTAGTAAGTACAGAAGGATATTTATTAAAACCCTTAGCTATAATATTACGACCTGCACCTGACACAGGCCTCGAGAGGACTGGCGCGGGTTAAGACAGAACGTATGGCAGGACGCTAACAGGTAAGGGGCGTTCCGAAGACGGCTTGTTAAGCTAGCACTCCCAGACAGGGGGTTTAATGTCACTGTAGGTCGCTGTCACTATAATGCACAGAGGTGAGTCTGAATAGTAGGATATAAATGAATAATTGAATACTAGTGTGAGGAACTGGAGTCCCTCACGGTGGTTATGGGCACAACCATGACTATCTATACTAACTAACTGGGAGGTACTTTGTACCTTGATCACTGTGCTCACTTAACACGAGGAGTGATCACAGTGATTAGAACGCCCTTGATCACTGTGATCACCATGCTCTTGGCGAGATCAGAGTGATCACTCAACGACTGGTCGTAGGGGCTTCGGGTCTTTGCACCCCTGGCCCAGTGCGCAGTACCGTGCGTACTGCCTTCCTGCACTGTTCCTTCTGCGGGGGATTCGTCGGGCCGCCCCGGCCCAAGTGACG
>Ga0247770_1001128_pt1 | contig 22897 bp, 23 predicted proteins | sample UWRJL136409B6_FD_179943 | JGI IMG/M metagenome (GOLD analysis project Ga0247770, IMG submission 179943) | Plant litter microbial communities from Arlington Agricultural Research Station in Wisconsin, United States - UWRJ-L136-409B-6 | ecosystem: Environmental > Terrestrial > Plant litter >... | reverse complement strand
GACCCCGCCGCCTCGTCTACCACCGCCCCCCTAGTTCAGTACGAGCCCTTCGATGCTCGCAAGCGCTACCGAATGGAAGATCTCGCGCGCGAAGAAGAAGACCTCCTGCGGTCCATCGCGGCGCTGAAGCGGCGCGTGCCGGAGGCAACGGCAGCGGCCTACGCTTCAGCAGCCAAATCAGACATGGCGGCCGATGAGGCTTCGTTAGAGGCTGCGCGAGCGCGCGTCGAGGCTGAGGGGGCAGCGTCCGGGAAGAAGGTGCTCGAGGGAGTGCGGGCGCTGGATAGGCAGGAGGAGCTCGAAGAGGAGTTTGCGTCAACAGTAGAGACGCTGGGGAGGCTGAAGCGGGATATGCCAGCAACGGTGGCCAAGATGGAAAGGGCGAGGGTTGCGGCGGGTTATGTCGCAACCGAGCTGTAACGAAGCGGTGAGGTTCCGCTCTGTCTCGGGGAAAAGGGGGATTCTAGTTCGGCGCATCGGCGTTTTCGGTATATGGGCCTAGTTTTGAAACGGAAGCATTACTTGCTGGAAGGCAAATGATACCCAATGTGCGGTAATGTTTTGTAGGAATGCGCTCAGCGGCGAGCTGTCACACACCAGTTGCACAACTATTCAAATGGCAAAGAAAGGGGAAAATAAATGAGTCTATTTGTAGGTATTCTGCACGGCACGAAGAAAAAAGCTACCCCTAATCAGACCGCACCTCGGATCTAAGTCCCTGGAATTACAACCACACCAACAAAACTGCAGTGTCTTTGTTTTCTTCCCACTGTATTCTGAACCCTCCGTCTACGACGACAAGGCTTTCCCACCTTTTCGCCCCTTGCGGCAACGTCGAGTATTTCGGCTCTTGACGCGTCTGCCGGCTGGCGGCGTTACACAGCACTCACACTGCGGACACTCGCACTGCGCGCTATTGGCCTCGCTCTCCAGCAGCCCGATCCACATCCCTTATGCGGCAGCGGGAGCCGGAGTCGGAGCCTCTACAGCGACAGCAGGCACCGCAGCATCGGTTCCGGCGGCGGCGCTGCCCTCCTTGACCTCGGCAGGCGCCGTTGCAATGGTGGCCTCCGGCTTCTTCTCCTGCTTCTCCCACTTAGCAGGACGTTTCCACTCCTTCTCCTGCCACGGACCCATATCGCTGAGTTCACAGCCGCCTTCGCACTGGCAGGTGCCGCCAAACTCCTTGGGCAGGTTCTCGACGGGTACCTGCTGGAGCAGCTCCGTCTTGTAACCACTGCCAAGGACATGGATCTTCTGCACCGTAACAGGATCCAGCCAGGCCTTAATCACGTTCCACACACCACTAAACCCCCAGGGAGCGTTGATAAGGTAGAGCCGGCCCAGACGTTCGGGGTAGTAGTTCTGGCTCATGGTGCTGACTTGCTTCACGTAGCTGAACACAGAGGGGGCCTTCATAATGCCGACACCCTTGAGGTCCGTGATGGTGCAGCAAGTTTCCAGGAGGTAGCCTGCCTTGCGGCTGCATGCCGGAAGTCGGGGATCCGCCAGTCGCTCGTATTCCACCGCCAAGTTCGTCAGCATGCGTTCTTCCGACGTGATCTTGGTCATCGCGGCAAGGTCGATCCCGCCCAGCTTCTCGATGTAGACGGGGCGTCCATCCTGTTTGGAAAAAGGCGTAAGCATCAAGTCTGTGAATGTCCTTGGAGACCAGAATCTCCACGTCAGGACTTCAACGCCGGGGTCACCATACCTTGTCGGTCTTGTGGTAATACTGCGGGTAGAACTTGAACATCTGCTCCTTTTCCGGATATTCCCAGGTGGGTACCGTGTCGTCAAGGTTGGTCGATTTCCGCCACTCCTCACAGTCGACGAACCTATTGTCAGTCAGCGCCGAGCCCCTCCCTGACCGCCGCGACTTGTTCTCACATCTTCTTGGCAAGATTTACGTCGAACTTGCGGGCTCGGAGAAATCGCAACTGTCATGCAATCCGCTTGTCAGGAACCATTCCACAATACATTGTTTTTTCCCGGCCGTCAATCGATCATACCAGAGTTAGGGTATCGAGACGCTTCGTGAAGCCCTCTGCCTCCAGCATCAACCGAAACTGGTGTACCTGGGCCTGCTGCGCGGGCGTCAGGAAACCAGAATGGCCGTTCTGCTCGACAGGGGCCTTGGTCGGGAAATCGTAGTCGTCATACTTGGGGTCAACCTCGAAGCCAGCGTCGGTGGCCATAGTTGCGGATTGCCGATAGAGAGGGTTGGTGTTTGGGTTGTTAGGTATCGGTGGAAACCAGACCGGAGGAAGTGAGGGTAAATAGGGAGCCGGATATGTCCTCTATCACACGAATCGGAAGAGGAATGACAGGTTGCAGGGAAGCGTGCAAGCCAAGTGGAAATAAAAACAAAATGGCGAACGGGGGCGCTGGCTGAAGAAGGGTGCAAGGGCGGAGCCAGTTGTAAATTAAAGCCCAAGCCCCTCATTGATTTCCACTGGCGGTGACATTGGCTTGGCACCCCGCCAAATCCGCACCCGCCAGTTTGCCCCTCGATTCTCAAACATGGAGCTTCCTTTCTGCAAATGCTCGCGGGAAGGTATTTGTAGGGGCACGCATATGAATACCACATGGTCGGGAATATACCCCAATGTTTTTCCAGCCAAATATATCGTGACTTGAAAAAGCCTTGGGTTACTTCGTACCTTCGCGCCATGAAAATGAAGCAAGAATGGGCGCGAGACCCGATGCCCAGCGACGATTCTAATGACGTCTATGGCGGCAATACTCGGCCAACTATTATGAAGCCGGCCGGCCACTGGCAACGCCGCAGCACAAGATTCCCCAAGTGCATCTGAGCGACATCTAGATCTGGCCCTTGTGTCCCCTATGGAGTCGAGAGCATATAGTACATTGGACTGTCGTGATCAGGGTTCTGCGCAGGGACTGCGTTGTTTTCAGCCTCCTGGCGGGTCTTCTGTGTCCTTTCCTTTCCGGCTCTCCGTTTGTTTATCTTCCTCCTCTTTCTCCTTGCGCTTTTGCACGACATCCCAATTATATACCCGCGCAACAGCCACCTCCATTGTCTAGGTTGAGATTAGCAAAAGGCAAACAAAATTCTCCGTTGCTGTCTATAAGTCCTACCGTAACTTGTTCCCTCAAAAAGTCCAAATCCTCCTCGCAGTTAGCTAGGCTAGCCTTCGCGGCTCCAAGTTTGGAGCTGAGCATTGTCTCGGCCTCCTCGATAGGATATGACAACATCACGTTGGCCTAAACCCCAGTCAGTAACACAAATCCAACCGGAGTCTCCGAGAAACAGGGTGTATCCTCACCCCGAGCCACAAGTACACCTCGTCTGTCGGCGGGATCTCCGCTTTCGCATAGAGCGTGTCGTTGAGCTCAAACGTCGTCTCGATAGGGTCCGTCTCGTCCTGTTCGCGCGTCAGCACCCTGGCACTCCTCCGCCCCCCCAGAACGTAGCCCACCTTTCTGAGTGCCAAGAACCGGACAGTATCCAGCGTCTTCTGAATATCCGGGAGCTTGTCCTTCAGCCCCGCCACACGCCGTTGCAGGTTCTGTTCCATAAACTGGTATTTGCTACCACCCAAACCCCAACGTCAGCTCATGCCCCCCCACCAACCCGCCGGACACAACAAACTCACGCGATCATCTCCTGAAAGCTCCTCAGCGTCGGCTCCACATCCTCCCTGGTCGTGACATAGTCCTCGACCTTGTCGACAAACGGCGCATACGGTATGCCGCGGGGGTTCGTCTGCGCGGCGGACTCTTTCCTACAGCCACCCAAATCGTTGTGTCAGCCCAAACGTTGATCAGCTAATACACTATCCCTTCCCACAGTATTCCAACAACCGCCGGGAGACCAATAAAGGTAACAATAGTCCTCACCGAGTCGCCGGCTCCTTCCCCTTGCTCGCCATGTTCGTTCGCTCGGTCGTACACCTGGTAGGTAGCTAAGGACGTCGTCTCCTGTCGGGGCACGCTCGCATGTGCGGCCGGGAGACGGCCTCGGTAGCAAAAAGGCGGAAGAATAAAGAGGCAAAGAGTCTGGTGTTGCGCGCAGAGAGATGCTCGGAGCCACTGACAGCTCTGGTGCCAGTAAGAGGGGCGAAAGACCTGAAGTCGGAGGTGGGGTTCTCACAGGCGCACAAAAGCTTTAGTGGAGCACGCATCAGGCCCCCCTGCATTGGATGCATTCAGCTTCTTCAAGACTCCAGCAAGGTAAGGTAAAGCCAGGCTCACCCCCTGCGCGAATGACAACCGTCTAGTCAACTTCTCACATTTGAGATGCGCAACATACATACACAACATTATTTCGGCATCATCGATATGAGTATTCCTCAAACACATTCTTGTAGAGGTTGAGACACACGCCTTCTTTTGGCTGAAGCAGCTGTCTTGACGGGGATGTTTTTGAAATCCTTGTCTTCTTGTTTTTGTGTTTTCTGACTGACAAATAACTAGTGAGAACATCTTCGCCCCTCATATGAGGTTTTGTGTTACCGATCGTATCGCGGAAGAACGTTGCAGACCGCAAACTTCTGTGCGATGCAGCTAGATACATATGCTTCTTGGTTTCATGTGCTTCGTACACAGCCTCATCCTATCAGTCCGCGCCTCACTGAGCTTCATCCTCCATTGAACTATTGTAGCCGCTTTCAGCTCCACCGGCGGTAGCGACAGAACTTCCCGAGTGCACCAGTTCCTCGGTGCGCTTGCCAACATTGGGGACCATCCCGGGTAAAATTGACGTACCCAAATCACTCTCCTCCGAACGGCGATCGCCATCATTTGCTGCCCTGATCTTTAACTCCTCGTTGCCAGAATGTTCATCATCATCCGTGTTATCAGACATGTGGGGCTCCGAAAGGTGTGGGTTGGCGCGTTGTGAAATCAGTCCCTCAGACACCATATTACCATCGGACATGTCATCATCGTCGGAGTACGTTTCGTCTTCCTCGCCGTCGGACTCGGAGTCGGTACTGAATGGCGGGTAGAAAGTAGCCGCAGGAGGGAGAGGGGACGGTCTCAGCCGCTCAATCCTCCCACTTAGGTATTCGATATCGGCAGAGCTGCCTACACTTGGTGCGCTGCGTGGAGGGCGAGGAGACGAAGTACTCATCGACGCCAGCCGATTGATGACAGCCTCGGCTGATTCGACAGATCTCGAGCGGCGCCTCCGGAAGTGAAAATTCGTTTTCCCGTTACCAACTGTTCGACGGGTTGTCACAATGACAAGAAAGTGATCTTCCGGAAGGACACCACCAAGGCCACAAGCCTCCAGGGGCTCGAAAGGATGCAATTGAACTTCGTCCGGGTTATCACACCAAGGGAACTCCATACACTCGTCATTTGGCGAATGCTTTTCGTCGTCCGTTAAATCAGCAATATTTTCGAAGTCGAACCCCAGCATGTTCGAAATCATTGCCTGATTGCCGCTAAGCGGTCGGATTGGAAGACTGGATCCCGAAAGAGTGCGCTGAACTACCATTCGGGTCTGGTCTTCGACCTCGGCATTCTCCTGCCCTGCTGATGTCATGTATGTTGTGGGAGAAACATCCCCGGGGTCTCCTGAAAGGTCGATGCAGAAGGGGGCGCCGCTGTAATACACAATGGCGCCGTCGTAGCGGCGTCTCTTCAGGTGCGATGACCCTGACCCACTATAGTCCCATCTCGAGTTACCGTTGTTGTTACTATCTTCCAAAGCCCCGTCAGATGAATGCGACCCTGTCCCTTCCAGCGATGTCTCCATCGACGAGGACTGACGCACAAACATCGGCTTGTAATGGAAGCTGTCGGATGAGGTCGATTCCAGTGGTCCAAATTTGGACTTCTTGCTTGAGAATCCCGCCGATACCGCGCCAGCTGCGACTTGAGTCTTGGGTCGTTTCCTCTGTCCACTTCCATTGGAGCCGTCCGTATCATCAATTGAAGGACTCTTTTGCGAATTATCGCCACTGCTTTCGCTGCTAAACTTGGTTCCATCGGTCCCTCCCCGCCAGCGAATCCTCCTGCCGTCGGGTGACAATTGGAACTTTGTGCTCTTTTCGCTGACGGCCGACCGAATGAAGTTTGGCGTCACGTTGATGATGTGCAACTGAGCAAGATTGCAAAGTAAGTTAAGGTACACCCATCCATCTGCATCGGGGGATACGTTTTCGTAGCTGGACTTCCTGTTGAGAATGAATTCAGGGGCCACCAAGCCCAGATGACGAATGTAATCCATATTCTCAGATGGCACTTGTACGCGGTCGGGATCCAGGTCTTTTGGTCGCGTCGGTCGTTGCTCCGGAAGTTGTGCGCATGGCGGTGACGGATTAGTCTGTGTTTGTCCCACACTTGTGCTACCATCTCCGCCACTCAGCCCAATCCCACCAGTATCTGCCGGATCACCGCCCGAGTTCGACGTTGACACGTTATCTCGAGATCGGGTCTTCTTGCGAGAAGAATCATTGGGCTGGATGTACGCTTCACGGGCGGCCTCAGTGTTCTGTGGAGGTGCCATCGCCAACACCATATCAGATGTGCTCTTCGCCTCCGACGACACGGCCTCGGGATTTTGGACGAGTGTCTTCCCGTACAGTTTGCCGGTAAAAAGCTGCTCCAAACGCCGAACAACCATTTTCTTCTTCTCCTTTTCCGTCATTATCATATGCCGAGGAAACAACCCATTGGGCGTGTCTCGGAGGTAATCTTCGACTTTTTGTTCTGTCGACTTTCTCGCCTGAGTGCCGGTAAATGGCCGATTCAACGATGCTTTTGATGAGTTGGGCGCATTGGAGCTTGGACCAGTCGACATCGATGCATACGCTGAATCCACCGGACGGGACCGGGAAGAAGAAGAGGATGGGTGTTTCGATAGTGATCCTCCGGATGAATAAAGATTCTTCGCATGCCGACCAGACTTCTTGTGTTGTGAAGGCGATCCGCTAGAGCCCTCAAGACTAGCAGCAAAGTCGCGTAAGGTAGCCTCAAGCTCACGTTTCTTGCGCTTGGGCAGCCCGTGTACTTTGATCTCAAAGAGCTTCTCCTTTCTCATCATGTCGGGGCCGAACTGCTTATATCGCTTCAGCTCCTCCTTAAGGCGCTTGTTCTCAACCGTCAGATCATCAATAACGCTCCGGTAGTCATCCGCGCTGCTACTTTGTGTCACGGGTGGCCGAAGATGAGATACCTGGCGAGCGCCAGGACCAAACTGGTAGGTTGGATCTCGAGAGTCCCTGTCATTCGACGAATCTGTCTCTTTCTGGAAGAAAGGAGGGTCGACATCCATAGGGCCAGGCTCGAAGGTAGTGGCCCCCGGGTTGCGATTTGATCTATTGAACCAACCCCTCGCATCGCTTGGGCCTGTGTCATGGCTCTCTCCTGACGAGTTTCTTCGAGGAGAGCCAATAGGTTCTTGAGTAGCGACCTTAGCCAGAGAGGCTTTGCTCAGGCCGGCCTTCCTAGTGGCGTCTCGGGCCAGTCGATGGTTCTGAAGCGTTACCGATTTCTCCGGCGTCGTCCGTCGCGGTTGTGGATGACCTCGATCATCGGGTGATCGTTGAGTGCCCTGGGGCTTCCGCTTGGTGTCGTCCATGCCTCCAGCATGTTAAGCTGTTGATTCGGTTGGGTGCTGCTGTTCTGCACTACGCATTGCGCAGTCGTTCCACTTAGGACGGGAGGTCCGTCGCTCAAATGAACTGCATCAATTGAAGTCAGAAGACCTGTACAGCGCTACATGTCCGTGGTGATCAGGCAACCGTCATGCTGGTGGCGGCAACGCCGTGACAGCTGGAACTGTCATGGCCGCCGGTCGCAAAGGGACAGATGATGAAATCCGGTACGAAAGGAAAACAACGTGAGAGACGTGCGCAATACAAACTCGAGGAATGAAGCGACGTGGGGACTTGCTTAAGGGTTGCGGTGATGGGTGAGCCTCCTCAGCTCAGCTTGAGGTTTTGTTTGACACTGTTGTGCGACGACCCAGATGGAATCTGGCACCGTCGACTCGCCACAACACCAAGGGAATTACAGGGATGAAAAACACGAGGACGATTTGAAGGCGGGAGCCGGGAAGGGACTGGGAAACATGCGAAAACCGAAAGTCATAGGGATGGAATTGGCCCACTTACATCCTTGGACGAATTTCTGCTCGGGCGCTGGCCTGCTAGGTGGTGGTCAATCCGGGGTCGTGTTCTGCAGGTGCTGAGCTGTTTGCGAACACTTGAGCGGTTGGCGCTTAATTAGAATCAGCAGGATTTCGTAGGAAAGGAATCCTTTCTATGGTGGTGAGGAAATGCACGGGGAGCTGCAGCAATTCCAGGGTGTGGCCAAAGGCATCGAGATGGGGGCTTGGGCTTCATGTTCGACACCAAGGCCCGTCCGGGGCAGTTGCGAGCCCTCGACGCGTTCTGGTCACTTCACAGATGCAACATGAAATGTCCCGATCCTCACAACAGGCCCGGGACAGGGGGGATCGATGGGATCGAGAGCTCAGGGTCTTGTTGTGGGGCCTGCTAATCCATTGGGCAGGACGGTGGGGCGCACACACAGTAAAGTTCTCCACAACGGAATGTACTTGCCCCTCTCCCATTACAAAATCTTACCTGTGAAAATGGCCGCAAAAACCGCCAGCTCTGGGCTTCTTAAGCTTAACGAACATCGAATTTTCGCCTCTGGATCGCTTGAATCCTTTACAATTTCGATGGGAGACCAAGGCGGATTGATATGCCAGAATCATCGCCAAGTACATCCGGCATTGCAGTACCCTTGTTATCGAGCTACGGGGTCTTAGCCCGCTGTGCCACTCCACGTTGACGGCAAAACACCTTTCGATTCCGTCCGATCTGAAGCTGCCCACTGACAGCTGTCTGCACACACACCCATGGAGCGGCCATCCGTTTCTTCTCGTTGTGGGAGGGTTCTCGCTCTGCCCGCCCAAGCTACACCATCCTGATCTCAGGTGTTCGTCTTCAGTTACAGTCTTCTGTCGTAGTGGCACAGTTACGCTCAAATCCGGCACGGTCTCAAGCCCCATACCAGGAATCGGGTGGCCCAGACAGTTCGGCCAAAGCTTTCCCAGCAAGCAACTCCTCGAGTGACCGGAGCTCGGCGGAGTCATTCCCAGTGAGGGGAAGTGCCCAAACTGCTCATTCGAACGTCATATCTGCAAGGACCCTAAGCCGGGGTGTCCTTGGGCCGGCTCGGTCAAACACGCCCAGCGCAGTCGCGGATCTTGCTTTTGCGCTGTAATCGGGCTGAACCAAAGCAACCGCCTCGACAATGGTTCCATCTGATAGTTTCAGGGGCTGAACGGTCAACGGCCCGCCCTCGAAGGTTGACAAGATGAGCGCTCCAGCGGTATCAATATATCAGCGTCGTACAAGGCTCTGTTGGGGAAGATGAGCGACCCATGTGCCACCAAGTGTGGTGCGGAATAGCTTCCTCCAGCGTTGTCAAGGCAGGTCAGGCCATGATTGACGATGCTAAGAACAGGCCGTGCTGCATCTTATGGGCATACTATCAAGTTCGGCTTGGTCCGAATGCAGTGAAGATATCGCCAATTGGGGGCATGAATCTGTGCGAGGAACCAAGCCCCGGACGTCCTCCGTCTCGTCGAAAGGAGCGTTTCCATCCTGTCGCCGAGACGTCCGCTTCCATCTAAGATGGAAATCCCCTCCCAACTGCATTCGATAGCGGCTGGCCCGCATTGCAGAAGCGCTGTCAGAAGCGCTGTCAGGTGGTGGAGAATCGGGAATCCCTCCATCGTAGAATTTCGCCGACATCTCTCATCGGTTTCACCAGCCCAGTGCCTCTACCAAATGAAGAGGGGTCACATCGTTTGGGCCGACTGCGTGTACCACAAACAAATCGCCCCAAGCTCACTCGTTTCAGTCGGGCATTCCAGTCAAGGATGGGAACGCTCATTGAGAGGCATCCGCCTCTCTCAATACACGAGGTATATATCGCCCGAGAGAAGCTCATCGGGCGATAACACAATCCCGTCTGGCCAGACAACACGACACACATTGCGCATGCATTTGTCTCGGGCGGGCTGGCTCATCTCATCACGGGAGGGAGTGTGAACCTATCGTCTCATGTTACACCGACGGTCAAAGTTCTTTTCTCGTGCAGCATGTCTTCAGGTTCCAATAAGCACCAAATCAGAACCTTGCCCACCCCCACCTCCCCAACCGTCTGGCTGCAGGGTCGTCACTGAAACCCCACCCGTGACGTCAAACCAGAACGTTCTATCGTCGACCTCGGGCGCCAAAGGCTTCAATTCCCGAGGGAATGACGAAAGATTCGATGATGTTCGGAAGTGGGTTAATTGGTACCCGACTTAGAGCTCGGAATGAATTCATCACTACCTCAGCCATCGTTGCGGGGAAACAGATGATTCCGAGTGGAGGGTTGTTCCGGATTAAGTAATTGTGAGTACTAGTTTGCGTTAATCAGTAGTAAGGTATCTTGCTCTAGGACCCGATCGCGAGGTTGGTAAGGCTAGAGTAGATCTACAACCGCAGCCACCACCAGATGAAGATCTCCCGTTTCTATCGAGATCTTTTTCTACAGATGGCATAGTGTAGTGTACGCAGTAGTGCATCATGTCGAGAACATGATGAGGAGCGGCAGAGGAGAGGAGTGGCGGGGTGTGGCTCGTCGACCTGCACCGTTAATCCGGGATTCCCTCGAGCAGTCGAGGTCGTCTTGGAAAGGCCAACGGAACACCGGAGAAGGAATTTCGGCTTGTCGATCCTCGAGTCTGGAATCGCCTAGAGTAGTGTAGAGCTCGACGAATGCATGCAGGGTCCTCGGCAACGGCTAACGCATATCCCGTACTACACTACTTTAGATATGCGTCGGCACGCTATGCCCTACAGAGAAACAAATATCGCCGTCAACAACCGTTATTCGTACGAGTACCTACCCAGTCAAGCCAAGGCCGGTCAGGAACCGAAGCTCTCGCCCGAGCAGTCTGCCCAAGTCATGATCGAATGGTCAGAAAGGGTTATTCGGCTTTGGAGGAGGTGCGGTTCCCCACGTGATCAACAACGCCCCCTTGTACGATACGGTTTTATCGGTGGGGGGATGCCACGATGCCTCGTTGGATGAGCGGGTAGGCGCGGTGAAGACTTCGGGTTGGGGCTCGGCTGTTGGTTACCACCCGTTGTTTTCACTGAGCCTCTAGACCCAGCGAGATGGTTCCATGAACACCCGAGCCGTCCCACCGTGGTCCTCTCAAGCCACTTACAGCTCTCTCATAACCTAACTCTAGGTGTTCTTTTGGAGTACCTTGGTTATGGGCATTAGTAGTTATCTCCGCCGGGTGCGAGGCAATCGTCGAGCAGAGGGGTGCCGCAGGAAGTCCTGCGCATAATGGCTGGGGCAAGGCACCATCCAACTCCTCTTGCTCTCACTACGCCCAAGGGAAGTTCGCCTCTTGGCCTTGATCAGGGGCTTCGCTGGACTAGGCCTGCGGTTGAGCAACCTTACAGCATACATACATACATAATCCGTACATGGCACAAATGGCAGCTGCAAAGAAAAGAATGTGTCCTTGGATGATGGCCTGCGTCTCATTTGCACTATGCTCCCACACATAACCCCAGCGGCAAGGCCTAGCCTTTGATATCACAGACTATATTGCAGTTTGAAGAGGTCTTCCTGTATGCTCACGAGGCATAATCCCATGCAATCAGAACCTTTAATGATGCAGGCCTTGTGGTTAAAGTCGTAAAGCTGCTGCTAATGGGGCTGAACACGCCCGGTGGGTATTAATCAAAAGGAATATCATACCTAATGGATAACACATCACACCTGACCAGACTCCACGTTCAAAGACACCAGGTCAGATATCTGTATTGCTTACATAGCCCAGCTACTTGGATTCGGGAAGAGAGCAAACGCCGAACCCGGGCATCGTTTCTATATGCAAGCTCAAGACCTGCATCTCGACCTTTGCATGTACAAGGAGATCACCTCATCCACAGCCCCCGACACTGCAGTCAGGCACTTGTATTGCTCAAAGGGATGCAGCGCGGGTGACATCGAGCGTGAGAGCTCACACAGCATAAAGCCCGTTCTCCCCTTTCCCACGATCCACGATCCACATACAAGCCGCGATGACTGCAGATTCGTCGCCACCGCAGAGCGCACACAAGGAGGCAAACCGTTTGTTTCCCTTCTATTTCGCCGAAACTTGAGACGCCGAGTAACGCGGAAAGGACTTCTCTCTCAACCGGGTGCCCGGAGCGGCACCATCACGCTGAGCACGTACATTCACAGAGAGCGTGGGAAAATACCCTAACATGTGTAATTTGTCGTCCTACATAATCGGGGTTACCCAAGAAGGCATCCGTCGCCTTCTACGAGTGTTTCCGTCCTCAAAGCAGAAACACCCGCTCCGTTCTCCAGCCATGTCTGCATGCGGCCTTGAGCAACCAAGGGCTCTAATAGCCCGAGCGCAACTTGGGGAGCAAAAAAAAAGCATCGCGAACTCGAAAACGCGATCGTTTTTTCCCTCATGCATATGGAAAGACTTCCGCAGAGGCAAGCCCCTGAAAATATATCAACACCCGCCTTCCGTCCTCTCAGCAGAAGCGAAATAGCCATTCGCCTCCATCCTACACCGCAGTCAAGTCAACTGACCTCACTTCTTAAATGTAGCCGTCTTGCCGGACTTTACGTGGCCCAGCTTCCTCGCTCCCTTGGGCGCATCTCCTGACTTTTTGCTGTAGGGATTGAAGGGCTTCTCCCCCCTGCTATCACGGCCACCCCCGTTGGGCTTGGAAGCGTGGAGAACGGATGCGGCTTTGCTATAGTCGAAGGCTTCTTCGTCCTCGTCTGCTCCATCCTCCTCTTGCTTTGACTTCTTTGCAACTTCCTTCTCGGCGCGGGCTTGTTTCTTAGCCTCTTTCTTCTCCCGCTTCTTGGCCTTGGATCTTTCCTTCTTGCTCATGGACCGCGTCTCAGCAGTTTCCTCATCAGATTCGTCAGAGTCGAGGGACCCGTCGGCATCTTCCACAGTGACAAACTCGGCGGCATCAGCGGGTTGCGACCTGCCCGGGTCGAGAGTGGGTTTGACTTCCTCATCAACGTCCATATCTTCGGCATCCGAAGCTGAATCAAGCTCCTCGCGATCGACTTTGGGTTTCCGGCCTGTCTTTAGTGTGAACTCCTGGTCGACTAAGGTCTCGGGCTCATTTGCCGCCTGGCGGTCGCCACTCGGAGACTCGGCAACAAGTTGCTCTTGCGGAGTTCCAAACTGAGCGTGGAGTGGTTGGGGATAGGTAAAGACAATCACCTCTTTCTCATCCGACCTGACAGGCTTGGCGGATTCGTCCCAGATAGTGCTCATGGGCATATTTCCCCAAAGTTGAGAGCGTTTGCTCCTGAGCTCCGAGGCGTCAGGAATGGCTGCATCAGCCTCGACGACTGGCGTGGCTTGATTTTCGATCAAGCCTTCATTCGCAGCTCTCGCCTCGCGGAGAAATTGGAGCGCCGTTGGACCAGTCAGACCACTAGCGCGAGCTAATTGTATGACATCGAACAGATCATCCAGATGCCCCTTAAGATTTCTGGCGTGGTTGCCGAGGAGGGCCCAAAGGGCTTTCTTGTCGGTCGGCATGTACTGCGCAAGGTCTGCCACAACCGCCGGGCTCATGATGAACATGGTGCTTTCGTCTTTGAGACGCGCAAGGTCGTCCCGCCACTTGTACAAAGCCTTAAAGACGGCGAACTGCTGACCGTCGTATGCTGCATTCGATTTTGTCAGCGGATTAAACCATCCACCCTTTCCCCAACCCTGCTCAGGGTGGAAATAAGGGTTGCTGTAGTGTTGCAGAGCTGTTTCTTTGGACTTTTCGAGGACCCTCTCAATGAAGTTAAATTCTGGGTCATTCCGATCGGATTTTTCAACTAGCTCGTTGCGCAACACGTCATAGACGTAGAGGAGGAAGTGTGTATCACATCGCGCGTAGTGCATCATCTTCTCGTCAAGCGGTCTTCAGTCATATTAGCTTAGCCTGCTGTACAGCGCGAATCTCCACTCACCTGATACGCCAATCTGCCAACTGGTATCTCTTGTCGGCATCGAAGTTGACAAAATGCTTGAGCAAGGCCCCCAGACTTTTGCTTGGGTAGGTCCCAAGGATATCAACAGCATGGAAAGTATCGAAGAGTCCAACAACATACAGACCGAGGTCCCTTTGAAGCCAGATGATATCCATTTGCGCGCCGTGGAGAACCTAGAAATGTCAGTAAACACACATGTTGGCAACCCATACAAATCCCATACCTTGACAATTTTGGGATCGGCAAACACTTCATTCAGGATTTCGAGCTTGTGCCTCCACGGAACGAGGGTGTCCACGATCCAGTCCTTCTCACGGGTGCTGATTTGCATCAGCGACAGAAGACCCGCGTATGTCCTATAGTCGTGATGTTCGAGATCAAGCGCTATCTCGGTTGCATTTTTCAGCTCCTCCAACATTTCGAGGACACCCTCGTACGTATCAACCCATATCGCCTCCGTTGACTCTAGGGGAAGGTACTTGAGCGGGTCGCGTTTCTCGTAAATAGCCTGCGGGTACTCCATATCGAGAATTTCTGTCTGGTACGGATGCCTAAATCTTCTCAATCCGTCAGTCATCATCTTAGCATTTCGATAAAGCAACTGTGCTGTGTATTCCAGTCTCCAGGTTGAAGCACTCAGCTCCCCTCTCTGGGGTGCTGCCGGAGCCTGGACCAGAACTCTCACGGAAAGCACCACCAAAGCTCCCGCCAGAGCTCCCGCCAGTGCTCCCGCCAGAGTGAATGCCAGAGCGAATAGCAGAGCGGACGCCAGCGATACTTGAGTCTGGCCCAAAGTCTTCCGTTCCGCAGAAGACACCTCCGCAGGAGGCACCACTACAGACGGCTGGGGAATCTGGGATGGCTTTTTTCTCTTCTTCTTCTTCTTCTTCTTCTTCTTCTTCTTCTTCTTCTTTCTCTTTTCGGGAATGAAAATGGAATTTGCATACTGTGTGTTCATTTCCTCATCGGTGAATGGTGTGACACTCTTCTCCAAAGGCACTTTCGCGTGCGGTTTTTGCGTCAGCAGCGGCTTCCATGGAGTGGTGCTAAAGTTGTCGGGCTTCTTCTCGAAAGCCTCCTGGGGCTTCAGAATATTCGCCCTCTTCAGAGACCAGTCGAGCGGCTCGTTCATCGAACGAGGGCGCTTCATATCACGACCAATATCTGGAGTTGGCGCATCCTTTCTTTTGATCAGGCCTGTATAGTCGTCGAGCGATGTATCGGCTTTCTCCAGGAGTCCGTCGATGTTATCGACGATACCCCTCCATTGGATGTCCACGTCGTCGGTGTCCTCGAGAGCCGACACCTTTTGGCCAGTCACTTCTCCCGCCGACTTGAGCAGGTTGTTCGCCAAATCTAGGATGCGCTGCGTCTTCTCGTCGAGGTGATTACCGACCGAGGGGTGCGCGGTGCGCTGGAACTGGAGGTCCTCGTTCGCGAGTCCGTTCACCGTGCGGGTCGCCGTGACCAGAGCGGCCTGGACCGACTCTTGGAGCGCCTTAAACTGCTGCGAGGGATCCATATTTTCGTTGCGGCCGGAAAAGACAGTGTCACGATGCCAAACAACAGTCCCTCTCTCGAAAGCGATTGGGAGAGCCGAATTTTTTGAGCCTTCGATGAACAGGGGGAGAGAAAGAAACCCCACACTGGAGGTTGACTCAATGAGGTACCGGTACTTGGTCTATGACGCAATTTGCGCTGACCCAGCTGTACAGAGACTTATCCGCACTGCTAAGCAGCGCCTGCGAAGTTGGGCCTCCGATAAGATAAGACGATCCTTGCCGGCCGGCCGCGCTCAGGTCTGAAAGTCCTGAAAGTGCCAGTCCCAGATGTCTGGGCGACCTGCACAGGAACGTTCCAAGTTTGTTGTGGCTAGTCGAGGTCAACTGTCTGAACACCCTACACCACAGGCAATCATCTTGGTGAACTTTGTCTCTTACATTTTTTTCTCTCAGTATATCGTTACTGGGAAGTCACGGGACTTGTCTGGGTTACGTCTTGGAGGCTGGGACGTCCTAGGTGGCGTTGATTCGTCCACTTTGTCGTCGTCAGCCAAACAACCTGCGAGTCGAACAACAGAAGGACTGGTTCTTACCTTGAGCTGCGCCACGGCCGAATCCGCGTACCTGCAGAAGTAAAGCTTTCAAGATGTCTCAGTCACTCGCTAAGCAGTGCAATGAGGTGAAGGAGTCAGTACTGTAGCTCGTTGCTACGCACAGTGAGGGTGGGAAGAGTGTGGATGTTCTGCTGACGGATCTCAGGCGTTACGATACCTGCTTTTTAAAATGGTACAGCGAAAGTTAGTGTGCCCTAGTTCCCAGCATGGGCGTCTCACGGCCGTAGCTCACATCTCGGCGGCAGAGTACCTCCGAGGTGCAGGGAGCGCAGACAACAACGAGTGCTCGGCGCTGTTCAAGGAATATAGCTCCTGCCTACAGGTAAGGCCAGCTGGCCAGTAAACAAATGCAAAGCGCTCTACTGAGTATTCCACCAGGGTGCTCTCAAGGAGCGCGGGATAGACAAGCTCCTTGAAGATGCGAGAGAGGACAATAAGGAGAATGATGCAGCTTTCATGGGGAGAAAAAAGTGTAAGTGATAGCCCCGTGGTGACTCCTGGCGTGCCTTCATACTGACATATGGACCCCCGAGGTAAGAATACAACGACCAAACACCATGAATACCAAGGATCCAGCCACAAGAAATCACCTCTCAACCCCATTATGTTACCTCTTTTCCCCATGCCTAGTAAGAAGGGTCACCCCTTTACCGGCTGAAGGAGAGCGGCTCAATAATCACGAAAGCTCCAGCAAAAGGGGCACTCTGCCCCGGTGCGACAAAGCACTGAAGAATTTCCCATGCAGCTTGATTTGAATGACAAGCACCAGGAAATATATAGTAAGGCTCTGAGGAAGACTGATGCAGTTTGGGGCATGTCAAGAGCATGAGACGGATTGGGAGGGGCAAAGGGGCCACAATGTAACAAATCTCTGCATAGCATTAGCCATACGTAATTCAAGCAAGATACCTCGCTGAATACGGGTTGGTGTCAAATATGATTCAATATAATAGTCCCAGGCTCACGTGCTGGGCATCAGGTGCAAGTTGCATTTCCTAAGAGTGGTTGAGGTCGCTCAATCGGAGAACAGGATGAGCCGCAGAGGTGGGTTCCGATACAAACTCGGCATTTGATTGGTTCCCACATAATTACAGGGGAAACTACCGGCTCCCGACATGCCCTCACCAAGATCGCCGCGCGCAGCAAAATCCACCGGCCCAAATCGCATCTCGCATGCATGCCTGACAGCCACCACGAAGCCTATCCCCAACATCGCCATTGGTCCCTGAAAGTTAAAATCCGCCGTCTTATATACTACAATTACTGCCTCTGTCTGCTCCACCATTCTCGCCTTTCGGCATGCTCGACTCGTAGGAGACGGCGCGGCTTCTATGCACCCATTCTCCATTCTCACGCTCGGCATCTTCGTAGCTGGCTACATCACCGCTCGATGGGACCTCGTTACTCGCCTTTGTGAGCTCGCCATCTTCGCCTGGGATTACGGCGTGGTCGTGAGTATAACCCCCAGCCCTCGATCCCACCATCTGAGAGTGGAACATTGGGCTGACAGCTCCTTTGATATCTATAGTCCCGCGCGGCGAAGGCGTTCGTCCTCCTGTCTCTTGTTTTCGCGCTCATATTTATCCCTGTGGAGCGTCTTGCGACCCGAGAAGCGAATCTGGTGCGACTAGACATCACCTGCCGAAGCCCGATATTTACTAACAAGGCGTGTCCAGCATCCGCGATCACCGGGATCAGGAATATCTGCGAGGGAGCAGCTCAGGCGGCGAGGATCCTTTTAATTGGTCGACGGCGCCTCGCTGTCTGCTGTCATGCCAGAACATGATGCCTTGATGCGCGTGTTCTGGCCGACAGACCTTCCACGGTCGGACCTCAAGGGTGTGGTTGTGGGGTGGAGGAACTCTCCCTTGGACGTCTTTGTGCTGGCCATTCTGGACGAGGTTGAGGTGGGCAACTATTGGGTCTAAAGCACATCGTTGGTTACTGACTGCTTGCTAGCCTCGGAACGTCGAGAGCGCGCTTCAGCTGGGCACACTACTTCGCAACGCTCCTCATCCTGTTAGCCGCATCTATGAGCTATGCGGCCAGTCCTCGATCCGTGTCTTGGGGCTCTCAAATACACCAGAATCCGAAGTCGACCCATCATGGATACGTGTCACAACAGGACCAGGCCGCCGGGTCCCCGCCGTCACCTGCGCCCGAGCTTCGAGCATACAGATCATCCTCTTTGAGCGGCCGTTACCCGGCCGGATGCAGTATATCTCCCTGAACCCAATCGCTTTGGCACTGGGAGACAAGAAGGGAAACTTCAGGCATGACTCTCCAGATAGCGGAGAGGACGATGATGAAAAGGAAGAGCGAGTCAAAAAGGCGAAGAAGAGGCAGCTGGTCGAAAAGCTCAAACTGCACTCGATTATCAAGCACGTCCCGTCTGCGAAGGAGAAGGCGCTCGCAAAGATCATAAATCAGATTAATTGGGCCTGGGAACTGGAGCTGCTGCTCCAAAATAATGTGTCACGCATTGGCACGCGCCCCAAGAGAAGCCTGAGTGTGTCAGAGAGGGTCGTCGAGTCGGCCACAACTGCCCGAGACATGATGTTGGTCTGGCTATGGGATTTATTTAGGGTTTATGTCCTACCCATATTTCAGAGGATGTTTGTGCTGGGTTTGATGGCACACCGCATCACAGCCGAGCTGCTACTACTCGTTCTGGAGTGGCGGGCGAGGCCCAGGTATGCGGCTTTGAAGGACATTTCGGCTACTGCCCAACAAGTCGAGATTCGGCTGCAGCAGTTTTGCTACTGGCCAATGCAGTATGTTACACTGCGGTTGAGGAAGAACGATTGGGGAAGTGTGACGACGAGCCACCCGGACTATATTCGATTTTACAACAGCTTGTGGCTCGTGGCAAACGATGTCATCATTGGGATTGCCCTAGGCTCCTACATTATCGACAATTCCAACTGGGTCGCCGAAGAGATTAGCGACCTGCTGAGCAAGTATACTGTGGAGGCATTGCAAAGCAGTATCTCATGGCTCATGGGATGGCCTGCAGGCTTGAAGCTGAATACGGAGCTGGCTGAATTCCTAGGCGACCTCTTTTTGTGGGTGATTGATTACTGGTCGAGTACGCAGCACCTACCGTCTCCGCGTTGTCTATTCTTTCAGCTAACCCAGCAACAGGCTGTATCGAAGCCTTACGGCCAGCGTTGCCGCACATCATCTGGTTCATCGGCTTCTCCAGCTTCGCTGGTGCGAGCATGCCGATAGCGCTTTTCTCGGATCTGCTGTCCATCCTAACGGTCCACATCTACTCCTTCTACCTGGCCTCAGCCCGCATCTACCACTGGCAGCTCAACATACTAATCTCGCTGTTCCACCTTTTCCGCGGGAAGAAGCACAATGTCCTGCGAAACCGTATAGACTCTTGCGACTACGACTTGGACCAGCTGCTTGTCGGGACTATTTTATTCACCCTCCTTTTCTTCCTCCTACCGACTGTCGTGGTCTTCTATCTGAATTTCGCGTTTGCTCGGATGGCTATTATAACTCTGAAGGCTGTTTTCGATACAATGCTCTCTTGTCTTAATCACTTTCCCCTTTTTGCGATCATGCTGCGGGTAAAAGACCCGAGGAGACTGCCAGGTTCGTCTCGTCACCCAGCAACGTCCCAGCGGCGCCAAAGCTAACCATCTTTTAGGGGGCATCCGTTTTGAACTTAGAGATACCCAAGACTTTAGACATGCTGTTAATGATTCCCCAAGTCCGCTCCCTTCGACCTCCGTTATATATTTGAAGGTGCGACAATGTCTTAACCCTTTCCGTGCTTGATACAACGCTGATTTATCTCGGATTTCCAGTCCATACCACTCAACTTCAAAGCCATGTTTCGCCAATATTTCCAGATGGGCAACCGGATCCGAAAACATTACCTGTCTCCGCACGTGGTATTATGTCTTTTGACTGGCAAATTTGTTCCGCCGCTCAACAGAAAGAACTTGTATAGCCTCCAGTACAGCATGCTACCTGCGCGGCGGGCAGGCGTGATGGAAATGTGGGATGCCGTCAATTCGATCCCATCACCCAAGAGGCGGGCAGCGCCGATTATCGTGCCTGTTTTGGCAAACGGGAGGAAGCTTCCCAGCAACGGGGGAGGAAGATTACGAAGTTATGGGTAGATGTCAGATAGGTATATACCAATGGAGTACATTTGGCTGTATTTTTTGCGACGGCTGCAATTCCTGCCGGGCATGATAAATACACCGAAATGACCGTTCTTCGAATCCCAAGACTACTTCTAGCAGTGTTGAGCTAGCTAATTGAGAAACGTAACGCAAACCCAATTCCAGGATCGTCCGAGAGATAGGTGCGGGGGAGCTGTTTTCTTGTCGGCCCCGCATCGCGAATGGCAACTTCAGTTGGCAGAATCAAGGCCAGGCCAGGCACCTGCCCACCAAAGAGAACCCTATTCGCCGCACTCTCCCAGCCCGGTCTCCTGACCCCCATAGCAACCTAATCAAGGGGAAGGAAGAACTTCTGTGCAACCTGAGGGGGGACCGCTCCGGGAAACTCTCGCCACTCCACCAACCCACAGCTACGCATGTCGTCACAGGTCTGATCCCATAAAATTGCGGCATCCCGGCCGAGCTAAATGTTTGCTTTCAGGGAGACTTCTTATCAAGCTCTTTCTGCTCCCCTACGTGTATCGTATGCCTAGCCTTTTCAACGTCTGGTCGTTTTTTTTTTTTACAACATTTGTGACTGCGACACCTTCAAGCCTGTGCCTCGGACAGCTTTAGTCAGACACAACGACTTTGCATATATTCTGCAAAGCATTCCCTTTTCCCCTCCAGTCTAAGACCGTCAGGGGCCTAATATTAGCACCGGAAGAACCGCAGACATGGAGGCTGCACAAGACCCAAAAGAGCGCTTCTACCGCCAGTTTCAGGAGATATCAACAAGTAAGCCAGGCTAACATTCCCAACCCGCAGCCCTCCACTTACATGTCAAATAGCACTGAAAGAGCAAATTGGCCAGCTCCATACCATATCCACCATCGCAGGAGAACGCCAAGATGCCACTGAGCATATCCTGGCCGGCATCTCACGGCTTTCACAGTCCGTCGCCGATGCCGCTGATTATCTACCCGCCTATGACCAGCGTACTTATTCCGAGGGAATCAAGCAGTTGAATGAGCAACTCAAGGAAGAGCAGGCCAAGCTGGCCCCTAAAGGTCGATTCCACTTCAAACCGCGTGCTGCACAAACCGCCACAGAGCCCAAACATGACAGCCGGCACATCTTCTCGGTGGGAAGCAACAGTGATGCCACTGGGGTGGCATCTTCCACCGCATCAGAGGCTCGCGACACTGTGGGAACGCTTCCCACGATCAGCGGCAAGAACTACAATGAAGAGATTGCGCGTATGAGAGGCGTGCGTAAACCTAGTTTCTCGACAGCCCGCGACATCACTCTTTCCCAGCACAAACGGATCCATATCATCCTGCCTTCATCTGCATCCCGTGCCACTTCGTCAGGCACTCTGACTGATATTCACGGATGTATCGTCGACATGTCCGAGCCAACAACATCCACAGGTGCACCGTTTGCCAATCTTGTGTTGAAGAACATCACGGGGTCGCTCGTTGTGGCGGGCCATGTGGACGGGTCCGTCCACATCACAGGTGTTCGCGACAGCATCCTAGTGTTGGTAGCGCGCCAAGTTCGGATCCACGAGTGCGAAAACGTGGACATATATCTCCACTGTCTGAGCCATCCTATCATCGAGGATTGTAAAGGGATGAGGTTTGCGCCAGCGCCGGCGTGCTATGTGAGTCTGCCTTGCGACGGCGGCCTCTCTGTCAAGTTGTACTGACGGAACATCCTAGCTGCTGGAAAATGATAAGGGCGATGAGAACCAATGGCAGCAAGTTGATGATTTCAAGTGGCTCAAGGCAGACCAGTCGCCGAACTGGAGTATTCTGCCAGAGGGGGAACGCCTTGGTGCTGATATATGGGAGACGACCGTTCCAGGGGCCCCAGGCGAGGGTGTTGGTGATATTCTAAAGAAAATAGGCCTGGATCCGAGCAAAGGGGGGGCCTGAAGAGAAGGCCAGAGCATGAAATGCTGCCATTGGAGGCCGTAACTTCTCATGTGATGTCTACCTATGTAGTAATGAGTTGGACCCTTGATAGGTTGTCCTTGACTCGAGCGACGGCGATTGGGCCACCCGTGGTAATAATGCCTGCCATTCTGTTCCCCGGGTTCTACCTCTAATATTCATCAGCATAATTCCCCCGGGTAGTTTTGAAGGCGAGCTGGCGTACTTGTGTTTTCCCACTGAACAAGTCGTGACCTAATCTTCCGCTATCCAATACATATGGACGGCGATGTAGCTCATATTTCCGCGGCTTGCTTATTGACGGACGTGCCATAAGGTGTCATCACGAAGCAAAGCAGCACGACCTCAAACGCACAAGTCTTCGTCCCATGCGAATTCCGCGACAGCAAAGCGCATGGTTATCTGCGTATATACCGTCACTCCACCATGCGCTCGCCGTCGTCTCCCTTGCTTTGCTCTAGCCCCACTCCTTTGATCCGCGCCAGCATTGCAAGCTGCTCTTGCCGTCGCGCCTCGAGTTCCTCGATTTCGCCCTGCTGCTGCTCCAGGCTGCGCGACACGTCGGATAGTGTCTTTACCGCTGCGCGTGCGCGCTGGAGCTTGTGCTTGAGATTGTCTGTCGCTGATGGTAACTCCTTTACGCTGAAGCCGCCGGGGTTGAATGA
>Ga0247770_1001127_pt1 | contig 22906 bp, 20 predicted proteins | sample UWRJL136409B6_FD_179943 | JGI IMG/M metagenome (GOLD analysis project Ga0247770, IMG submission 179943) | Plant litter microbial communities from Arlington Agricultural Research Station in Wisconsin, United States - UWRJ-L136-409B-6 | ecosystem: Environmental > Terrestrial > Plant litter >... | reverse complement strand
CACCCCATAATGCACCGTAAACCTCTCATGATGTCCATCATGTCCCCTCACCATCGCCTCCCCCAACGGACCAAGCCACCCCCCAAAATCATACCCACTATGCACCGTCGCCGTTTCCACGAGTGTAAGCCCCAGGAACACCCACATCGTGACCAGATGCGTCCCTAGTATCAGCGGGGGGAGGGCGACAGGTAGTGTGTTTGCTAGAAGGTGCTCGATCGGATGGGCGTATTGCGCCGCGAGAGCGACGGGGGCGGTGAATTCATGGTGGATTTTGTGGATGCGTTTGTACAGCTTGGGGGTGTGCAGGAGGCGATGAATGGCGTAGAAGGAGAGTTCGCGGAGGAGGACGCAGATTGTCACGTCGCGGAGGATGGAAGCAGGGGAAGGGAGGGAGGATGTGAGAATGAAGCGGGAGGGTTGGTTGGTTAGCGTGGCAAGGGTTATGAGGCCGAGAGAGGTGAGGGTGTTTTGAAGCTGGTTGCGCAGCACGATGAGGAGGCAGTGGGCGATCTCGGCGTGGGTGGGTTGTTTGGGGGCGGGTTGGATCTTATGGCGGGCCGAGAAGGATGGGAGGAGGAAGTCGAGGGAGGTGTAGGCGAGGGCGGGGAGCCAGAAGAAGATGAGCTGGACGAGGAGGGTGCCGAAGAATTCGATGTTGCGGGGGCTGTGGGTGTGGACGATGCCGGCCCAGGATGAGGCAAGGGTGTTCGGCATGGTGCTTGTTGCGTTCAGCTCGTTGTGGTGCAGAATCGCATTGTGGATATCCCTGAGGACGGCGGTGTTGGTAGTTGCGGGGAATTAAAGGCCATCCATCTCAAAGACGATCAGCTGGGCCATGCCAGGTGCCTCGGCAACCCCGCTCCGATCTCATGGGCCGGCCACGCACCCGTGAGGATTTCGCCACCTCCGGACTGTACGCCACCCAACATCTTCCAAAAATACCTGTTCTGATTTGCTGTTGTGAGCTAAGATGTGATTGGAACGGGGTACAGCTTTGATAATAGTTTCGGGCCCAAACCAGGAGAATTTGTCTGTCTGTTCCTTCGATTCTAGCCAACAGCGGTATTGTTTGAGCAACCCTAACCCTGGAGACACATACCGAATACTTGCCCTTTTTGCACCAACAACCATCGTGAAACTTGACAAAGGCTAGAAGACTGCAGAAAAAGAATGGAGAAAACTACTGATGAGCTTGTTGAGCGAGAGACACGGCTGGAACTACCAATCGTTACTCTGAGTAACAGCTTGGCAGCCGACACCCCCAATCGTGTCTCGCGCCGCCACCTCACTCTTGACAATCCGTAGCTGGCTTCCCGCCTTCTCCCGGTCTATCTGCAAGACATCGGCTGGATCAATAGCCACAACCAGTTTCCCATCGCCAATGAGACGAAATATGTCCTCGTGGATGACCCGCTTGGCAACAGGACTCAGAGAAAAAACCTCGCGCAGCGACAAGACCACGGCACAGGCGTCGTGGGCACGGCCCGAGCCAGGGATATCGGAGTCCGGGGCGTCCAGCTCGCGCACGATGGCACGAGTCAGCCGCTCCGAGCCGGGGAAGCGCACGACGCCGCGCAGGCTGAAGATGGCGACCTGGCGATTGCAGTTCTCGTGGAGGTCGGCGGCGTCGTCGTCGGGCCCGGGTACGATGGTGGCCATGGAAGTGCTCACCGTACTGGCGGCGATCTGGCTCACGTCCATCATGTGCAGCCCCATGTCGCCCGACAGGCGCTCGAACATGGCGACACCGCGAACGCTGTTCCCGCGCTCGTCGATGCGGGGGGAGAAGGTGGCGATGCCGACCTGGCCCGGCAGGGCGCCGATGATGCCGCCGGCCACGCCGCTCTTGGCGGGGATGCCAATCTGCGACACCCAGGCGCCCGCGGCGTCGTACATGCCACAGGTGGTCATGACGGAGAGCACCTGGCGGACACTCGCCTGCGGGATGATGACCTCGTTGGTGACGGGTTGCCGCCCGGCGTTGCAGAGCGTCGCGGCCATGATTGCCAGGTCGCGGACGTGGACGTTGATGGCGCACTGGCGGATGTAGCCCGTCACGGCCTCGCGGGGGTCGCACGAGATGATGCCGGCCGCCTTAAGCATGTAACCGATGCCCATGTTACGGTCGGCGCCCCGCAGCTCGGCCTGGTAGACCTCCTCGTCGACGTGCAGTTGCCTGCCCGCGAGCCGGGACAGAACGGAGAGAATGCGCGAGGTACGCTGCTCGGCCGTGGCGTCGGGGCTGACGATGAGCGAATGGGCGGCGATGGCACCGGCGTTGATCATGGGGTTCATCGGGCGGTTGCTACCCCGCTCCAGCGACAACCTGTTGAAGGCGTCACCCGATGGCTCGACGCCAATCTTGGCCAGCACTGCCTCGAGCCCCGCATCCTGGATAGCGATGGCGTACACAAAGGCCTTGGAGATGGACTGCATCGAGAATTCGACCTCGTCGTCGCCCGCCGAGTAGACCTGTCCGTCCACCATTGCGAGCGCGACCGCGAGTCGCGACGTGTCCGCATTGGCAAGGCTCTCGATGTAGTCGGCGGGCGCCCCGCGATCGTTGGCCCGTACGTGCTCCAGCACCTGCTTGAGGTAGTCCGGGATTGGCGACTTCATACTGAGTGTGAAGGACGAAGGCGCAGGTTGTGAAACACAGTAAAAACGCTTAGGTAATCAACAGAGAAATGGTTGCGTCAATTCCGCCTGAAAATACCTGCCTCACAGTGGGGCCAGATCGCCACTTGCAGGGCCCTTTCCTTGTCTGGCACGCTCAGCTCGTTTTCTATCCCTTCCAGGTTGCCAAGCATCTAACCAGGCAATTACCCACGAAGGTCATCGCAGATTGCCATTGAATTTCCTTCGGATTGTTTCTGAGGCTCATGTGTGGTAGCCAGCACCAAGTGCGGCAGCGTTCTGAGCCCTGACCTGGCCGAATTCCCAAGTTGTCGATCAGTAGCTCGGCCATTAATTCGAATCTTTCTTTTCCTCGCTGAAATCATTCGGCAAACGGCACTCATCTTGGCGGAATCATGGAAAAAGGTGAGGCGAGTACATCACTCGAAAGCCATCAATGAAGTCGATGTTCTGTTTGAGCATCCCTAACCCTAGGCTTCCACAGGCATTCCCGCGGGGCGATCAAGAATGAGGAGGACTGAGCTATAACCTCAAAATGAGGTGCGTGATTTCCTCCGAAGGAATCTAGAAGTATAAGAAGTATGAACCATTCGGGTATCGCGCGAGGACGCCCGTCGGACGACGGCATCTTCCGTTGCCAGCCCCGACCCCCGCGATTTAATCTCCGATTCTCAGCAAGGGCCGCGCGCAATGAGATTCACCAGCTGAGATCCACCTCACCGCTGCTCCCATCGCAAACCAATCGACAATGCGGCTTCTTAACACGCACACGCTGGAGCTCGACAGCTTCGTCAAGGCGCCTCCCTACGCCATCCTGTCGCATACATGGGAGGACGACGAAATCCTGTTCGAGGATGTGCAGCTGGGGAGGGAGCACCTGGCCGGGTGCACCAAGCGCGGATTGGCCAAAATCATCGACAGCTGCCAAGTCGCGAAAGACGACGGATGGGATCACATCTGGATCGACACATGCTGTATCGACAAGGCCAGCAGCGCCGAGCTCTCAGAAGCCATCAACTCGATGTTCCTCTGGTACGCCGGTGCCCAGGTGTGCTACGTGTTCCTCGCCGACTGCCTCGATTCGGCCAGCTCCCTCGCCCGGTCCAACTGGCCTTTCAAGTGGTGCACGCGAGGCTGGACGCTACAGGAGCTCGTCGCGCCGTACGACGTACGCTTTTACAACGCCAATTGGGAGCTCCTGGGGACCCGCCACACCTTGGCTGAAGCCATCTCGGCCTGTACCGGCATCGACAAGCTGATCCTGAGACGCCATCGTGACTCGTGTCCGCGCGCGAACTCGCGAGAGAAACCAATACCACGTTACGCCATGTGTTTTGAGTGTCACACGGTCAACTCCTCCCGCCGGCTGCTCGATTCCTTCAGCGTTGCCACGCGCATGTCGTGGGTGTCCCGCCGCGAAACCACCAGGGAGGAGGACATCGCGTACTGCGTTCTCGGAATCTTTAACGTCAACTTGCCCCTGCTGTATGGTGAGGGTTGTTTACGCGCTTTCAGCAGGCTCCAGGATGCTATTGTTAACCGATCGAATGACCAGTCCATTCTTGTTTGGGGTTCTTCATCAGCCCCTGGTTCTGCACAGCGGTTTGTGGGCTTATGCGTTCAGCCGACCCTTGCCACATCGCCTACAAGCTTCCGATACCCCTGCGAGCCGGTTCCGGAGCTCTCTGAGACGTATGGTATGTCGATATCAGGGTTTGATCTGGTGGTCGACGTTCTGCTCGGCCCTGGTCCGGGGTACGACCAGTGGTCACTCCAAGCTCACTTCGGCCCGCTGTGGTTGGCCTTCCTGAACTGCAACGGATCCCGAGGTGTTCTCTCCGGTCGGGCTATCATTCTAGCCCGAATGTCTCCCGATTCACTCTCATTTCAGAGGGTTTCCCTGGGCGGATTCACTGTCCTCGAAGCGAGTGTCGATGGGTTCGTCCATGGGCTGCAGGCAGGCGGCAAAATCGACGAGACAATGACGCGTGAGTGGTCAATCACCCACTGACTGAACTATTGGTGGAGTAGCTGACAGAATTGCCGACCAGACCCTTTTGACGCAACGAAGTTTAAAAAGGAGAAAATACACATCCAACTGGCCACAGACAGACCCCATCTACCCTACTCACGCGGCCTCCGCAGGACAACTCCGCCTGTGACGATACAACTCTTGAACTTGTCGCCCACCCGGGAATTCCAACTGGTTGAAGCCATTCCTTCAGTCACCGCGCTTCCATCCTCTCCGGTATTGACTTGGTCCATCCCACCTTCCCCGGACCCCTTCAAAACGAAGCATTCGACAGGCGACACGGCTCCTTACTACTCCAACCTGGTGTTTGGCGCCTTGGTCCTCAGGGACAGTTTGGACGAGGAATTTGTCATCCTTTGCGGAATCTCCAACGTCCCCTCGCCCCGGACGTTGTCGCTGGCACAGGGCAGCGGCGTGGATATACACACCTACATCGCGTATGGGTGGTGGCAAGGTGTCGGCTCGGCCCCCTTTTGTGTCGTTATGTCTTGGGAGTCTCTGGTGCTGGCGACTGGGGGGCCAGGCGGAAGCGAGACAATCCCGGATCTTGACCAGAAAACCCTCCTCGAACGAGTGATGGCATACAGTGCTCCATCCGACATCATAGCGGAATCTACATTGGACGAGGTTTCGCGATTAGAGCTGGGGGGCGGGCTCGTCATCATGGCGAGAATAGGAAAGGTGGATTTCCTTCACAGGAAATCGGTGACGGTCTCGATCGAAATTTCTTAGATGTGCACAAACTAAATCCCATATTCCGGAGACAGGATGCGTGTTAAGAGATGGAGTTGGGCGTTGTAACGATCACCGACAAGACTCGACGGTCACTTTGGGGCACCAAGCGGAGTCCCCAGATTCAAACCCTGGAGCCTGTTCGGGGGCAGTCCGGAGACCAGATACCGGCCTCTTGATTGGCCAAGCCCCGAATGTCGTGCAAATTTCGGACCCCCAACGTCTGCGACTCGATTGGATATCGTCGCTTCACAGGATTCGACACCTGCGACCCAACTTCGCAGCTAGCTTCCCAACGGCTCACCTTTCGTGGCTCTACCGAGATGCATGTGCCATTGCACGGATCTTAGGGATACGATATCTGTGGATAGATGCCCTCGTAAGTCCTCTCCCCCTTTCCGTTGATCGGTTCCTCTAACTGCGAGTAGTGTATTGTGCAAGAAAAAGGGGGCGACTGGCACGTTGAAGCTCCAAAGATGGCTTCGATATACGGCGGTGCCTCTGTCACCGTCGCTTTTGTCGATGGCACGGACTTTCGAGCCGCATCTGCAGCCTCCAGGGGCGTTTTTGTGCCTGGGCTGCTGGACAACAAGGCTCCCGAGAAGGACGGGAGTTTCCCCTTTCTCGAACCGTGACACCTGCGGGCTGAGCGCCTTCCGAAACGAGTCCGCGACGAGCAGTCGCGGAAATGGAGCTACCGTCCGGTTCATCCTCAATTCGGCCTGTACAACCCCGAGTCCATCTACTCGTGGCTCCATCAAACTGATAATTTTCCTACCCGGCCAGCTGGGTATCTTGACTGTCGAGGATGGACGTTCCAGGAGCGGCTTCTTTCACGACGGATACTGAACATCACTGAAAAAGGCCTGTTCTGGGATTGTCTACGTCTCAATGCATCCGACTGGAGACCCTTGGGCTTCTGTGGAGATTTCTCTCCCAAATTTCGAGACTCGGACGAGCGCATGGTGAAGTCATTCCTGCTTGCGGGCGCCCATCTTTCGCTTCAGCCAGGCTCTAAGCCTTTCGGCAAGACAGAAACATACCGCCTCTGGAGACGCCTGATGCAGGACTACACCTCACGAGAGTTCTCAAACCCAGGGGATCGCATAATCGCCATCCACGGCGCCATAAAGCAGATGGGGACGGTCCTTTGGAACGACCAGTGCGTCCTGGGTATCTGGCGCGGCGATGCGTTGTGGTCTCTGATTTGGTTCGTTGAGCCCAGCGAGAGCCTATACAACGAGATCACAGAATACGAGCCCCCACCCATCGCGGCTCCATCTTGGTCGTGGGCATCTGTGTCGAACCCTATTCGCTACCGGCCTTTGCACCCGTTCTCCCAACACGCCGATCGCGAGGTTGAGCTCATCAAGCCCTGCGCCAGCATACTAAGCATCTCAGCTGTTCAACCGGACCCTGCCTCGTTCAGCAATTTCATTGGCGAGATGATTCTGAAAGGGGCGGTCTCAAAACTTACGGCACAAGAAGCTGATATTGTCGGGTGCGAGGTATTACTCGAACCCCACCCAAAGGGGTGGTGGTGGCAGCCGAAACCTGATAAAACGCTGGATTCATAGCCTTCAACCCCCCACGCCCCGGAGCGCACGATTGGGCATCTTGGCGCTGGGTATAAGAAGTGGAGAACGCTTCTTCTCAATTTCGTGGTTGTGCTCATTCTCGAGGGCGGATACAATGAGGCGCAAAAACCGCAGTACTGCCTGATACTATCTGAGCGGGCAGGGCGCAAGTTTGGCCGGGTGGGCTTGCTGGTGTTGGATATGTCACTCGGAAAGCTGTGCATAAATGACCCGGCGGTCTGTCAGAACGAGAATTGTCGGATCACGGATTGAAGCGATGGGATTAGGGGCATGCCTAAAAAGCGATGCCGTGGGAAAATGCAGATGGTTTGCCTTGTATAGGTAAGATGTCGTACGAAACCGCTGCACCAAACCCAGCAAAAGTGAATCCACTTATACCAGCATTTAGTAACAGCAACTATGTTCCACATAAGATAGATTGTATGCACAAACAGCCAGTAATATTTACAGTATGTACCAAAATAGGAGTGAAAATGCGTCTTTTGTGACGCCAACCCCAGCCTTCCCCCTTCGCTAATAACCCACTATACATACATTAGAACACTTGTATCCCATAAACAGACACACCCCACCACACCGTACTCACTCAGCAGTCGGCGCGATGACCTTTATTCTCACAGCACCTTGCGAAGTTGGTGCCGTCGGGCGCCATCTAACCCCACGAACAATCGTCCAGGAACTGGATAAAGGGGTGGTCGCTCTTTTCAAATTGCTTGCAGCATTCTCGAGTAAGATCGTTATTCTTCTGGCCGTCCTTCCAGCATTTGCATGCTTCGGTGAGAGGGGTGAAGATGGCGACGGCCAAGGTGACAGCGGTGGTGAGCTTCATTGTAGCTGTGGGCTCGGGGAGGGTTGTTGAGAGCCGGAAAGATCGAGGATGGAGTGATGCGGGATTGTCTATGGAGCAACTTCTAATTCCCTGCTTGGCGGTGTCTGCTCTATACCCGTGAGTTTCCATGACCAAGCGCCTCATCCGGCGATGGCGTCGCCACTAAAGAAATTGGATACCAATTGCGGCGCAGAAGGATGAAGGAATGTATGTGATTCTGCCTCGCTACGACTGTTGGTAGTTTACCGAACAGAAGACCCCACTAACACAGCTCCTTCGGCAACCTTGCACAGACGCAGATAACACCGCCACCGGCATCCCCATCCTCCAACTCGTCCACGTGTATCAACACTAGTATTTACACCTAACACTCAACAGTCCGATCTGTGCCCGACATTCTCACAGCACTTTGCAAACCTCCAGAGTCCATTGGGCGCGTTCTCGACGCCGCCCCGTGCACAATCGTCTTCGAACTGCCAGAAGCCGTGGTCGATCTCCTCGACTTTGCAGCAGTGGCGGGTGTGGCCGATGTCGTTGACGCCGTTTCGCTTGCATTTGCATGCCGTGGCGAGGGGGGAGAGCATGGTTACGGCCAGGGTGAGGATGGCGGTAAATTTCATTTTAGCTTGCTTCGTGCCACGTGGGGGGTTGATATCAAGTGAGAGGTTGGAGTTGGGTAGGGGTTTGGATTTGCCGTTTATTTTTCTCGTTGTTGCGCAACTATTTTTGACATCTCAGTCTGACAGCGACCAAGTCATTCTTTTATACCACAGGTAGTTCTGCCTTACATAACTTAAAGTATGCCAGACAAGCCGGCTCATGCCGTGACCTTTTGAGTTCGTAAATTATCCTTTCTATTTTGCGGCGCAGACTTTGTCTAGGAATCGATCGGTTTATGAAAGTTGTGGCGTCGAGGTTGACCAGAAAGGCACAAGGGGCTGTGCCCCTTCGCTACGAATTAGCCGTCGGCCAGTCACTCCCAAGTTTGGGGCTCTCAGGGGTACATTACCGTGGACACTGTAATTCACGCCGAAGGATCGCGGATTTAGCTATTAGGACGCCTAGCAAAGATGCCCTACACTGGGTTGTGCGCCTTGGCAACACATGGAGCGGGGGGCGGGCATCATTTATCGGAAGGAATCTTCAGGCATCCGGACATCTGCGAGGATCGAGTGTGCTCATTTAGACTTATCAATTGGCATTTTATCTCATGCGGTTGTTGGCTGCAAAACCACGGCGCATGGTATTATTCCAGCTACCTAGGGAGGTACTTACTTGCATTTGGGCATTTGCCTGGACTGACACAACGGTCAGCGCCGCCGACATGGAATACACCTCGCCTCTAACGTCTGCAGAAAACCCAAAGATGAATCTCTTTGCCCCCTTTTGTAGTCGACCCCCAAAAACCGCTGGATACAGAAAATAAACATCCTACTCAGTAAACCGGCACAGGAATTGAATCCAACCCCCCCTCGGGCAACCAAGAATCAATCGCCCCCTGATCATAAACACACTCCATTCCCCCTTCCCCCTTCCACACCGGCCTCAGCGGCCAACTACACAACCTCTCTTCCCTCCCCTTCCTCCTTCCCCCCTGCACCACCGCCTCCAACCTCACCGGCTCAACCCCCTCCTCGACCCACCCTATCACACTCCCCAGCACATCCGTCGGAAACGCCCCTCCCACCTGCTGCACGCTCGGCGAACAATGTCCCGCCCCGGGCACCAGAAACAGTCTATACCACTCATTCATCCTTGCATAACTCTCGTTGAAGCCTACGCTAGGGTACATTGTCTTCCTGACCGCCTCATGATACATGATACTCCCTGCCACAGGGATACTCCCATCTGACTCGCCATGCCAGTGTATCACCTTACCCCCCGCAGAGCGGAAGGGCTCCAGGTCCGGCCAGGTGGTTTGCAGTGTGTCGCTGAACTTTTGCATGCCTTCGAGGATCCATGAGCGGAGGGTGTCGTAGGTGACGTTGCGCAGGGAGAGGGTGGGGGAGCGTGTCTCGCGAAGGAAGAGGTTGATGTACTGGATGCTGATGGGGGCAGGGGAAGCTTCGAAGAGGGAGGTGGATGGGTTGTAGGACGTGGCGGCGTCGGAGAAGGGTGCTGAGGGGGGGAAGGAGATGTATACCTGGCGGTTGCGAGAGTCGAAGAAGCCGCGCCAGATGGTGTTGGCGATGGCGGCGGCAGCGGGGGTGACGGTGCCGGAGGTGGCTGGGGAGGGGGCGCGGTTTGGTGGTGTTGTGGCCGGGCAGGAGTAGGGGGTGCCGATGCTGGCGGTGGCGTTGTAGTGGAGGCGGCAGAGGTCGGTGCGGCTGACGACGCCGTCAAGGAGGCCGTCGAGGGGATCGCATGCGGCGATGGCGTCGGTGTGGATCTTTTCGAGCTCGCAAGGGGAGGGGAAGTAGCCGAGGGTGGTTTCGACGGTGGGCGGGAAGAGGTGGAAGACTTGGAGGAAGGCCTGGCGGAAGGCCGGCGCGCCGAGGGCCGCGCCGTCAAATTGGGAGCCGTAGCGCTGGATCTGGCTGAAGCCTTCGCGGCCGCCCTCGGAGCAGCCTTGGAAGTAGGAGTAGAGCTTGGGCGGGGCGTAGAACTTGCGGGTGAGTTCCTTGCCGAGGACGGTCATCTCGTGGATGGCCGTGTAGCCGTAGGCGTAGAGCATGTCGTAGTTGAGGGTGCCATCGGCGCGGAGGATGACAGAGGTGAGATCGTTCTTCCAGCCACCGAAGCCCCCGTCAGTGGTGCCTGTCGCGGTGCCGTAGATGAGGCCTGCCACCAAGCCCCTTTCCCCTGAGGTGATCGAGTATCCACCGCCGCCAGTGGCAAGGAAGCGGTTCCGGAACTGCTCTGGGCTGGGGAGGTAGAACCACAGGTTTACCTATCACCGCGAAGTCAGAATCATAACCGATACCTGCCACGGAACGTTATGAAACTCACCTTGTCGCTACGTCCCGTCCGGGCATACGAAAACGTCACATTGCAAAAGTCCCGACCGCTAACACCAATACTCGTGCTGCTTGCAGTGACGGTGAAGTTCGTCACCGCATTAGCCGTGACAGATGAGGGCATTACTTCAACTCCCTGTAGGAACCCAGCCCCCGGTAGGACTGACTGGATGTAAGTCGTGGTGCAAACATCCGCCAGTCTTCGGGCAGCGAGAAGGCCAAGGACGGGCGTCCACGCCGCGCCGATGACTACCCTTGTTGACCGCATTCTGTAGCAGGCGTCTCAGCCGGCCGTGCTATTGCTGCGGTTAGGGGACTGTCTCCCGCGGAGTCGGGGGGTCCGGAGGTTTGTACGAAGGCTCGGGCCAAAAGAAAGGGTCACTCTTCTCTGTGCGGAAACACGTTATCGAAATCCTCACACGGTCTTATACCGAAACAGTAAGGCCTTGCTTTACCACATTACAGGCCTTGAAGGTATTGTAAAAGGCCTTTTCGGAGCGCAGGAGGTCCTTTTGAGAATGCAGGTAGGCCCTATCGAAGATGGAAGATAGCCTGCGATAGGCAAAACCAGGGCGGCCTTAGCAGTGAGGAATCATCTTTCGCACTGGCTGAGGGGGACCCTTTCTTTTGGCCCGAGCCTTTGTACGTCCGTAGAAATAGTTCTCGGGAGAAGCTGCCCCCCAAATCGCCCGAACTTCCCTCCTCGACAACGTCATCTTGGGCCGTTTATCGGGAGAATCGCCGTGGTCGATTTGGCGTAATCGTCCGGTACCCGTGTAGGGTGCCGCGTGTCCGGCTGTTAAGTTATGGCCGCATCCCCGCTCCCACCTCAGGCTGATTGTTCCGACTGACCGATCTGGCTGATTCATACGCGGCACTGAGTTGCCATATCCCAACAGCTCATATGGTGATACGAATACATATCCCAACCGACTTGTATACCAACAATGCCCTTTCCCCACGCACGCCCTAGACGTGAAAGCATTAGTGAGGCAAGGGATATATTCTCCAGAGTAAGTCGTTGCATTCCCATAACCACCGCAAAACAGTATGCATCGCCAGTAAATTCTGCACAAGACAGACCCGACGCTTTATGTTGTACATGCAACCAACAGCAGAATAAGCACGCCAAAATCCCCAACGCTAATACATCAACAAAATCACACCTCACACAACCCGTATTTTTTTCCCAGACCAGTCCCGTCACTTCGTAAAACCCGTGCTATCCGTGTAAACCAGACCCTCCGACACCTGCATCGGTCGTAACAGCAATGGTTCCAGATTGGAATACTAAATGTGGTTCAGGAACCCGCCGTTCTGATAGAAACGCATTTGGTGCTGTCGTAGATCCGCCCAATTCCTCAACTCCTGCTCCTCGTCCTGTAACGTCATGGTTCCGTTGCCAGGAACCCCAGTGCCCGCTAGCGCACCGCCGCTACCGGCGCCTGTCCTCTCCAGCCGCATGAGGACATCCACGAACCTAACCAGTAAGTCCTCAGCTTTGACTGCCAGGGGGCCCTTCCGCTCGGGTGCGTCATTGACTAACGTGCTGGCCACCTGGCGGATCTTGTTGATCAGCGATCCTCCGTTGGGCTCCAAATAGCGTTGTTGTATGGAACCCAGCACCGTGAGGAGGCTTTGCACAATCCGCTCGCGCTCCATTGCCATATTGTCGTCGATGGGATCAGGTTGCTCAGAAGCGGCATGCAGCGCAGCCGCAGCGACGCTCTTGCTGGTACCACTAGCACCATTCTCCGGGGCGTATGCTTGGGCAGCTTGGACCCTCATGTGCTCACGGTGAGCGTCACGAAGATTGAGGTAGCGTTCAACAAAGTAGGAGCGCGTCGCGAGCTGAGAGACATAGATGTTCGCCTTCTGGATCTCGTATTGAAGAAGACGGCGTCGATCCGGATGGTTCTCCATCAGGTGCCTGATGTCGGTAGGAGGCTGGTGTGCCGGGTACGCCGGTGGACAGTATTGGAATTGCTCGTCACTGAGGATGTCGAATTGGGGGTCCTGCATCGGGAAGTTACCAAACCCGTGTCCTGCATCGCCGTTACTCGAGTCAAGATGGAGGCTCATGAGGGTGAGCTCCCGAGGCAACAGATCCATGACAGCTTTCACGGCTCGGACGCATTCGTCAAGCATGGCCTTTTGGTCATGAAACGGGAGTGTCGTAATTCCGTAAGACAACTCAACGCTGACGAGGCCGTTCATGGTCATGTAAATCTTGATAGCCTGGTTGAACCCGGTCAAGAGCGAAACCTTGCCATCGGGTTGTCCAAGGATCTGGGAACGCAATATGTACCGGTCATCCACTTCGGCTGGCAACTCCGGATACGGCTCGGAAGGTGTCGGAGGGGCTAACACAATCTCGGATTGAGGGGTGCCAAGCTGGACCATAGATCTACAATGGGTCAGCATCACGTATGAAGAAATTAGCGACGGCGAGGAAGACATACCTTATGCCGAGGAACAGACACCAGAAGATTCTCCTTCCCAATTGGTCCTGTACGTGGTCGAATGGCGGTCCACGATAGGTAACGCCATACATGGATGAGCCAAGGTCTCGGGGTTTGTGATATCCCATTTCCCGAATGAAGGACATCGACTCGGTCATGAAGCGGCGGCAGATCTTCCAGTGCATTGTGTAGCCAGCGGCCAAGCCTAGGAAGTAGCTGGTTGCCGCGTCGTAAACCGAGACCTCTTCCTTATTGTAGAAATTGTGCCCTCGAGCCTCTAGGGCGACGACGCGACACCGCTCGATCAAGGTGATAGCCTTAGGGAAGAGTGTCATGCCATGCTGGGCCTTGAGATGCAGCCGCGCGGTGCGAGGGAAGGATGCCACCAAGCACCCGATCATGCTGGCCAGCAGCGCAAGGAACTCGCGACTTGTTCGATCCTCGCGGTTGTGGAAGGATTGGCGAAACGTCGGCTCGTGCGGGAATGGCGTCAGAGGGTGGATGTATGTAAAGAAGTCGTCGACAAGCAGCTGCAACACCGGCATCGGAGCGATGGACTCGCCATCCAGAACACCCTGCAGGCCCGGCGCGCCAGCAATCGAAACAAGTGTCTCGGCAGCATTGTGCGGTCCCGGGCTGAGGTTTGGCTCCAGACGCGGCTTCTTGGCTGCCTTTGCTGCTTCTGCGTGTTTGTTCGGCGGGCCCCTACGTTTCATCTCCCGAGCAAACGTGCATTCGACATTGAGATCACGGCATGGTCGGCAGGGTTGGGTCTCGTCGCACTAGAATGGAGAAGCAATGTCAGCACCCGGACGAAGGCAATGGTGAGGAAGCCGCGAACCTTGACTTTGCGCTGACTGCACATGTCACAGGCCCTCCGCAGGCGCGTCGCCTTCGGGTTCGGGGGGGATCTAGCTGCGGGCGTCGCGCTGCTCGACAGGTACGAGGGTTCGCCGTGAGCAGCATACTGCTGTGTCACTGCGCTTGGGATGGTTGCGGGGCCTGGAGCTCCCACGGCGGCCTGAAGAGCTTGGAGGCCGTGATGGTGTGCGGCCGCCGCCGCAGCAGCAGCCGCGGCCTCAGCGAACCTTTGCGCATCCGACGCATCGAGTCCGCCGTCGCCGAACTGCGCCTGGGCAGTGGATTGCTGCGATTCCTCGTCAAGCTGCGCTGTCAATTGTTGCTCGTGATGCTGCGCTGGAGGGGCGGGTGCACCACCGCCAGGCGTCACAGGTGGCAGATAGCCGGACATCGCATTGGAAGCTTGTGCCGATTTTCCAACAAGTCGGGGAAGCTCCGGAACGCGGGTGAAGCTCGGTAGATTTTCAGGACGTCGGCTAACCTTGCTTTGCAGCCAAGAAGCAGCCCATGCATGTTTCACGTTGGTGGAGGGGCAAGGCGAGCACGTGATGACCAGTGATGGCTAGCACAGTGCGATGGCATTATCTTAGTGTTTCGCACAGTTCCTCGCACGGTGTCTCTCCGTTCTTCCTTCCATTGACAACGCGTCTCAACTTGAGTTCACCAGCACGCGTATGTCAAAAAGAACACCAGGAAGTAGCAGCAATAAAACCCTATCAATACAATCGGCCCATACCGAAATTAGCAAACTACGAAGAGGCAATCCATCAGACTCAACAAGGGCCACTTCTGTTGCAATCGGATGATAGACATTCAACTTGGACAGGTTATTTTTATCAAAGGACAAAAAATGACATGCCGTGGTTGGCTTCCCGGTTAGAAGGACTGGTGGTGTGGTTAAGAAAGCTCTTCAAGTGCCACCCGGGACCGCGTCCCCAGTTTCCGCGACCAGTGTTTGGCATGTTGAGACAGGAAGGGGTAGCCCGGTTCTCTGATAACAAGGTTACAAATAGTTCTATGCATACTAGAATCAGGTAGTAGTGCAAGATAGGGGTCATATCTGACCTTTCGTGCATAGTTGGGTATGCCGGTGATTGCTAATTATACTTTGGAACAGTGTGACAGCCGATGTAGAGATATGGCCTAGGCAATATCACGCTCTTATAGGCAGTTGCGCCAGGCTCGAGCTCACGGCACTGATGGAGCGCTCACCTCTTCTCAGGCTCGACGTTGAAATAGTCTACCTGCGCTAAGCTGATTTATTCAGGTGCGACGGGAATCGCTTCCGACAAGTCGTTGATGGGTGACGTGCAGCTTGTCGCGCTCATGATGACGTCAACAGTCTCAACTGCGGTGATGTGGCTGATCATCGGACCCATCGACGACGTCTGACCACTGGACGTCGTATTCATCTGGCCTTCATCCGCAACTCAAACTTATCAGCGAGCGTGGCACGACTTAAGTCCGACTCAACGCAGTTGGTGGCGTATTTGAGCTTCATGCTTTTGTCCCGAACATGCGCAAGCATCAAGTACCCGACGAAGCGGATCTTTTTGATACCTCCACTCCGAAGAGCGATCTCACTCTCCACGAGGGTTGGCAACATGTCTGACACCGAAAAAGGGGCAGGGAAGGCGGATAAGAAGAACGATGGCGACAAGGCTCATCAGTACCAAGCTGGCTCATCCACCGATCGCGAGCAAGACCAATGGAAGCACCGCGTGCCGTACAAAGTCCACGACAACGGAAATGACTTCCCCGTCAAATGGAAGGGCAAATGTCACTGCGGTGCCGTGCGGTATGAGCTGAGCAGGGAAAAGCCGTTGGCGTCAAAATACTGCCACTGTACAACCTGTCAACGCATGCACGGAGTAAGTGACACCAATAGCGCACCCCTCGCCATATGCTGGAGCCGCATGCTAACTCAATTGACCCAGGCGCCTTTCCAATGGGCAGCCATCTTCCACAAGGAAGACATCAACTTCACCCACGGCATCCACGATCTCGGCTGGTATGACCCTACGGCCAAGTCGACGACCCATCATCTGCCTTGTAAAGTGCAGTGCGCGTATTGCCGGACACCCATCATGGACGAGGGACGCAATATGATCCTCCTGTTTCCGACATTGATCGAGGGAATCAACACTGACGAGGGACGTGAGGCTTTTAAGGCGCAGTGCCACATGTTCTACCCAGAGCGGGTCGTTGAGGTTCGGGACGGGTTGCCAAAGTTCAAGGGATTATCGGACAAGAGCCCACTTGTGGACGAGGACACCGGAGAGGAGATACCGGATAGCGGGCCGAAGAAGAGACAGAAGCGTGAAGATAACTGACTGCGATGCGCGCGTGGCGATGTTGGCATGGGGTTCCAGTGGGGTTCCAGTTAGGACCGAATAAACGGGCCTGCAACGCTGCACACTCACCATTTCTGATCAACTTTATTTTAGCTTATCGAACAAACGAAGCGACGGCAGTCCTATGTCACCATGGTGAAACTACACTGCTGATCTGCGATTGTTGTGCGCATTGCCGGACAGGGGCGCTGGCAACGGGGATGGGCAAAGAAGGCCGTGATCTCAGTCATCCCAAAGCCGGCGGATGAGTGTGCTCAATATTTTCTGGCGAAGCCAGCAGTCCAGGTTGGCAGATTCTATTTGGCAGTTTGGGTATCCACTCGGTTGGGAATATGCTTCGTTTCTGATCCAACATGTTATGCGGGCTGGCCGAGACGGAGGCGAGGTGGTGGGATGGCGTGCATCCTCCCGCTTTGCAGGACAGCTGAGGTCGCGACGGATTGCTCGCTGCTGCCGACGATGGGCCGTTATTGCTTGACACGCTACCCGACGGTTAGTCGCGCGGCCGGTCGGGTACCAATCTATGCAACCTTATCAAGGCGGCGCCTGCGAGATGGTGAGTTGAGCTAGGGCAACAAAGGTGACTTTGGACTGAAATTTAGCGGAAGAGGGAAGAAGCCGGTGTGGGATTCGTGGGCGTTGCGCGGTTGTGTGGACCGATGCGATGGGCGGCGTGTAACCCCTGGAATCGCTATAGTGCGCTGCGAGCTGCGAGACCAGTGATGTGGCTGGATCTTGCCATGTGAAGGGGCTTGGCTGGCGCGCATCGCAGCCCTTCGCCCGCATGTCATGATGTTTTCATGCATGCTGCCTCTTGCGAAAAGCAGCTCGTGCAGATTCTTGCATCAGAAAACGGCACCAGATGAGCCTTTCCATCGGGGAATTGCGGCCAATTCGCCGGCGCAACTGCGGCAGGCCGGGAGAGCTGGAGCGCCTTACGAGAAGGGAGGAAAATGGCTCACGTCAAGCGACGGGCGCTTGTCGCGATGACTGTTTTTAACTTGCCCGCCGTATATTCAGGCTGATATAGCTCTCAGACTCTGCGTCCTGTCGTCAGGCCGCGCCGCATTGCCCGAGCTGGCATGTCCGGGAGGTAGCAGTGGCATCCGAGAATCTCCATGGCCGCTCGCTCGCCAGGCTCGGTGATTGAGAAAACTGAGACTGGCGCTGACCAACCTGATTGCGGCGGTGGTCTTGGCCGAGCTGTCATCCCCCTCCGGGTACGCCCGCTCGGGCGGGCTTCGGTGCGCCCAGTGACTGACGCATGGCACTTATCCCGGATAGCTGAGGTCTTAGACTAACTTGCGGTGAATTTGAAGGTCAGGATAGGTATATATCAGACGGCACGACGTCAATGTTGACGACAGTTCTTGGTTGACTCCCACGGACGTAGTCGACCAACGGCCAGAACCAGAACCGGAGCTGCAGCCATCTCGTCACTGCCCAGCAAAGCTGTTGAACCCTGTCCGTGGCACCACGCAGCCCCGGAAGCTTATCCTCGGCAAGACTCGCGGCGCAGCCTGCCCCTGGAGTAAAAAACCCTCGACGTTTCGTCTTCACCGTCCTCGGGCGCCTTTAGAACCTCCTCCGGTCTTCTCCCCGCAAACCTGTGCTTTCTCCACCGACCACGACTACTACTCGCCCCCAATTCTCACCACCAGATCCTAAGCGTTCGAGCCTCCGTCCCTGATTGTACCTGGTTGCCCATCGACCTGGCCTGCTGCCTGCCGCTGCCGCTAGCCAGCAGACCCCTCACCATTACGTCAGGCGTGTCTGGTCAGTGCTTTTTTGCGTCTCTGGAATTGTTGAACCCCACGATGTCATTGCTTGCTGTTTGTTTGCTCCGCCAGTCCGAGTGGGCTGGAAATCCGGCTTGCCGATAGGCAGGAGGAAACCGTGAGAAAGAAAATAGGCCATGCGCTCTCGCGGTACTTCTTGTTGAGCGCGAGGACTGCCATTGTAGGTGCCCTTCGCAACCCCGCCACACTCGGATCATTGAGCGCGAGAGCGCGCTCCTCAGCTGTTGCCCCTCCATCCATTGCCGACCAGGCCCCCTGTCCAATCACGGAGCTAATCGCGAGCACCCGAAGATGTCGCTGGAGCTTGACACAACGACGCGCAAAAACTGGGTACTTTTTCTGCGCCGAGCGTCCAAACGAGCGGCTGGCGTGCGGAAGCTCAGGAGAGCGTGGAGCAGGGTTCCATTGCTTCGAGAGGGAGAGGAGACGCCAATGCAGGCGACAGGTAGAGCAGCAGGAGCCCTTCGTCCTGGCGAGTTGGCGAGCGGGAACCCGTCCTCTGTTCAATTGGGTGCCCCACCTTGCCTCGCAACTTCCCTGGTCACTCGCTGGGTCTGGCCCTCCCACCACTGCTGCCCCTGGGAAGCGGGTCGCTGCTTTGCCCCGCCGCCATCTCATCATTGCTGCCAGGATGCCCAGTTCCCGTCACCGACACTCTCCCCGCTGTCTTCCAAGTTTCTTTGTCGGGCTTGCGTTTCCCCTTCTTTTACCTTCCCCCTCAAAGCCCAAAGTTCACCATCGCCTACTGCGTGTCCCGGGCGAGCCCTCTTGATCTCTAGTAACGCTTGATTTGGACGGCCCTCGTTAACCCTCCACCATGGAACAGAAGAAACCCGACCCCACGGGCGCCCTTCCGCCCGCGCGACCGACTGCTCTCGAGCGCGTCGATTCCCTTCCACCGCCACATTTTCGCCCATCGGTATACGAGGTGCCAGTAACACCGGGAATCACCCGGGAGGCCTACGATTCGGAGCACGACGAGTCAACTCCAGTCCCTAGAGAATCCGTTGAGGACGGGTTCTTTTCGCAGAAGGAGGTCGACAACGCACTTGCCGCCTCGCCTGCACCGGTAGCTTTTGACTTCGAAGGAACAGACTTCCAGGTCAAGGTCAAAGAGGGCGCAGAAGGCAGCGCGGATTTCCTGCGTCGATTGAGCGCCGCCGTCATGGGTGGCCGGAGGGAGTCCATCTCCGAGATTCGGAACTCGAGTCCAGACCTGTCGCTCACCGGCGGCATCATTTCTGCGACCTTCAACATTCCCCATTCCCTCAAATACCGGAAAGGGGCAGACTGGGTAAGTTGCAGAGAGTTTTCCTGCTTGTTGCCGCTGTGCACTCGCGATCCCATTCTGGGACGGGCTTGTTGGGGCGTTCTGCCAAGATTTGGATGGTGGGGCTGATGTCATTGTTTATGCAGGAGTTGAAACCCCGCCGCGGGCAGTCGGCCCTGTTTGACGCCTTCTCGTATCTCTCATCCGACGACAGCCCGTGGAACCACACCGTTGTCGCGTGGACGGGCGAGATCGAAACACCACCAGACGCTCTCTCGCCGCCAAGCACGCCGCCCGGAACCACCGTCCACCTAGGCTCCCTCAATGTCCTATCCAGACCAGTTCCGATCAACGGAGAGACCGCGCCGCCGACGCCCCCGCTCGTCGATGGGCTGTGGATCCCCCACGACGACATCCAGCGCCTCGAGCACCAGCTATCGCATGACAAGAAGATAAAGACAGTCCCCGTCTGGCTGGCAGACGATGCAGATGGACATGACGAAGATGGAATCAGGCTCAAGGATCAGGCTCGGTGGAGACGGTACGCTGAGCACGAGCTGTACACGCTCTTCCACTACAAGCAGCACGAGCCGACCGACGGCCGCGCCGAGAGAGCACAGTGGGCCGACTACTACAGGATGAACCAGAAGTTTGCCAACAAGATCCTCGAGATTTACAAGCCTGGAGACATTGTTATTGTCCACGATTACAACCTCATGCTCCTCCCAAGCATGCTCCGGCAGCGGGCCCCGCACATGTACATCTCGTTCTACCTCCATTCGCCCTTCCCCAGCAGCGAGTTCCTCCGGTGCCTGCCGCGACGGAAGGAGGTCTTGGAAGGCGTGCTCGGGTCAAACCTGGTGGGATTCCAGAGTTACAGCTATTCGCGTCATTTCTCCAGCTGCTGCACAAGAGTCCTTGGCTTTCCTTCCGATACCACTGGTGTGGAAGCCTACGGATCTCGCGTTGAGGTTGGCGTCTTCCCCATTGGCATCGACGCTATCAAAGTCGCAAGTCTTGCGTGGACAGACTCCGTCAATGAGAAGTACGACGCTCTGAAGAAGATGTATGCCGGCAAGAAGATTGTTGTTGGGCGCGACCGGCTGGACAGTGTCCGCGGTGTTGCCCAGAAACTAATGGCCTTTGAGCGCTTCTTGGAGCAGTACCCCGAGTGGCGCGATAAAGTTGTCCTTATCCAGGTCACATCGCCCACGAACATCGAGGAGACGGAGGATCCTGAGAACAAGATCGCTAGTCGCGTGAATGAGCTTGTCTCCAAGATCAACGGTATGTACGGCTCTCTGAGCTTCTCGCCGGTTCAGCATTATCCGCAGTACATCAGCCAGGACGAGTACTTTGCGCTCCTCCGGGCTGGCGACATTGGCCTGATCACCTCAGTCAGAGACGGCATGAACACGACATCCCTCGAGTACGTCATCTGCCAGCGCGAGACTGCGGGTCCCCTCATCCTCTCCGAGTTCAGCGGCACAGCTGGCTCGCTCAAGGACGCGATCCACATCAACCCCTGGGATCTCTCAGGTGTGGCCGAGCAGATCAATAACGCACTGACGATGCCGGAGGAGCAACGCCAGAACATGGAGAAGAACCTGCTATCCCACGTCATCAGTAAGAACGTTCAGTTCTGGATCGCAGGCTTTTTGCGCCGCCTGGTTGGTGTCCTGGCCAGCCGGAAGGACGTTGTGGCGACCCCTCTCCTTGACCGTTCCATAATGCTTAGGAAGTACCGAAACGCCAAGAAGCGCCTCTTCATGTTCGACTACGATGGCACCCTTACTCCTATCGTTCGCGAACCAAGCGCGGCGGTCCCGTCACAGCGCCTCCTCACCAGCCTGGAAGTGCTTGCGGCCGACCCCCAGAACGCGGTCTGGATTATCTCAGGCCGTGACCAGGAGTTTCTCAGCCAACACCTTGGCCACATCACCCAGTTGGGCTTCAGCGCCGAGCATGGTAGTTTCATGAAGAACCCTGGCAGCTCAACTTGGGAGAACCTGGCCGAGAAATTCGACATGGGGTGGCAGAAGGAGGTGATAGAGGTGTTCCAGAAGTTCACCGACAAGGTTCCAGGTAAGAATCCTGCCTGCCGCTGCCTTTTTGTGTATGCTAACATTGCTTGAACAGGCGCTTTCATTGAACGCAAACGTTGCGCGGTGACCTGGCATTACCGCCTTGCCGACCCGGAGCAGGGCTTGCACGAGTCCCATGAGTGCCAAAAGGAGCTTGAGACGACTGTCGGACGCAAATGGGACGTGGAAGTCATGGCTGGAAAAGCCAATCTCGAGGTCCGCCCCACATTCATCAATAAGGGTGAGATTGTGAAGCGTCTTGTCACTACCTACAATGCGGAAATGAAGGCTCAGAATGCGCCAAATGTTGAGTTCGCCCTCTGCATGGGCGATGACTTTACCGACGAGGATATGTTCCGCGCACTTAACGGATTAACGGCACCTTCGGATGGGAAAGCTGAGATCGAGGCGGACAACTGCTTCAGCGTCACGGTTGGTGCAAGCACAAAGGTTACACTGGCCCGCTGGCACCTTCTGGAGGCTGAGGATGTCATTGATTGTGTCGCGCTCCTTGCCGGAGTCGGCAGTGGCGGCGGTGGCTCTACGGGGGGTGGCGTACTGAGCATGGGTGAGGTCAATCTTGCTGCGTTGAGCTCAGTGGAGGACCATATTCCCTCGAATGACTAATAGGAACACACACTTGCAACTGGATTAGACATGAGCGCGGTGTTGAGGCTCGTTATGGCGTTGTCTCGATACCCTGCCTGAAGAGCAGCTGTTTGTGGTTGCGAGTACTTGGTATCGGCGAGCGCGTTATGCCTTAGGGAAATAGACCAGGGAAGACTTTTGTGGACGGGACGCATCATCAGGTGTGAGGGTTAATGCATGGCTTTCAGGCATGTACGGTATGACAGCAACGTCGGAATTTTGCGAATGAATAATAGATTTATATCTCATCTGCCTACTAGCCCTGACATGACACTAAAACGTGCAACTAACTTGCCTCGTACACCCCACGCTGTCTTGCACTCGTACTGCTGTTCCTTTTACCTAAGACAACTAGCTACTCCCATTTCCCGCCCCGTCATCCCCCTTCTCGGCGTTGGTGCTCTTCACTCGAAAGCGCCAACTCCAATGCCTCGTCGGATCCGCCACCAACTCCTGCATACTCTCCACAAACGGCCGATCCGGCCCCCGCAACAAAAGCCCCTTATCCAAACACAACCTCGCATACCTCGTCGCACGCGCTGAATCACCAACACCATTCCACTCTAACGCAGCACGGTAATAAGCCTCGTAGATTCTAACAGACAGACCTTCAAGCTCGTAGAGCGTGATGAGCAGCTCG